>Ga0138256_10000048_pt1 | contig 149840 bp, 115 predicted proteins | sample KNB2016incub_MG_FD_105486 | JGI IMG/M metagenome (GOLD analysis project Ga0138256, IMG submission 105486) | Active sludge microbial communities from wastewater in Klosterneuburg, Austria - KNB2014incub_MG | ecosystem: Engineered > WWTP > Activated sludge > Unclassified | place: Austria... | reverse complement strand
CGCCTTAGGCCAGAAGGTTCAGCCGCAGGATCAGGGCGACAACTACGGAAAGCCCGGGTTCGTCGGCGAACCGGTCAACCTCAATGTCGTCAATGCCGACATTCGAGACATCCTTTCTTACATTACCGATCAGTACGGCATCAATTTCGTGATCGACAGATCCGTCAAGGACGTGCCCGTTACCGTAAAGGTGAACGAAGTTCCCTGGAACTATGCTCTTGACTCTGTTTTGCAGTCGCAGGGTCTCGGCATACAGGTGAACGGGAACATCCTGCGTGTTGCCGATAACAAGACGCTTGCCGACGAAGGTGAGCTATATCGAGCAAAGCAGAACAATGTTCTTGATACTTCGCCGCTCGTTACGGAGCTTATTCGCCTGAACTACGCAATGGCGTCCGGAGCGTCCGCTTCGCAGTCAACGACCGCGGGTACGTCGGCTGATTCATCAGCATCATCGGGATCGTCAGGCAGCTCGCAGGCCGGCGGCGCCGGAGGCGACGGCCTTCTCCCGATCATCAAGCGTCGCCTTTCGCGTCGCGGTTCGATCGAGATCGATTCTCGTTCGAATTCACTGATCGTTACGGATGTTCGCTCGAACATTGACGCGATCAAACAGCTCATTGACATCCTTGACCAGCCTGAACCGCAGGTCGAGATCGAAGCTCGCATCGTCGTCGCTACACGCAACTTCAGCCGCGACATCGGCGTACAGTTGGGTGCGATACTTAACGGCAAACGCGGCAGCACGGTTGTCGGTGGAACGATGCCGGGAGCAACGTCTGCTCTTACGCCAAATCCCGGAACGCCTATTCCGTCGATCGGAAACGACCTGATGTCGAAGATCGCTTCTTCGGCGATCGGTCTGACGACCGGCGTCTTCGGTACGGCTCAGCTTAGCGCTTTGATCACCGCAGGTGAGCAGAAGGGCGAAGCAAAGGTCATCGCAACTCCTCGTGTAACTGCTCTTAACAACCGCCCTGCGGAGATCAAGAGCGGCACAAAGATCCCGATTACGACGATTCAGCCCGGTAGCGGCTCAGGCGGCACGCTCATCGCGACGACCACCTACGTCGATGTACCGCTTCGTCTCGCGATCACACCCCGCATCACCGATGTCGGCACAGTTGTGTTGAACGTCGTTGCAGAAAATGCTTCGACAGCGACGATTACAGGCTCTGCCCCGCCGGCGATCAACAATCAGAGTATGAAGACCGAAGTTATGGTTCCGGATGGCGGCACGACCGTGGTCGGCGGCGTTCTCTTTGACGACGAGCGCGAAAGCCAGGATCGTACGCCCGGCCTTTCTAGGATCCCGCTTCTCGGCCACCTCTTCAAACGAAAAGGTGTTACGAGAAATACGAACGAGATCCTGTTCTTCATTACGCCGCGAATCAAACGGCCGGATTACAATGCTTCTCGACAGGACGGCACAGCTCCTGTTCCGCAGACGATCATCCAGCCGGTTCCGATGGGCAATCCGCCGTCGAACTCGTCACGCGAGACCGAAGTTCCGAATCCTGTGATCCCCGGTTCGACGCTTTCGCGTCCCGATGTTCAAGTCGGTCCCGCTCCTGTCGGCCCTGTCAACAAACCGTAATGGTTTGATCTCGAAAGGAATGTTTTTTCCGAGTGTCCCGCTCGAGCCCTTCAAAAAGGCTCAAGCGGGACATTTTTTCGTGCTTTTACGGCAGATAGCCTGACGCGACCGGAACATCTCCGTTCGTGCCGAATGCCGCGACGAACAACTGCTGGTCGGACGAACGAAGCCCGTACCAAAGTCCGGTTGACGGCCGGAAGACAGAGATGTCGGTCTTGCCGTCGCCCTCGATATCATTCGGGGCGGGAATATCCGTCGAGTTCCCGAATTGTGCGGCGTAGAAACCGTCGGTCGAACGCATCACATACCAAACGCCCGTCGAAGGCCGATAGACGGCAATGTCGCTGCGGCCGTCGCCGTCATAATCGCCGACAACTGGACGATCTTCTGCAAGGCCGAACTGCGCCGTGCGGAATCCGGCGGTCGATGCCTGTATATACCAGACGCCGGTCGAGGGCCGATAAACGGCGATATCTGCGACTCCGTCCGCGTCGAAATCTCCGGTTACGGGACGATCGGTCGAAAGCCCGAACTGTCGCACCATCAGGCCGCTCGTCGAGCCCCAGATATACCAAAGGCCGTTCGACGGCCGATAGACCGCAACATCCGTCTTTAGATCGCCGTCATAGTCCGCCTGGACAGGAATGTCGCCATTCTGCCCGAAGCCCATTATAAGCGTGCCGCCGCCGCTTTTTAGGACGTACCACGCGCCAGTCGAAGGGCGAAAGACCGCTCGGTCGGAAATGCCGTCGCCGTCATAATCGCCCGGCGTTATTTGGTCGCCACTCGACCCGAATTGGATCGCCTGAAAGCCGCCGTCGCTGCTGTTCAGGCTGTACCAAACACCGCTCGAAGGCCGCCAAACCGCCGTGTCACTCGCCGTATCGGAGTCAAAGCTCGAAATTGCCGTCCCCGAAAGCGTGCTCTCATTGGTCGTATAAATGTAGTCGCCCGTCGGCGAACCGCTGCTGTCGGCGGCATTGCCGGAAGCGTAAAAGCTGATCTTGCCTTTGCGTGTCGCAGGCGCCGTCCAGTTGAATGTCCACGATTTCGATCCGAACACTGTCGGCGTTATGCCGTCAACAGTGTGCTCGACATAAGTGCGTGTCTGCCCGCCTACGAGGCCGATGATCGTCTGCATCTGCGCGGGCGTCTGCGACGGTAATCCAACGGTTCCCACCTGCTTGCCGTCGCGGTCGATCGCCGTCAACTGAAAGCCGAATATCGTCGCGTCCGACTGAGCTGCGCGGACGGTGATCGGAATGACTTGACCGGGTAAATAATTTGCCGGAAGTCCCGTGATCGTAACGCTGCCGGTGCCGCTGTTCACCGGAAAGCTCGAGTGACACGCCGTGCAGTTGCTCTCGCCCGGCGCATTGGTGAACGAGGCAGATGGCCCGAAGGCAGAGGCCGCCGTCCGTTCGACCGCAGGCTCAAATGCGAGCGAGCCGACAAGTGCGATAACGGCCGCAAGCAAGATTGCCGCCGCCTTCAATATGGCGATCCGTTCAAACTTTATGGACATAATTCCTACTCCTTCGGTTGGGTGTTGAGCTGCCGGTTTTTGACGCCTTTCGGCGAGTAAAAGTCTTATCGATCGTGTGTTAGAACAATATGCCCAAATCCCTCCGATGTCAATAAACCTGGTTAAACCGTTCATAGAGTTCATAGAGTTCGTAGAGTTCGGGGAGTATTGGCCGTGTCGGTAGCCCGCACGTGAGTAAGGGCTCAGCGTCAGAACCGCGAAGTACGGGTTGCCCACGGTGCCGAATTCCTCCTCTCCGCGGCCTTTGCGGGTGTTGCTCTTCACCCTTTGCGGTATCGCTTTTGTTTCTATCGCAAAGCACGCAAAGGCCGTGTCAGTAGCCCGCACGTGAGTAAGGGCTCAGCGTTCGCCTCACACAACGTTAAGGCGACGCCTCGGCTCCGTTAGAAGCCAAATGTTTGTAGCACCGTCCATCATCATCTCCACCTCGAAGGCGGTTCTGCCGCCGACATGCCTCTGTCGCGTGCAAGGCACGCTTCCCGGGAGGCAGACAGGAGACAGGAGACGGGAGACAAAGAGAACTCTTCTAGTAAATTTTCAAAGACCAACCAACCATCAACAAGCTTACCGAAACACCCGCGAACATTTGAAGCACGTTTTTCACGTTTTGTATCAAAATGCACGTTTTGTATCAAAATGCACAAAACGGACAAAACGGACAAAATGCACAAAAATGAAAAAGGCTGCTCGGACATCGTGTCCGAGCAGCCACTTTCGATTTTTATGTTCGCGGAAGGCTCGAAAGGGAGCCTTCCGCAAAGCGTGTCGGGGTTAGTTGCCCGAGTTGAAGATCAACGAGAACGCACGGGCAGTGCCGGTGTCGCCACCCGCGTTGTCCGAGATGTTCACGACCCACGTCCCATCCGCGTTCTGCCCGTCAAAGGCAGACATCGCGTTGTTCGGTGAGAAGTTGCCCGAGGGGAACTTCAAAGAGCTAGTGCAAGTCGGTCCCGGGTTCGCCTGGGATTCGATCGGCGGTAGCCCACCATCATCGTTGAGTGTGATCAACGCGAAGTTGTTGTTGCTGCAGCCAACTGTTCCAGGAGGGGTACCGACCCGGTCGATCACGGTGACGGTCGTACCGCCCGGCGATGTGATCTTCAGGATGATGTCTCCGACCCATGAATGGTTGATGCCGCAATCGACATCACCGACCGTTCCGTCACAGGTTCCGCCGGCGACCTGATCGATGCTGAAATTCAGATCGGAGATCGTACCGACGCCCGAGACAGGGACGTTGATGTTCACACCAGCCGGGGTGTTATCCGGGATAGCGACATCCGGCCCTGTGTAGCTTACGGTCACTGCGCCGCCTCCGCCGCCACCACCGCCGACGAGGCCGGGGATGTATGCGGACGGGACAGGAATGTCGCTTGCGACACCAAACGAGATGACCTGGAATCCGGCCGTCGAAGCGTTGACATACCACGTTCCGCCGCGATAGACCGCGATGTCATCTGTGCCATCGCCGTCATAATCGCCCGGTGCCGGTGTATCGGAAGCAAGGCCGAATTGGGTCGTGATCGTGTTGCCTGACTGCGTGTAGATGTACCACGTTCCGTTTGACGGGCGATAAACCGCAACGTCATCCTTGTTGTCGCCATCATAGTCAGCCGGGACAAGTTTGTCGCCGTCAACACCCCACGGCACTGCCGTGAAGTTCTGAGCTGGGACTCCCGTCGCATTCGCCATGTAGAAGGTGTGATCGCTCGGCCGATATACGGAAAGATTAGCCTTGCCGTCGCCGTCCTTGTCCATCGCGAAAGGCTTGTCGCCATTCATTCCGAACGATGCGATCGTGGTCGTCTGGCTTACTGAGCCCCAGATGTACCAGTTGCCTTCTGCAGGCCGCCAAACAACGATGTCAGCCTTGTGGTCGCCATCGAAGTCGCCCGGAACTGCAACGTCGCCAACGACGCCGTGTGCAAATCCGTTGAATACGAACCCGTTCGAGTTCAAGACGAAGAAGTCAGGGTTGCCTTCCGTGTTATCCGGACGGAACACCGCGAAATCTGCCTTGCCGTCACCGTCGTAATCTCCGGGAACGATCGTGTCGCCATTGGCTCCCCAATGCAGTGCCGCAAAGCCTGCAGTTGAACCGAGCGAGTACCAGTTGCCTTCCGACGGACGGAACACGGATGCATCCGTCTTACCGTCGCCGTCAAAGTCGGCCCGCGCATTGCCGACCGTCGTTACCGGCGTGCAGGTGAAACTGCTCACGATCTCGACGCCGTCAATGTTGATGCCGGTGGAGCCAACGGACGAATCCGAAGCCATTCTCCAGCGGAACTTGACGCTTTGGCCGTTGGCCGCTGCCGGAAGAGTTCCGACGGTGTTGATATAACCGCCCGCCGAAGTTCCTGTCCATGCCTGACGGCCCCCGATCGGGCTTTGGAAACTGGTGCTGATCGTTGCGTTATAACCGCCCGAAACCCAAACGCCGCCTGCAGTGATGAAGTCCTGCCAAGCGCCTGCACCGATCTGGATCTCAAGCACGGCACCGTCAAACGTACTTTCCGTAACGTATTTGTTGCGGAATTTGATCTGAGCGGCAGCCGACGTGATCGGGATCGAAGGCGTTTCGAGCGAAGCCATGTTCACGCCCGAAGGATCGTTCGCGAACGCGGAGTTCGGAGCGGTATCCGGTCCGGTCGCGGTGGTCGTCCAGTTGATGAGCGTCCCGACATCCTGCGTATTCGTCCAACCTGAAGGCAGGTTCGGAGCGGTAACGCCGTCAAAGTTTTCGACGATACCGACAGGCTGACCAAGCACGAAGTTCCGAACAACAGCCGGCTGTGCGCCGAGCGTGCTCGATACAACGATACTCAACGAAACAGAACTTCCGCAGGGAGCGTTCGAATCGATGGTGTACGGGATGTTGTTGGTTACCGTCTGACCATCGTTGATCGTTCCGTAGCTGACGGGAGCACCGCCGTTGATGCTGACCGTAACATTGGTGATAGGCGCACCGGTGTTCGGGTTGATGACGCCAATCGCGAGCTGAACTGTCTCGCCCGGATCGGGGAAGCCGCTGCCGTTGCCGCTCGCATCCGAGACCGCAAAGGTCGAAAGCGAAGCGTTCGGTGAATCGAAAGCCTCAGTAACCGCCGATGCCGACTGGACGCTTGCCGACCAGCCGAAGCCGCGGATACGGAAGCCTTCACGGACATCCGATGCATCTGCAGAGGCCTGCGGTGAAACAGGAGCTGCAGCCGCTGCGGCGATGATGCTATCGCGTTCCTGAAGCATCGTCGGGTTGACCGGCGTAAGCTTCATGCCGTCTGTAACGTGCTGAAGAACTGCCTGCGATCCGTTCGCGAACCCGCGTCTTGCGACGTATTTGGTACGGACTTCCCAAAGTGCCGATTTCCAGATCTCGCCGGCGTTGTGTACCTGCGAGCAGCTGCCGGAGGTCGCGATGACCGGGCTGCGTGGGAACGCGCTCGACACTGCGGTCGAAGGCGTACCAAGCGTGGTATCGCAACCCGCGTTGATGTGACCGAAGGTCAGCGGGTTATACGGCTTGTTCTGCGGGCCGCCCGTAAATGCCATAACGGCGGTCGGGAAGCGGCGGATGCCGTAGAAGTAGTTAGAGGTGAAGCCGGCGCCAAGCTGATACGTCGCGTATCCGCCCTCGGAATAGACACCGTTCGCCGGATCTGACGGCTTCGAGGTCATTACGTGGGCGTAGAAATCGCCCCAGCCTTCGCCCATCATTCCGCCCTGGTTGCCAAGTCCCGAACCATTGCCGTGCAGGCGGTTCGATGTTCCGTGCGTAACTTCGTGGATGATGATATCGGCGTCTCCCGTACCGTCGCGATCCGGGGTCGGACCTGTCCAAATGAACATCTGCATGCGTCCGCGGCCACCGTCTGCCGGAGTTCCGAAGTTCGCATTGTTGGTTCCCGATGAGTCCTGGCCTTCGGCCGAGACGCGATCGTTCCCAAGACCTTGGCCGGTGAAGTTCACGTTCTGGAAGTTGCGTGCCGCCTCGTTGAATCCGAGCTTATACAGTTCGTCGTGATAGCGGTTCATCACATAGAACATCTGTATGACAGCACCGCGTCGTGCCTCTGCATTTGTCGGATCGTCGCCCGGTGACGGGGCTCCGGGCGGCGGGTTCCACGCGGAGGTAAAGACGCGGTTCGGGCTGCCGACCGGGATCGTGGCCGGATCGACGCCGTTGGTGCCGTCTATATCAAGACCTGCCTCGAGGGCGTTGCCGTCGAGTTTGTTGTCGGCATCATTGATCCAGCCGTTGTTGTTAAAGGTGTTCGGCCCTTCGTTACCTATGAAGGTTACTTGATTGCGTGACGTCAACGCGCCCTGCATCCCGAGCGCCGGATCGTTCGGGCCCGGAGCAAGCGGCGCTGCCGAACTTGCGATCTGTGCCCACGAAGCGGGCAGTCCATAGACGTCGTACGTCGCAGTTGCCGTTCCGTCGTCATCGGTGATGTTCTTGTGCCAAAGGACGGTGCCGCTCTGGCCGTCAACGATCACATAATATGCGTTGACAGGCTGCCAGATCAGTACGCGCCATGCAGGAACTGCGATGCCCGGCTCGGTCGGGAAGTACATCTTCTCGGCGGTCGTTGCCCAATCGCCGTTTCCGAAGACCACTTTGTTCGCATCAGAGGCTGCATCATTGCGGACCTTCTCTTCCGGACGAAGCTGATGACGAATGTGGCTTGCCGCTACACTGACAGCCGCTGACGGATCGCCGAATTCGGTCGAGACCGAACTGTAGTCGATACCAGGAGCGAGATTGTTGATGACACGGATGAGGCTTCCATCCTGTCTAAAACCGGCCTTTACTTCGCCGCGGAAGACCTCGATGCCGTTGATCCGCTGCTGAAGATCAGCAAACGAGAGCACGCCGTCGGGGTTCGTATAATCCGCAACAGTTACGAGATCATCGACCTGCTGCGATGAAACGCCGACAAGATCCTGATTCTCTTTGATGAAATTGCGAAGGATGTCCGCACGCTTTGCATCTGAAGGGCCAGAGAGCCATTCGATGCGCTTGCTGTACACATCCGGCGAGATGACTTCGGGAATCCGAATGTCGTTGTTGTACTCGATCTTAACGGTCGGCATTCTATCGCGGAGCGAACTCTCGCCGCGCTTGAAGTTTTCCCGAATGTTCGAGACCAGTGCCTCGCTCTTGCCCGCACGATCGCGGATCGCGGCGAGATCAGCCTGTCCTTCCTTGGACTCACGGATATCCCACATCTTCGGGATCCCTTCGTCAAGGCTCGATGTCCGCTGCACAAGGCCGGCTTTCGCCCCTGCCTTCGAGTGGAAGTAATTCGGCAGGACGACCAAAGCCGCCACGATGCCGAGAACCAGCAGGCCTAGCAATATTCCGCTACGCCTATCCCATAAAAAACGTCTCTGCATTTGTTGAAGCCCTCCTAAAAGCTTTCCTTTCACGTTTTTGAGTTTTGTTGAGACCATTCGAAAAATTCAGCAACGTTGGCAAACCCAACGTTTATAAGACGCCGAGTGCCAAAGAACGCACCACTCTTGCCCTCTCGGGCATTTTCAAATGGGTATCTATAAGCCCCTAGGGAGCAACCCGTCGTGGTTTTTGAGCGCGAGCCAAAATAATGAGTGTCAGTAACCTGACGCAATTTTTCGAAAATTATCGGTTTAGTTGTAACAGAAAACAAAGTGAAGGTCAACGAAAACACGACCGTGATCCGAGAAAAACTTTTGGACCAAAAAGGCCGAAGGTCAACAATAATGTTGACCTTCGGTCTCATTGGAGATGAAAACGTCTCTTCCCCTAGTATTTGCTGGGAATCGGGGTATCCGTCGGAAGGCCGAACGAAACTACCTGAAAGCCTGCAGTTGAGCGGTTCAGATACCACAATCCGGATCTGTAAACCGCCTGATCGAATTTGCCGTCCCCGTCGTAGTCTCCCGGAACGGGAACGTCGCCGGTCGAGCCGAACTGGATGACAGAGTATTGGCCGTCGCCGCTTCTGAGGCTATGCCACGTACCGTTGGACGGTCGCCAAACCGCGACATCCGCCTTTCCATCGCCATCGTAGTCACCGGGAACGGGCCGATCCGTTGCGAGCCCGAAACCGACCGCAAAGAACGAACCGTTCGATGAATTGAGACGATACCAAACCCCGTTCGACGCGCGGAAGACACTAACGTCCATCTTGCCGTCGCCATCGAAATCGCCGGTCAGCGGAAGGTCTCCGTTCAGACCGAAGCTAACGACGTTGAACGCATCGTTCGAGCTGTTCATCCAATACCAGCGACCTTCCGACCCGCGGAAGACCGCAAGATCGGCCTTGCCGTCGCCGTCAAAGTCCCCGGCTCTCGGCACATCGCCGTTCAGGCCGAACTGACGGACGACGTATTGGCTGTCGCTGCTTCGAAAGATATACCAGACACCGCTTGACGGACGAAAGACCGCAACGTCGGCCTTGCCGTCGCCGTCAAAGTCGCCCGGCGTCGGAATATCGCCCTGCGAGCCGAAGTGCATCGCTGTGAAGCCGGCAGTGGAGCGGTTCAAGTACCAATCGCCGGCCTGGTCTCTGAAGACAGAGACATCCGTTTTGCCGTCGCCGTCAAAGTCTGCCGGTGCCTTCGAATTTTGCTCGACGGGTGTGCAGACAGCGCTTCCATTGACGGTTACCGTGTCGATATACCATCCGTCGATCCCCGTATTGTCATCCGCACCGAAACGCCATTTGAACTGAACAGATTGTCCAGCGGCCGCGGCCGGCAGACGCACGGTCGTCAGAATATAACCGCCAGAGTCTCCGCTCCATCCGAGACGAGTGGTGATCGGGTTATTCGTGCCGCCTTGTAGCATTCCGTTATAGCCGTTCGCAAGGAATGTGCCGCCGGCGGCCTCAATATCGGTGAAGGCTCCGCCGCCGATGCTGATCTCGAGGACGCCGCCGTCCCAGCCCGATTCGGTATTGAATTTGTGGTTGAACGACAGCGTCGAATTCGCCGTCGTGATCGGTATCGAAGGCGAGGTGAGGTCGGTGCCTCCGCCAGTTGACGCCGGATCGATCGCGAAGGCCGCATTCGGCGCCGTATGCGGGGTCGTCGTCGTCGTTGCGAACGGCTGCCCGCTCTGGATGCTTGTGACGGTCCAGCCGGCAGGGAAATTAGGTGCGGCGACGGAGTCAAAGTTCTCGTTGAGCGTCGGAGCAGGCTGTCCAATTGCAAGTTGCTTCGTAAAAGAAGAATTGCCGATGCTGCTCGTGATGTTGAATGTAAGCGTGATGACCGAGCCGCAGACCGTATTCGCGGGCACCGTGTAAGACATCACACGGTTGACCATTTCTCCGCTCGCGATCGTGCCGTAGTCGGCCGAACCGGCGCCAACGATCGAGAGCGATACGCCGGTCGCATCCGCTCCGCCAAAATTGGTCAAAGGAATGGTGAACGTAAGAGTTTCGCCCGGATCAGGAGCGCCGGTACCATTGCTGGACGTGTCCGAGATCGTCATCGCAGGCGTTTGTACGATGTTCGGGACGTCGAAAGCCTCCGTAACTCGAGTGTTTCCGCTTCCGGTTCCTGTATTCTGTATCGAAGCGCTGTATCCTACGCCGCGTGTCGCAAAGCCCTGCCAAACATCGACAGCATCAACGCCCGCTTCAGGAGCAAGGGCGCTGCCTTGCGCGGCCGCAATTATCGCATCGCGTTCGGTAAGGAACGTGGGGCCGAGCGGCGCAAGCTTCATCCCGTCCGTAACAAGCTGCAAGGCCTTTCGATTGCCGACCGCCCAACCGAGCCGTGTAACGAATCTTGCTCGGACTTCCCAAAGGGCCGAACTCCAGATCTCGCCAAGGTTATGAACCTGATCTGCGGTTGACGAACCGAACGGCCCGCGTGGAAATGCGCCGTCCGACACATTCAACTGCGTCTGGTCTGCATCGGCAAAAGTGAGCGGGTTGTGCGGCTTTCCGTTCGCTCCCGTAAACGCTCGAACGGCTTTCGGAAAGCGGCGGATGCCGTAGTAATAGTTGTTCACGAAGCCGGACGAGAGATATGTGTCATACGAACCGGTCGTGTAGATGCCGTTGATCGGATCGGTCGGTTCGCTCAAGAGGCTGTGGCCGTAGAAATCGCCCCAGCCTTCGCCCATTCCGCGAGACATATTCAGCGAGAGTCCGCTGCCATTGCCGTGCAGCCGATTGGAAAGGCCGTGAGAGAATTCGTGTATAACGACATCGGCGTCAAAGTTGCCGTCGATATCCGGATTCGGACTGCTCCAGAGATACATCTGCATACGCCCGCGACCGCCGTCTGCCGGTGTCGAGAAGTTCGCATTATTCGTGCCGGAAGTGTCCTGGCCCTCGCCGCGAACCCGATCATTCCCAACGCCTCCGCGGCCGAAGTTATCCTGCTGGAAGTTGCGGGCTTGCTCAGTAAAACCAAGCCGATAAAGCTCATCGTGATACCAGTTAGTAATGTAAAAAAGCTGCGTAACGCTGCCTTGCTGATACGCGCTTCCGGGATATGTTTGTGGTGACGGGACAGGCTGATCGCCCGTGTTCGTATTCGGGTTAAAAGGCGAAAAAGTATAAACAAAGTTTCGCGACGCGCTGGATGCCTCGCTGTTAAGATCGACGCCGTCGGTGCCGTCGCGGTCAAGTCCCGCCTGGACCGCGTTGCCGTCCGTGACGGTCATTCCGTCGGTGATCCAACCGTTATTGTTGAAGGAATACGGCGCTTCATTGCCGATACGCGAAATGCTTGCTCGTGAGATCGCCGCCCCTTGCACGCCGTTCGGGGAGAGCGGGCCGGGCGTCATCGGGAACGGGTTGTCTGCGACGTTGATCATCGCGTTCGGGTTCGTATAGACGCTGTAGGTCGAAGCTTGCGTCTGATCCTCGGTGATGTTCTTTCGCCAGAGCATCGTGCCGTTGTGTGCATCGACAATTATGTAGAACGCATTCACCGGCCGCCAAATAAGGACGCGCCATGCGGGAACGGCAACGCCAGGCTCGGTCGGGAAATACATCTTCTCGGCCGTCGTCGCGGAATCGCCGGTGCCGAACGTTTTCTTCAGATCGTTCGACTCTGCCGCGTTCTCTGCGAGATCGATCGTAGAGGGGTCGATGTTTATATGGTGCGCTCCCGCTTTTACAGCTTCGAGAGCATCGCCGAAATCTTCTGAGATCGTTGAGTTTTCGAGGCCCGGAGCAAGGTTATTGATCACGCGAATGATCTCGCCTGCTTTCGTGAAACCAGCTTTTACCTCGCCGCGAAAGACGGGAACGCCGTTTATTTCCTGGTTCAGCTCGACAAAGGACAAGTTGCCATCGGGATTCGTGTAATCGGCGGCGACTTTCAACGCATCGATCTCTCCGGACGAAACACCGATCAGCGAAGTATTGTCTTTTAGGAAGTCGAGCAAGACAGGAGTGTGCTTTCCATCACGAACGGCCGTCGGCGACGTTAAAAAATGTCGTCCTTTCGAAACGTCCGGGCCGATGACCTCGGGGACCTTTATGTCGCTGTTGTATTCGATCTTGAGTGTCGGCACGCTCTCTCTCAAGGATGCCTCGCCGCTCTTGAATGCATTCCGCTCCGTTTTGATACTCAATGCGGACAGGCCCGCAGATGAGCGGTAAGATTCGACCTTTACGAGGGCGTCTTTATCGGTTCGGATGTCGTAGTTCGGAAGCGACTCTTCCTCCGAGACCGTTCGAACGAACAGCCCCTTTGCCGCCCGAGCAGCAAAGTGCGGATACAGAAGTACGCCGGCGGTCGCAGCAAAAACCGCAATGACGGCAACCAAAAGGCGTAGCCTGTTCTTTAACGAAGCGGAAGCGAAAAACATCTTGTCTTGTCTCCTGTTGTTCTCACTTTGCGTGAGAATGTGCGTGAAATAAGCGTCCCTCGTGCGTAGCAAACGCCGAGGGAGCAGGTTAAAATATGAGTTTGTCCTGGAAATCGAAAATGCTTTTTTTTGGCCGCTTTTCACCGGCGATCAAACCAGCTTCTTCGTGAACAACGAATTCTACCAGAATCTAGGGCGCAGTCAACCGGCGGCAATGAAAGAAGATAATAACAAAAACGGCAGCGAAAAGGTCTTCGCACCCGGCGGCATCGTGTCGAAGTTTCACGATGACTATGAATACCGCGAAGGTCAGGTCGAGATGGCCGAGAAGATCGCAGAGGCGTTCGAGTCGAAGAAACATCTGATCGTCGAGGCCGGAACCGGCACCGGCAAAACTCTCGCGTATCTCGTCCCTGCGATCGCCGCCGCGATCAAAGGGAAATGCCGCATAATTATCTCGACAGGAACAAAGAACTTGCAGGAGCAGTTGATGGAGAAAGATCTTCCGTTCCTGCAAAAAGCACTACCGACGAAATTTAAGGCCGCGTATATGAAAGGCCGCGCGAATTACGCGTGTATGTATCGGATCTCCCATTCGGGACATCAGCCGATACTCGACGGCATGGATGACGTCGATCATTTCAGGGTCGTCCGCGAATGGATGGAAGAGACCAAGACAGGTGATCGCGCCGAATTGACAGACCTGCCCGAAAATCTCGCGTTCTGGAATCGCATCAACGCGCGTGCGGATACTTGCCTTGGGCAAAAATGCCCTGACTTTGAGCCGTGTTTCATCACGCGTATGCGCAACAACGCCGAGAATGCCGAGATCGTCGTCGTAAATCATCATCTATTTTTTGCCGACCTTAATGTTCGCGATAATCAGTTCGGCAGGGTGCTGCCGGACTACTCGGCCGTCATTTTCGATGAAGCGCATCTGCTCGAAGACATAGCGGCGGATTATTTCGGTGTGCAGGCATCGAACTACCAGATCGAAGAACTCGCACGCGATGCGGAAGCTTTGCCCATAAACAACGCCGTTTCAGCCGCCGCAATTACCAAGGCCGCCGGGAAGGTGCTCTCGATAGCCGAATCATTTTGGCAGCGCCTAATGCCGGAGCGGCAGGTTGAAGGGCGCTTTCAACTCTCGCCCGACATCTCGGTCGAACGCGGTGACGGAATGTCGTTCGGTGACTCTCATATAGCATTTGCCGAAGCCCTGAGTCGCCTAGAAGCACTCGTTGACGCCTTTTCGGGCGAAATGGTTGAGGCAGAATCTGTTGTCCGCAGACTTAAGCAGGCGCGTACCGACATTGCGTTCATCACAAGGCAGGACGATTCGAATTACGTCTATTGGCTCGAACGCCGTGGGCGAGGGATATTCCTGCAGGCTTCGCCTGTCGATGTTTCGGCGTTGCTGTACGAAAAGCTATTCGATAAGACCAATACCTGCATTCTCACCTCGGCGACGCTCGCAACAAAAGGCGGATTCAACTTTATTCGCGACCGTTTGGGACTGCCGTCGGCACGTACGATGACGCTCACTGCGCCCTCCTCGTTCGATTACGAAACACAGTCGATCGTCTATTTGCCGAAGGCAATGCCCGACCCGCGTTCGCCGGACTATACGTCCGCAGCGGCGCGCGAGATCACGGACATTTTGCGCGCTACTAACGGGCGTGCGTTCGTTCTTTGCACCTCGAATGCCTCGATGAACGCTCTATATCAGCTTGTAAGTTCGCGCGTCGGCTATACGTGTTTTTTGCAGGGTACGATTTCGAAAACAGGCCTGATCGAGCGATTTCGCTCGACGCCGAATGCCGTGCTCTTCGCAACACAGAGCTTTTGGCAAGGCGTCGATGTACGCGGCGACATGCTTTCGTGCGTCATTATCGACAAACTTCCGTTCGCCGTGCCGACCGATCCGCTCGTTGCTGCCCGTGCGCGATTCATCGACGAACGCGGCGGGGCGTCTTTTTTTGAGTACAGCGTCCCGCAGGCTATAATCACGTTGAAGCAGGGAATCGGCCGTCTGATCCGCAGTCGCTCGGACCGCGGCGTTATCGCTATTCTGGACCCGCGGCTTAGGACAAAAAATTATGGAAGGGATTTCCTCGCGAGTCTTCCGCGTATGCTTATAACAGGCAATATTACGGAAGCGGCGGAGTTTCTCGAGCGAGGCTAGCCATCGCGGACGTGATTTGGCGACCGCGTTTTAATTATGAAACTTGATCATCAAGCAATCCTCAGAGCGATATGGACCATTTCGGCTGCGTCCGCGTGCATTTTGGCTCTGTCGGTTGCGGCTTTCTCTCAGCCGGGCGACAAGCTGTCAGCCGCCGCTAAAGCGGATTTTCAAAAGGGAAGCTACGCCGCGTGTTTCGAAGAATATTCGGCCCTGATATCAACGCAGCCAAAAAATTCAGGTCACTTCGCCGAGCGTGCTCGCTGTCACCTTCTTAATGCGTTGACCCTGAGCGATAAGCGAGATGCGCAGGCCGCCTCTGAGTTCGGTGCTGCACGCGCAGATGCAGCAGTCGCTATTCGACTCGATGCAAAGAACACATCGGCTCTCATCGTTCGAGCGGTTGTCAAGAGCAATAATAGTGACGAAGCTGGTGCGATCGAGGATCTCACTCTCGCGATCAGCATCGATCCGCAGTCTGCCAAAGCTTATTACAACCGCGCAAAAAGCAAACTTCGATCGGGTGATACTACGGGAGCTCTCTCTGACCTCGATAGAGCGATCGGGATCGATCCGAAAGCACCCGCTCCGTATATAGAGCGCGGACTATTTGCTTTTAAGCATAAGGATCTTCCGCGCGTAATCGCCGATCTTAGCCGTGCGATCGAGCTTGGCGCGGGTTCGGCAACGGTTTTTAGCTATCGAGGACGAGCCTACCTCGGTGCGGGCAAGGCAGCCGAGGCTATCGCCGACCTTTCCGAGGCAATAAAGCTCTATCCGAACTCACCTGAGCTTTACTTCTATCGAACTAAAGCGTACAAGAAGCTAGGAAAATGGGACGAGGCTGTTTCTGACAGTACGCAGGTCATTCACATGGCGCCGAATACCGCCCAAGCATACGTCGATCGCGGAGAGAGTCTCGTTCAACTGAGGCGGGCGATCGAAGGGATCGCCGATTTCAACAAAGCCCTAGAACTTGACCCCGACAATCGTGTGGCCGCATCCACCCTCGAGAAACTCCGGAAGGATCGATCGGAAGTTCCTACGTCCAACTCGGGACTTCCTGCCAGATCCTCATCGCTCGACGCTGATTTCGCGGCATACCTAGCCGAGACGGACAAGCTGAAGAACGAGATCGGCCGCGCGGTGTCAACCATCGATTCGCTTTCTTCTGCTTTGACAAAGGAAATTGATGCCGGAGCTCGCGGGGGCAGCGCTCGCACAGCAGCGTTTCGAACCGCGGACCAGGTCTTGCCTCTGATCGAGACGTGCCTCGACAAAGTGAGTATGATAATTGCGATATCAAATGCTTTTTCGATTAAGTATGAAAAGGCAGGTATTCCGCAGCCTGTGATGTCTGTTGTGCAAAAGCGGACGCAGGATTCGGTGAGCTTCCTTAACTCGATAGTTGACGACAAAAAACATTGGCAAAAAATTAGAACCGATTCACGTCCTTGATACGTTTTCGCGTCGTCGTGTGGTGCGTTATTCTTTGAGTCTTCTTCGGAACTTAATTGATATGTCTTCGTTTTTTGAAGTAATGATCGAGCGGAATTTTTCATCTGCTCACCAACTGCGCGGCTACAAGGGCAAGTGCGAGAATCTGCACGGACACAATTACAAGGTCGAGATATTTGCACGCGGTTCGGAGCTAAATAATATCGGACTGCTGATCGATTTTGGCGACCTCAAAGAAGCCGCCGATGAGATCGTTCGATATCTCGATCACCGCAATATGAACGAACTCCCGCCGTTTGACGAGGAACTCAACCCTTCAGCCGAAAATCTCGCAAAATTCTTCGTGGATTACCTGAATTCACGCATCTCTGGCGACCGAGTACAGGTCTATAAGGTCCGCTGTTACGAAACTCCGACCAGCGTCGCAACATATCAGCTTGGTTGACAGGTAAGGCTCCAAGAAACAAAAAAGCTGCCGGAAGTCTCTTCCAAGCAGCCTTTCCTTCTTAATGGTCGGGGCGAGATGATTTGAACATCCGACCTCACGGTCCCGAACCGTGCGCTCTACCAGGCTGAGCCACGCCCCGATAAGTCAAGTAACAAGTGTAGGCATCGGGGGGATGCCTGTCAAATAAAATTAAGCGATATCCTGAGAAGCGTCTTCTGCCGGCTTTTTGCCGAAACGATGCCGCAAGTATTCGATCACGGGCGGCAACAGCGAGAGTGCGACGACAACGATCACGACCTTCTCGATGTGGTCCTGCAGTTTAATGCCGAGAGCATTCTCGATGATGCCGCCAAAGAAATAGCCCGCGAGCACCATTGTCGAGATCCAAAGTGCACCGCCCGCGACGCTGTAAGCAAGGAATTTTGGATACTCCATTTTTACCGAGCCGATCACGATGGGAGCAAAAGTGCGTACGATCGGCACAAAGCGTGCAAGAAGGACGGTCTTTGGCCCATAACGCTCGAAGAAAGCATGCGCTTTTTGCACGCGCGAAGGCTTAAATACCCATGAATTCTCTCGGCCGAACAAACTTTTGCCCATTATCCGGCCGGTCCAGTAACCAGTGCTGTCGCCGATCACCGAGCCGAGGAAGAACGCGAGCATCACAAGAGCGACGTTCAGCTTACCTGCGGCCGCAAAAAGTCCCGAGACAACAAGCAGCGAATCGCCGGGCAGGAAAAAGCCGACCGCGAGACCTGTTTCCGCAAAGATAATGAACCATAGACCGAGATAGACCCAATTGCCAAGAAGCGCTAGTAGGTAGTCGATGAGATGCGCCGGATTCAAGAACTCGCGGACGGCGTTAAAAATGTCGATAAGTGTTTCCATTTATTGCTAATCTTTCCAACCGTGGTCGCCGATCAGAGGCACGAACTTACAGGGGCCGAAATCTTCCGTCTTTGTGCCGCCGCCGCTTCTTGTAACCCTGATAAGTCGTTGATCCTCGCGACTGCCGCCAACCGGAATAACGAGCTTTCCGCCGACTTTCAACTGCGCAACAAGCGGAGCAGGCACGTCCGGTCCGCCGGCCGCGACAAGGATAGCATCGTAAGGGTGATACGCGTCCCAGCCTTTTGTGCCATCGCCCGCTTTTAGCGTGATGTTCCTAAATCCAAGGGCGGCGAGCCGCGAATTCGCCTCCCTTGCGAGCGTTTCGTGCCGCTCGATCGCGAAGACCTTTCTCGCCAAGGTTGCGAGTATCGCAGTTTGATAACCCGTTCCCGCACCGATCTCAAGCACCTTTTCGGTGCCTTTGAGTTCTAGAAGTTCGGTCATACGAGCAACGATGAAGGGCTGCGAGATCGTCTGACCGCTCGCGATCGGCAGAGCGCCGTCCCGATAAGCCTGTGCCTTCAACGCATCGGGCACGAACCGATGACGCGGAATTTTCGCCATTGCATCCAGAACATAAGCGTCCTGAATCTGAAATTCATTGGCGAGTACCGCGACCATTTGTTCGCGGCGGATCGTCATATCGTCTCGTATGGCACCTGGCGGCATAGTTCAACTTGCGGTTAGGCGTTCCAATCGTCGAGAAGTGTCAAAGACGAATGGTCGGTCAGATCCGCGCGCATTGGCGTTACCGAAACAAAGCCGGCATCGACCGCCTCAAAATCGGTCCCGCCCTCGGCACGAAAACCGTTGCGAACCTCGCCGATCCAATAATACAGCTTCCCACGCGGATCGGTGTGTTCGCTAATGACCGGTCGTGCGGTCTTAAAACCTTGAGTCGTGATACGCGTTCCGGTCGGCACACCGCGCGGGACGTTCACATTCAACAAAGTTCCGTCGGGGAGGCCGAGGCTCAAAGCCTTCTCGGTGATCGACGCTGCGACGTTGGCCGACTGTCTAAAATCAGGATCGCGAGAAACAGCAAGACTAAAGGCAATGCCGGGAACACCGAGGATCGTAGCTTCCATCGCACCGGCGACCGTCCCCGAATAGCTCGCATCGTCGCCGAGATTCGGCCCGTGGTTGATGCCCGAACAGCAGATATGAGGCGGCATATCGGGAGGAAGGATCTTGTTGAGCGCCATAACCACGCAATCGGTCGGCGTGCCGTCAACTGTCCAATGATGATCGTCGATTCGGCGGATCCTCAAGGGACGAGCGAGCGTCAGGCTGTGCGACGCACCGCTCATCTCGGCTTCCGGCGCGACAACAAAGACCTCGCCGAGCGGAGCAAGTGCCGCCTCGAGGGCCTTTATGCCCTCGGCGTGAATGCCGTCGTCGTTGGTTATGAGAATTCGCGGTTTTGCCATTGATTCGAAGTGCAAAAATCAAAAAGTGAAAAAGCGACCAAAGGTACACTTTTCCACTTTTCGCAAAAGATCAAATCTTCGTTACCGACCGGGTGCAGGACGCGGTGCCGTTGTAGCGGGACGCTGCGAGCGGAAGCGGCGGCGATTGCGTTTACGGGCGTTTGCCGACTTCAGCTTTGCCTTTTGACCCGGCGGAATGAAGTGAGAATGCTTCTTGAAATCCTTAATGATCTCTTCACTAATCACCTTTCGTTTGAACCGGCGAAGAGCCGACTCGATCGATTCATTGTTATTAACTGTTACAGATGCCATTTATCTTCTCACCTCCTTTCGGCAAAAGGTCCTTCGAGCGGTGCCCGAATTCGCCCTTCTTGCGAAAAGCAAACAAGTATTTAAGCGCGTTCCGCCGTCGATAGGCAAGTTCAGAAAGGCGAAAGTCCTATTTCGGCTTCGCTGGCACCGGTTTCAGAGGGAGTCTTAAAACCTGCCCCTTATAGACAAAATACACCGAACCGCCGGCTTCATCGACCCACATTGCCATACTGTCGAAGATTATCTTCGGAATCGTGACAATAGCTTTGAACCTAAATGTTCGAGCGTCGTAAACGCCGACATCCGTCGAATTCTTCTCGCTATTCGGCAGCGCGGCCCAAAATGTTCCCGGCACCGTCCCACGTTGAAGCGGCCTGAATGTCTGCTGTGCCAACGGGCGGAACTCACCTGCCGCAGGAGTCGTAAGGCCTGTTTCGGGATCTAGAAGAAGTAAGTTATCGGCCTGGACCTCGGAATCATACTCGTTAGTTATGCCCAAAAGTACGCGTTTCAAATTCGGCAGATACGCCGCCGGCCGATAAGGCATATAGGTCTCGACGCCAGGAATAAGAAATTCCTTTTTCGTGACGGTATTGATCCTCCGCAGACCGCCTTGGCTTTCAGAAGATTCCCAACCTTTGTAAGCGATAACCCATTTTCCGTCCGGCGTAACCATCGGCGTAAGGTACTGCCCTGAGCCGAGTTTCTCAGCGCGTCCGCCACTTATCCGGTAAATACCGTCGCCCGATCGATATTCGGTGGTTCCGACGCGTGATTTCCATTGCTCCTGCGTGATCTCACCGGCAAGCCCGTCGTTCGTTGGGATGTATTCGACGCCCGCGGGTTGGGCAGCCACGCCACCAATGGAACCATTAGATAGATGCCGCCAAGAATAGCCGTCGTACTTTCGCTTTTCGGCAAGTTCGGTCGATACTTGCCACGGCTCTTTTGAATCGTCGCCGGTCGGATGTTTGCTGACCTCCTCGACATCTTTATCAACCTGTTCGCGGACGGCGTCATCGCTTACGACGACGCGTAGATCATCGCCGTCTTTCCAGACCGCATACGCCGTGAAATTCTCATCGGCAAGCATCAGGTCAAGCCCTGGGACCTCGCGGCTAAGCGCGTATTTGACTGTCCCGGGACGTCTTTTTACCTCGTCGAAATATTTGTCGAGACCCTTGAAGAATTCGCCGGGTTCGCCCGTCATGAACACGCGGCGACCGCCCGTACGGCTGAGCATTACCAACTCTTTTGCCTCACAATAATCTCCAAAACATTCCAAGAACGGCGGCAAAGTGTCCACGCGGTTTTGAGCAAGATATTGCTTTAAGTGATCGAACTCGGCAGTTTCAAGAGGCCGTTCTTTATACCTGGATTCGTCCTCCTCCCAAGAGTAGATGACGCGATCGTTGTAGATGCGGATGTAGTTAGAATCGTACCCGTAGATCCCGACAAGCGAATCGTCGTCCTTGACCTCTTTTTGAAGTCGCTTTTCGATCGCCATCAAGCTATCTTCACCGCCGACATACGGGCTGTAATATTGGACGCCGTCGTCGGAAGAGGCGAACAAACTCGATAGCCAAGTTGAAAATTCTGAGTCGGAACCTCCGATCTTGAATGCCGTTGTCGAGCCGAGGATCTTTGCCTCATTCGAATGGAGCGAAAGAACGACTTGGCGCGATTCCGGCGAATCTTCGCTCTCAAGATATGCGACGGCCGCAGCGGATAGGACTTTGTCCGTTCCTCTGGCGGCCGCAAAAACTTTTGCGAGCGGTAGTTGAGCACGAACGAGACGTGCGCACGCAAAAAGCGCACGCTTAGCGGTTGCGTCAGCGCCGTTAAGAATAGCTTCGTAGCCGCCTTCATCGCCGAGAACACACGCTCCGACCGCTAAAGCAAGCGGCGGGCCGCTGCGAAGATCTGCGATCTCGCTAGAATTCTTTTCCGTCAATTCCTTACGGCGTGCAAGTACGCGCAAAACCTCCTCTTGTTCCGCAATGCCGCGTTTGACGTCGCGGATAGCCATAGAATCGATCGGAGGCAGCACCCATTCGAGAGCGATTTTTCGCAGTTGCTGACCGACCAGCGGTTCTCTCGCGTCAAGAACGTCAATGCGTGCAACCACGGCGGCCGCAAGTTCTTCTGTTATGAGTGAAGGGTCTTGAGTGAGTTGTTCAGCTAATCCGGCTTTTATCTGGGCCGGAGTGGCGGCACGCGGTTCGGTGGACCATTCGTTCGTGATCGCATTCGAATCGCCGGCAGCCAAGTCGCGGCGAACCGAAGATTCGAGAGCGTCGAGTTGCTCGGGGATCGAAAAGCCTTTGACCTGGATGAGAGCCTTGAACAATCGGATCCGTTCGTAACTCGTCGTCGGCGAAGAAAGAAGCCTACGGAGCGGCGGGCCTGCCTGCGTCAGCCCTTGGAAGCCTAGAGCCTCGATCGAATCGTCCCTGTACGGAAAGCGTGCATTCTCTCCGTAATAGGCCGACGCAGTGTTTGCGGCATTTGCGGACATCACGACTGAGTCGGTGTTCGCCATGATATTCGCATTCGCCGCGTTCGCCATCGCCTGTGCTACTGTGGCTGCCGCGTTCGCTATAATGGCCGCTCGGTAGGCCGCCGTGTTCGCAGAAGCCTTTCCGTTGCTCACGACCGCTTTTGGATTCTCTTCGTGAAGCAATCTGATCAAAGTCGGCACACTTTCCGGAATCTTTATCTTTTGAAGTGCTTTTATGATCGCAGCGCGAGCGTTTCCGGTGCTGTCATCAGCCCATTTCGGGTCCTCGAGCCACGGAAGCAGCGCACGCACGACGTCAGGCTTAGCGAACTCGATCTTGATGAGCAAGTTCTTGACCGCCGCGGCACGTATGACGGGATCGCCCGAATTGAGCAGCTCAAGCATCCTCGAGGAGTATTTTCCGGGCGGCGATACATTGATAAGCGTCGTCAATCCTGTATAGCCGCCGAGGTCCTGCAAAGTCTTGTCCTGAAAAAGCGAAAGATACCATTCTTCGCGTCCGGGCCAGTCAGGCTCAGTAACGAGTGCATCCATTGCAAGATCTCGGAGAGGTGCACGCAATTCTTTATTCTCGACGATCGACTTTAATTCGTCCCGATAGCGATCGGCATCCGTTGATGAACCGCTTTCGATCGAATGTCGATAGAGTGCCCAACGCGCAAGCACGTGCGTGGCTTTATCCTCATCTCTCGAATACATCTCGTCGATGAGTGGGCGAGCCTTATCGAAATCAAACCGCGTAAGCTGCAACAGCTCCTCCTGGTTCTCGACATAGGTGTCGGTATCTTTTGTCGTGCGAGCACGTTCGAGGAGTTCGTCGGTGAAATACGGGCTGTGATTCACAAGCCATTCGCGGGCATCCGTAAGTTGACCTTCCTCGAGTTTTTCAGAAGCAACCAGCGTGTCGAACGTCTTTTTTACCAGCTCGTACGACCGCTCGCTATCGTCAAAGGCGCCGAGGACGGACAATATTTCAGAGGGATTTCGGTCGATCCTCGCCTTCAGCCTCTGAAAAGATTTGTCTGACATTTTCGGGCGATATCCTAGAGACCTCGCCGGGATGTCAACGCTTGACCAGAATGTCCAGAGTTCCGCGATCGGAGCGTCGTCCGCGGGCGGTTCGGCCTTTGTCTCGCCGTCAGACGGATATATTGTTCGTACCACCAGCGGATTTGGCGGCGGAGGTGCCGGAAGTTGCAGGAGTTGGCCGACAACGTCAGACTTCGCCAACGAATGGTTGACCAGAAATGCCGCTTCGACAAGAAGTAGCGCTAAGCAAAAGGCGACGACCGATATTAGTCTTTTCATATCTGCAAGAGATCGGGTTCAAACCCTATACGCGATCAACAAAAGAACGAACCGCTTGAAAGAATTTGCTTGATTATAATCCGAAATCGGAAGAAAATGACACTAATATTCGAAGCAACTCAGCTCCCTGAAAGCTGATAGACACTTTGTTGCCGATCTTTGTTGCAATGAAGGGGGAAAACTCGTGGACTTTTACTTCTTATTATTCTCGCTTTTTTTCCCGCGGATCGTAATGGTTGTCTATCTGCTGCTGTTCCCGCAGATGTTCCCAGCAAACACCGTTCCGCAATGGGCCGACGTTTTGCTCGGCGTGTTCGTTCCGCGAGCGCTCATCTTGATCTACATTTACCAGAATATGGGTTACGACAATATCTGGTTTGCGGCCCATCTCATCGTAATGATCTTTGCGTACCTCGGCGGAACCCGCGAAACAAGACGCCGCCGGCGATCACGCGATTAGGCCGATATATGTGTTCGGCAGGGAAAGGAAAGCGGCCTCTCGATTTTCGGGGATCAAGAAGCCGCAAAGTAAAGCTGATTGGGAATACTGTAGGCCGTGCGGAGTAGATAGGCAAAAGGCAGATTGTCAAAGGGCAGGAAAAGACCAGCTAAGTAATTCTCCGCATCTCACTTCGCCGGTACTGGAACTTTTGTCTTCGCACCGAGGTCTTTTACCGCGATGCCGAGGCGTTTTGCCTCGCGTTCAATAACTTTCGGATCGGTCTTCAAATTGTGTATCTCGTCCTGCAGCTGAAGATTCTCGTCCGTCAAATTCTGGATCATCGAATTGAGCTGTTCATTTTCACGAACCTCAGCGGTAACCGCGGAGAAAGATCTGTAGGTGATCGCAACAAAGAGAGTTCCCGTCAGGGCAACAACAACAAGAGCAGATACCCAGAACGGCCGCTGCGGCCTCGTCTTCGTAGTGCGTTCCTTGGTTGTATTACGTCTCCCTTCCATTTTTGTCGATCTAACCTAAAAGGTATTTCTTTCCTTCTTCCAAAAGCTTACTGACGTCGTCATCCGATTCGCTCTCGGCATAGATCCGAACGACCGGTTCTGTGCCAGAAGGTCTCAAAAGGACCCAAGTGTCGTTTTCAAATCGAAACTGCACGCCGTCGATTCTGTCCGTGCTTTGCACCTTCCGGCCTGCGAATTCTGTTGGGTCCTCGGCAAGCTTCTCTTTCAGCTTGGCGGCGACCTCGTCGTTGAGCCTTATCCCGATGCGTCCCGAATGCAGCCTTCCGACGCGGTTCCAAAGCTGCTTGAGCTGCTCGACCAAGGGCGTTTGTCTGACCGCGACGGCCTCGACCGCAAGAAGACAGGCTAGAATGCCGTCCTTTTCGGGGTAGTGTCCCCGGATCGTCAGCCCTGCGGATTCTTCTCCGCCGAGGATGATCTCGTCCTTATTTATCAATGCGCCGATATATTTGAATCCGACCGGCGTTTCAAAAACCTTTATTCCGCGATCTTTTGCAACTCGATCGACAAGATGCGATGTTGCTACGCTACGTGCCACTCCGAGTTTCCATCCGCGAGTTTCGACCAGATAATCTGTCAAAAGAGCAATAAGTTCATTAGGCGTAATAAACGTTCCGTCGTGTGCGATAACGCCGAACCGATCGCTATCTCCGTCGGTCGCAAGCCCCAAGGTCGCCTCAGAAGTCTTGATCGCCGCTTTAAGATCGCCCAAATGTTCTTCGCCCGGCTCAGGTGCTTGACCGCCGAACGTAACGTCGCGCCAATCGTGCAGCGTTTCGACGCTGACTCCGCGGTCCACGAGTGCCTTATTCAAATAGCCGCGGCCTGTTCCCCACAACGGGTCGTAAACGAATTTGCCGCCTGCCTTTTCGATCTCGTCAAAATTGATCTTTGTCGCGAGGTCGTCCAAATACGGCTGCCTTGGATCGAGATCCTCGATGCTCCCGCCGTCCTTGTCCGGGAGCAGGTCAGTTTCGGTCAGAGCCGACTCGATCTTGTTTGTCACATCGGGCAATGCCGGTGCTCCATCGGGCGTCGAAAACTTTATTCCCTGATATTCCGGAGGATTGTGCGACGCCGTAAAATTCATCGCTCCGTCGGTAGCTAAGGCCCTGATCGCGTGTGCGACCGTCGGTGTCGGCACCGGATGCGTGCATCGAAGCACTTTCAAGCCCTTTGCCGCGATGATCTCAGCCGCAACGTCCGAGAATTTTTCGCCCATGAATCGCGTATCGTGGCCAACGATGAGGCGGCCGCGGGATCCGGGTTCATTTTTCAAATATCTACAGACTGCCTCGGTCACATTTCGGACATTCGCGAATGTAAATTCATCTGCGATGACCGCTCTCCAACCGGAAGTTCCAAACTTGATCGACATTGGGAAGTTGTGCCGGCACTCCGGCCCCTCAAGAGCGTTCCTTTTTTAGTTGTCCTAGTGTTATCCCTTGAAGTGTTTGAAAATGTAACATAGCTTTATGCGCTTGTAAAGCCCTTTTTTGGATTTTTTTATCTCCTGCCTTTTCATAGGTTTACAGCTAGTAATATGAGGTAGTATTTTAATGGGATTTAAGCAGACGTCATTCAAGCTGACTGAAGTTTTAAGCAGGTGTGAATATCGCCCGAGGTTTTGCGCGAAGTTGCACGATGTGTCATTCGGATACACTAGGGAGGTCGGTATTCGAGCCGCTGTGTCATGCTGGACTCGATGCCATCAAACGCGTCAGCCCCATAAGCCGTGTATATTCAATCACTTACGGTGATTTCGACGCTTGCGTCGCTTCGGCACATTATTTGCACATCGAATTGTGTAAAACGCGCCAGATTCGAGCGCGTATATCGCCTCTGTTTGAGGCAGGAACCAAACTTGGGTTCCGCTTTGTGGAGAAAAGCAATCAAATTTTTATGAGACCCATCAAACACGTTGAAAAAGGCCTGAGTTTCGTTGCAGGGGCGGCTTTTAATGCCGTCCGGAGTGTTAATAAGTACAAACCGAATCCTTCGTTCACCCCAAAATGGGCGGACAAGCCGATCCTAAAGTCTTGGCAGAAGACGAAACCTGTACTCGGTTTCCCGCGTACGACCGATTCGCTTTGCCCTCAGTGTGTCATTGAGGCGCGCGAAGCTATTCTTTCTGGTGAGCGGGATGTTGCGACCTTGGTCAATGAAAAAGTTGGTGAGATCAAGGCGCAGATAATTGAGCGCAACAACGAAGTCTGGATGATCAAAGAATGTCCGACACACGGCAAGATCGAGGATATGATGGCGATCGACGCCAACTTCCTTAAGCACGTGGAGTCGCTCTTCCCGGGCCGCGATATGGAGGCTCACAACGATGAGAAGCTTCATAATCACGGTTCTTCGTCGGTGAAGTATGGCCGCGGTGCGGTTCTCACGGTTGACTTGACCAACCGATGCAATATGATGTGCGACCCGTGTTTTATGGACGCAAATCAGGTCGGCTTCGTTCATGAACTCTCGATGCAGGACGTGACCGAGATCCTCGACAATGCGATCTCGATCAAGCCGCGTCGCCAGATGTCCGTTCAGTATTCCGGCGGTGAGCCGACGATCAGCCCGCACTTCCTCGATGCGATCAGGTATGCACGAAAGGTTGGCTACAACTCTGTGCAGGCGGCGACCAACGGTATCGAGTTCGCGAAATCGAAAGAATTCTGCCGTGAAGCGGCGGAAGCGGGCCTTCGCTTCGTCTATCTGCAGTTCGACGGCATTGGCAACGACGCCAACTCGCACCGTCAAATCGGCAACCTTTTCGACGTAAAGCTTCGCGCGATCAACAATCTTCACGAAGCCGGCGTCGATATAATTCTTGTTACGACTCTGGTTAACGGTATCAATAACGATCAGGTCGGCACGATCATCCGCTTCGCGATGGAGAATCCGAAGAAGATATCGTTCATTGCGTTTCAGCCGGTATCGTTCACGGGCCGCGATGAGCACATCACGGAACAGCGTCGCCTTCAGCAGCGTTACACGCTCTCGCACATGGCTCTCGACGTCAAGAAGCAGCTTGGCATCACCGAACCGACACGCGATTGGTTCCCGCTCAGTTTGATGGGAGCTTTCGCGGATTTCGCGGACGTGGTTCACGGTGAAGACGCAGATTGGGGACAGGTCTCCTGCGGATGCCACCCTAATTGCGGTGTCGGCACGGCCGTTATGATCAATAAGGAAACGGGCGACATGGCTCCGGTTCCGCAGTTCTTGAATATCCAAGGCCTTGTAAAGGATATGCAGCACATCTCGGATACGAACCGCGGCAAGTGGTTCTCGAATATCATGATGGGACTTGCGTTGCTCAAGAATTTTGACCCGTACGGTGCGCCGCACAGCCTAACGCTCGGTGCGATATTCAAGAAATTCGACAAATCGTTCGGCCTTTCTGGCAAAGATTACGGGAAGGTCGGCCCGAACCGCACGATCGAGGATGTCGAGAAGCGTCGTCAAGATCCGTGGAACTTCCTCTTTATTGCAGGAATGTGGTTCCAAGACCTCTTTAACTACGACTTCCGACGCACCGAAATGTGCATCATTCCTTACGGGACACAAGAGGGCGAGATCTCCTTCTGTGCTTACAACACGGGCATCGGCTGGCGCAATATCATCGAGAATATGCACCAGAACGCGACCGTTGCGAAATGGTACAAGGACAACGGCCGCCACGAGGTGTTTGCCCGCGGCAAGCACGTCGATCTTGATTCGACCGAGCACGACCTTACGTTGAACGCGGTCGATCTTACTCGTCCGAATAAGCCGCACATGGAAGGGCCGAAGACCGCTGCGGAAGAAATGCAGATGATGCGTAAACTCTATCAGCAGATGGTGATGGACAAGAATCAGATCAAGGGCGACGACCTAGTACAGATCGGCGGAATTAAACGCGAGAAGAAAGCGAAGGAGATGGCAGTGGCCGAATAAGACCACGCCGCCTTCGCCAGCTATCTCCCACACAGCTATCTCCCACAAATCTCCAAAGCCCGTGAGCGCTCGCGGGCTTTTTTGCTGACAGCGATGAGAGCTTGGCGCGATCTTAAGGGTCTCACCCATTTGGGTGATGTGTCTTTTGTAAAGTATTGTAAAGATTATAGTTTTCTGCGGCTTCAGGGGTTGCGAACTATACACCATATTAGGTATAGATATAGATGAACGAATATAACTTGAAACGTTCAAAGCAATTTTCACGGAAAATTTGATTCGGATAAGGCTAGATGGCCAGTTTCAATCGTCTTTTATCAAGGACAGGGAAACTGCTCCACGGCCTTTAGCAAAATTTAGATCATTTAAGGAAGCCTCCTAATATGAAACAGGCAAAAGTCGCCATTAGAATCTTCTTCTACTGTCTGCTGGTCGGTGTCTTTACAATTGGCACCGCTTACAATTCGCAGGCACAATCTCAGGCATTGAACGGCCAGATCGAGGGCACGATAACCGACAGTTCGGGCGGTGCGGTTCCGAACGCAACGGTCGTTATCAAGAATACGCAGACCGGAACCGCTCGAACTGTTACTACCGACGGCAGCGGCGTTTATCGAGCACCACTACTTCCGCTCGGGACGTACCAGGTTACGGTCGAAGCCCCGAACTTTAAACGCCTTGTTCGCGATGGCATCACTTTGACGACGGGTCAAACGGCATCTGTGAACGGAGTTCTTGAAGTTGGCGATGTGTCGGCAACGGTTACGGTCACCGCTGACGCTCCGATTGCTGATTCGGCAAAGATCGATCTCGGGCGCGTGATGAACGCACGCGAGGTTGAGAACCTGCCGCTTGTTTCGCGTAACCCGTATAACTACGCGCTTCTGCAGGCGAACGTTACGGGCCGACCGAACGCTGAGTTCGGTGTGCCGCGTATCAACGCGAACGGCTATACCCGTCGTACGAACTATCAACTCGACGGAAACAATAACACCCAGCAGGACCGTGGCGGTATTCGCTTGATGCCGATCTCGGACACTTTCGTTAGCGAAGTTCAGCTCGTTACGAACGGTTTCGCGCCGGAGTTCGGGAACACGCCGGGTCTCATAATGAATGCGATCACGCCTTCGGGCACGAACTCGTTCCACGGTGAGGGGAGCTATCGTTTCCGCAGGACGCCGATGTCGTCGAGGCCGTTCAACACGTCACCGTTCTCGCAAAAGCCTGCGACCAAGGTCGATGACATTACCGGTTCGATCGGCGGACCGATCATTAAAGATCGCTGGCATTTCTACACCGGTTATGAGTGGGTTCAGCGCGACCTCGGCGGTGAACCGCAACGTCTTATTACGGTAAGTCAGGCGAACCAGCAGGCCTTGATCGCCGCGGGCGTTCCGGCATCTGCCTTTCCGACCGCGATCCCCGCCTCACAAAAGGTAAACTTCTTCATTTTTAGAACTGACGCACAACTGAACACGAATAATAGGTTAAGCGGACGGTTCAATTACTTTAAGAATCTTTCGCCCGATAATATCGGCGGCGGGTTGACCACGCTCGAGCGAAGCATCGACTTTCTCGACAAATCCTATTCGATCGGTCTCCAGCTCGTTTCGACCTTCAATCAAAACTTCCTTAACGAGCTGCGGTATCAGTATGCAAAGCGTGATTCGCGAAACATCGCGAACAGCCATTCAGGTACGGGGCCGAGTATTGTGATCACGGGCGTTGCGAACTTCGGAGCTCCGGAGAATGCCGATACGATCGCACCGCTTGAGATCACGAACCAGATGCAGGACAACCTAACCTGGACGAATGGCGATCACGTGGCGAAGTTCGGGTTCGGTTTCAATCACATCGCGGACACACGCCGCTCGAACTCCTTCGTTCGCTATACGTTCGCAAGCATTGCTAACTATGTTTCTGCAAAAACGGGTGCGAATCCTTTTGCATATACGCGATTCGATCAGATATTCGGCGACACGAATATCGAATTCAAGAGCACTTTCTACAACTTCTTCGCTCAGGACGACTGGAAGATCACGCGAAAGCTGAAGCTCAACTACGGCGTTCGTTACGACCTTTACAATATCCCGAAGGCGGACCCAACGGCGGTGTACGAACCGTCGCGAAAGTTCAAGGTTGATAAGAACAACTTTGCACCGAGGCTCGGCTTGGTTTATGGCATCCGGGACGGCAACCGTCCGACGGTTATCCGTGCAAGTGCCGGCATCTACTACGATACGGTCTATCTGGATACGTATCAGCGAGCGCTGCAAGGGAACGGCAGTCCGAAGTCATTTACGGTTTCTTTCACGAACCCTGCTTTGCCGGGAGCTCCGGGCTTCCCGAATAACGTTTCGACCGGTACTCCTCCGCGACAGAACATCACCGGTATCGCGTCTGATTTCGAGAATATGTACGCCATCCACGGAAACGTTCAGGTCGAACAAGCATTGACCCAAGACCTTTCGGTCACCGTCGGCTACATTCATTCGAGCGGAAGACATATCCCGATCTATCGGAGCGTAAACCGAATAAATCCGGTCGGCGCGCTCGCTGACGGCCGTCCTATCTACAGCGACACTGTTAGCGCTGCGACAAGGATGGATCCCCGGTTCAACGATATTCTTCTTGCAGAGGCTTCGGGAAACTCGAACTACAATGCATTTACGGCTCAGCTGAATAAGCGTTTTTCGAAGGGGTATCAGTTCAGCGCGAACTACACGCTTTCGAAGTCGATGGACGATGCTCCTGAGCAAAACCTCGTGGCAACGCAGGCTGGCGGACTTGTTCAGCAAGATCCGACAAATCGCCGGCGTGACTACGGTCCGTCACTCGCTGACCAGCGGCACACGTTTGTGCTGAGCTTCGTCGGTCGTCCGGACTTTCACTTCGAGAACAAGGCATGGAACTACCTGTTGAACAATAACCAGTTCGGTATCATTGCCACTGCCAATAGCGGCGAGCGGTTCAATATCATTGCTGCGACGGACATCAACAAAGACGGATTTAACGGCACCGACAATCCGGTCGGGATCACGCGTAATTCGGGCACGACGCCGAAGCAGGTCAACGTTGATTTCCGCTATTCTCGTTTCATTCCATTCACTGAGCGACTTCGCCTCGAAGTTTTCGGTGAATTCGTGAATGTCTTCAACATCAACAGCATCTATCAGATCAACAGCCTTACGGTTACGACAGATGCTCTTGGAAATGCGACCGGCCCTCTGCCCAGCACGACCAATCGTCCGGTAACCTCGCTTGACGCCCGTCAATTCCAGATCGGCCTCAAGTTCCGCTTCTAACGAAGTCTATGATTCGCCGGAGTTTTTACTTGATAAAACTCCGGCGAATTTGTTTGATCTCTTTCCACATTAACGATGAAGCATACTACTAAGCCTGAAGAACCGCCGGTCGAGAAGCCGGATGCGTGGTGGTATAAGGTCTATTTCGCTGTTATTGTGACGCTGGTCGTCGTGATCGCGCTTCTGCAGACCTTTACATACTATTTCTCCAACTAAACAAAAATGAGAGCTTTGGATTGGGCAGTCGTTGTCGCATACCTCGTTTATGTCATCTGGGACGGTATCCGGATGACCAAGCACAGCGGGAATGTCGAGGGCTATTTCCTCGCAAACCGTAGCTTGCCGTGGTGGGCCGTTGGGCTCTCGGTGATGGCAACACAACTTTCCGCGATCACGCTCGTCGGCACGACCGGCCAAGCGTATTCGGACGGAATGCGCTTTATCCAGTTCTATTATGGGCTGCCGCTTGCAATGATCATTCTTTGCATCACGGCCGTACCTTTTTTCTATAGGGCGAACGTTTATACGGCGTACGAATATCTCGAAAGGCGTTTTGATGCGAAGGTGCGCAGCTTAACGAGTTTCTTCTTCCTTATCTCACGCGGACTCGGCGTTGGCGTTATCATTGCGGCACCGTCCGTCATCCTCTCTATCGTGCTCGGTTGGCACGAAATGACGACGATCTTCGTCATCGGGCTTTCGACAACCATATATACGATGATCGGCGGCGTGCAGGCCGTTACCTGGACGGACGTGAAGCAGATGTTCGTTATCTTCTTCGGCCTGTTCGTCTGTATGTTCGTGATCATTTCGCAGTTCCCGGCGGGGGTATCATTTACCGATGGACTGACACTTGCAGGTGCGACAGGTAAGTTGACGACGGTAAGCTTGAGCTTCGATCTAAAGGAAAAATACACGCTCTGGTCGGGAATGATCGGCGGCCTCTTCCTCTTCCTTTCGTATTTCGGATGCGACCAGAGTCAGGTGCAGCGGTTTTTGACCGCAAAGTCAGTTTCTGAGGGTAGGACGTCGCTGCTGATGAGCGCCTTTCTTAAGATCCCGATGCAGTTCATGATACTGCTTGTCGGCGTCCTAGTATTCGTCTTTTACCAATTCACGGCGCCGCCAATGATCTTCAATCAGGTCGAGGTGGGAAAGGTCGCCCAGACCGCTCAATATCAAACACTGAAAGGCGAATTCGACACGGCTCACCACACCCGTGAGCAGGCTGCTGAACATTTTCTAAAAGATCGCACTGACGCGACAAAGCAGGAATATCTGGCGGCTGACAAGGCGTTCAACGCGTCGCGCAAGAATGCCGTTGATTATGTAAAAACTGCAACGAAGAACGATAGCTTCAATGACGTAAACTACGTCTTCCCAACTTTCGTTGTGCAGAATATGCCGATGGGCGTGATCGGCTTGATCATCGCCGCGATCTTTGCCGCGGCAATGTCGTCGATCTCGGCCGAACTCAATGCTCTTGCGACCGCAACGACGATCGATTTCTACCGCCGGCATTTCAAAAAGGACGCAACCGACCGTCAATACGTCTTCTTCGGTCGGATCGCGACATTCGTATGGGGCATTTTCGCTTGTATCGTTGCCACCTACGCAACGAATATTGGCTCGCTAATCGAGGTGGTCAATAAGTTCGGATCATTTTTCTACGGCTCTCTTCTGGGAGTCTTCGTGCTCGCATTCGCCGTAAAACGAGCTCGTCCCCGCGGTGCCTTCTTCGGCCTGCTATTTGGTATTTCGTCAGTATGGGTTGCGAGCCATTTTACAGATATCGAGTTTTTGTGGTTTAACGTCATAGGTTGCATAGTCACGGTGATCTCCGGTTATTTGATCAGCCTGACCGATAGAGGAGGAATTGATGTTGTCGAAGTTTAGGAAAATTACTGTTCTCTCATTGCTGTTCGTTTTGGCTCTTCTGAACGTGCCGACCGCGCGCGCGCAGGTTCGGCCCGTTTACGACCTTGGAGCCATCGGTCTTGGACAGCAGCTAAAGCGATTGCAGACGACCGCAAGCGCGATGCACACAGGAGCACATCCTGACGATGAAGATTCGAACCTGATCGCATTCTTGGCGCGCGGCGAGAACGCCAGAACTGTCTATCTCGCTTTGAATCGCGGCGAAGGCGGCCAGAACGTCATCGGCCCCGAACTCTTCGAACCTCTCGGCGTGATTCGCACAGAAGAACTCCTGCAGGCACGCCGGCTTGATGGCGGCCAGCAGATGTTCACGAATGTGATGGACTATGGCTTCTCGAAAACGCGTGCCGAAGCGACTCGCATTTGGGGCGAACAACCGACTCTTGCGGAAATGGTGCGCGCCATCCGGACGTTTCGTCCGCTCATCATCATCTCGCGTTTTTCCGGAACTCCGGCAGACGGACATGGCCAGCATCAACTCGCAGGGTACTTGACGCCCCTTGCTTATAAGGCTGCCGCCGATCCGAATCAGTTCCCCGAGCAGATCAAGGAAGGTTTACTCCCGTGGCAGGCAAAGAAGCTTTATATGGGTCAAGGCTTTACGGCGCCGGCTGGGGAAAAGGTTGCCGTAACGGTCGATACCGGACATTTTGACCCGCTCATCGGACGTTCTTATGCCGAGATCGCCAGCGAAGGCCGCAGTCAGCACAAGACGCAGGAGATGGGTACGATCGAGCGCCGCGGGGACCAATTCTCGGGCGAAAAACTACTCGATTCGAAGGTGCCGACAAGTTCTCCGGAGAACGATATTTTCGAGGGCATCGATACATCGATCACAGGTATCGCTAAGATCACGGACGACAATGGGGCCGGTCTCACAGACAAACTCGCCGCACTTCAGGCGACAGCAAAAAAGGCTCTCGACGAATACAATGCCTACAGCCCGGAGAAGATCGTTTCGGTTTTGGCGATCGGAGTAACTCAAGCACGCGAGGCGAAGAATGCTGCGCAAAGCCCTTACGCTAAGGCTCTGATAGCCGAAAAAGAACAGGAATTCGCATACGCTCTTCAACTTGCTGCAGGCGTGGTCGTCGATGCACTTACCGATACGGACACGATCGTTGCGGGCGACTCGACGGGCGTGTCTGTGAAAGTTTTCGGCAAGGCGGCCGCCGTTAAGAACGTAATGCTGAACACGCCTTCGGGCTGGAGCGTCGAAACTGCGTCGGAGCCAAAGCCGGCAGGGAACTCGTTCTTCTTTAGGCCGGAAATGGCGGATGCCGCGTCGTATTTCAAGATGACTGCCGCATCGAACGCATCTCCTACGCAGCCGTACTGGCTCGAAAAGCCGCGTCATAATTTCACATTCGACTGGAATGCGGCCGATGCCGTCAAGAACGCTCCGTTCCAGCACAAGCTCGTGACCGCATCCGTTACGATGACGATCGGCGGTGTTGATATCACGGCTGTTCAGCCTGTCGAATATCGGTTCGCGGACGACATACGCGGTGAACTTCGCCGTGATCTTAACGTCGTGCCGCTCGTTACCGTCGCACCAGACACGAATCTTCTGGTTGTTCCGTCGTCAGCAAAAGAGCAGAAACAGCGCGTCGTTGTCTCGGTAACAAATCAGGCGCCGCGCGACACAAAAGGCTCTGTGAGCCTTGCGCTCCCGGCGAGTTGGAAAGCAACGCCCGCGTCCGCCGACTTCGACCTTGCAAAGAAGGACGAAAAGACCGCAGTCATCTTCGACGTAAGCGTACCCGCCGGCGCAAAGATCGGTAAATACGAGGTGACGGTCAATGCGAAGGTCGGCGACCGGATCTATAACCAGTCGATGCAGGAGATCGCATATCCGCATATCCAAACGCATCGGCGTTATACGACCGCTACGATCGCAACCGAAGTTCTCGATCTGAAAGTCGCGCCGGTCCGCGTAGGCTACATAATGGGCAGCGGCGATGCCGTTCCGGCGGCGATCAAACGGCTTGGACTGCCGGTTACGATGCTTGAAGAGAAGGACCTCGCTACGGGCGATCTTTCGAGATTCGACACGATCGTCGTCGGGGTTCGTGCTTCGCAAGTGCGCCCCGATTTTGTCGCGAACAATGGACGCCTTCTCGATTTCGTCAAAAAGGGCGGAACGCTCATCGTTCAGTATCAGCAGAATCAGATCATTCAGAACAATATGCTGCCTTTCGCGGCGAAGATGGACGGCGTGGTCAACGGTAAGCAACGGATCTCGAATGTCCGTGTCGTTGACGAGACCGCTCCTGTAAAAATGCTTCTGCCGAACGACCCGATCTTTAGTTACCCGAACAAGATCATTCAAAGCGATTGGGATAACTGGGTTCAGGAGAGGAATCTTTACACGCTCACGCAGCTTGGTCCCGAATGGGTTTCGTTGACCGAAACCGCCGACGAAGGTGAGGATCCCGTAACAGGCGGGCTGATCTACGCAAAGCTTGGAAAGGGAACTTACGTTTATAACGCGTTCTCGTTCTTCCGACAGTTGCCGGTCGGAACGCCCGGTGCATATCGTATGCTCGCAAATATGCTGAGTTTGCCGAAAGCACCTTCGAAATAGAGTCAGAACCGCCTGCATTAGCGGGCGGAGGGTCTTCGCAGATCGGCCCTAGGGATGGTTCGCCTCGGGGCTACATCTGCGAATATGAATTCTATTGGCATCGCTCGGCGGGTTTTATTCAAGTTGGACGATGCCATTGTTTTATCAAGATGGAGAATTTAAGAGCTGTGTCAGTTGAACTACAAAAAGAAAAGTTTCCGGCGCCAAGTTATACAGAGAACGTACTTGCAGATTGTTTTGAGGATGCCAAGAGTTTCTTCCTTGAAGCCCTTTTGGATATCGATCATGCCCACGCCATTATGCTCGCCGAGCAAGAGATCATCTCGGACGCCGAGTTGAAAATGCTCCTGACGGCGCTCAGCAAACTCGACCTCGGCGAGATCCGAGCTACGCCATATGACGGCACCTTCGAAGACCTTTTCTTCCTGCTTCAGCGGGAGATCACAAAGAATTGCGAGGACAAAGAGGTCGCCGGCAAGCTTCACACCGCACGCAGCCGAAACGATATCGACGTTACGATCTATCGCCTGCATCTGCGTAAAGTCGCGTTGAAACTTCTTGAGGAAACGATGGCGCTTCGCGGCGTTATGCTCGATCTCGCATCGACTCATCACGAAACTCTCATCCCGGCGTACACGCATACGCAGCCTGCTCAGCCATCGACGCTCGCTCATTTCCTTCTTGCGATCGCAGAGAATCTCGGGCGCGATGTCCGCAGGCTGCAAAATGCCTACGAGAATATGAACTACAGTCCGTTGGGGGCGTGTGCGATCACTACGACGGGTTTTCCGATCAGCCGCGAACGCACGTCGGACCTGCTGGGCTTTAGCGCGCCGACGGTAAATTCGTACGCCTCGATCGCGTCGATAGATTATTTTACGGAACTCCTCGGCGTAGTGAGCGCTCTTCTCGTAAATGTCGGTAAATTCGCGCAGGAATTCCTCTTAATGGCGATGCAGGAATTCGACGTTATCATTCTTTCGGATGGTTATGTGCAGGGTTCGTCGATAATGCCGCAGAAGCGAAATCCCGTTGCGATCGAACATGTACGGGCGATCGCGAGCAAGGGCCTCGGCCAGGCTCTCGGCGTGCTTACAGCCGTTCACAACACGCCTTTTGGCGACATCAACGATTCCGAAGATGATATACAACCGCTTGTCGCGAGCGCCGTTCGCGATGCGACGCGCGCCGTCTCACTCTTAGCGAACAGTCTAAGATCCGCGACTTTCAAAACTGACACGCTTCGACGCCGCGCAGAAGCGAATTTCATCACGGTGACGGAATTGGCCGATACGATCGTAAGACGCGAAGGGCTGTCGTTCCATCTCGCGCACAAGATCGTCGGTACAGCCGTAAAAGCTGCACTTGCAGTGGACAAGCACGAGCTTTCGCCCGATATCGTACAGAACGCCACACGCGAAGTGCTTGGCCGCGAACTCTCAATGTCGGCGGATGAGATAACGGCCTCACTTTCAGCCGAGAATTTTGTCGCGATTCGTACTATTTACGGAGGGACTGCGCCGGAAGAAACTCGCCGAGCATTGTCGGTCGAGAAAGAAAAAGGATCAGCCGATCAGAAGTGGTATGACGGCAAGCAGGCGCATCTGGCAGCGGCCGCCTCGACGCTAAAAGCAAAGGTTGATTCTGTTATCGCGGGATAGTTTATTTCCGTTTCCAACGCACTCCGAAAGGCGTGTCTTCGAGGACGAATCCGCGGTCGCACAGCTGGTCGCGGATCTTGTCCGAACGTCCGAAATCACGAGATCTTCGCGCGTCATTCCGCTGCTTGATAAGTGCCGCGATGTCGGCGGGCAGCCATTCCTTTTCCGCACGACAAAAGATACCTAACACGGCGTCAAAGCCCTCGAGTGCCTTGAACACCTCGCGGCGGTCGTCGCTAAGCAAAGTGTTGTTCGACAGCGAGATATTGACCTCGCGTATAAGCGAATGAAGAGCGGCGAGCGCTGCGGCCGTGTTCAGATTATTATCCATCGCCGCTTCGAAATCTGCTGTGAACGTATCGACGGTTTTGTGAAAATCGGGAGCCTCACCTTCCGGGAGATGCTCGTCACGGAGACGACGGAAAAAATCGTGGAGTTTTTTGACGGTCGCCTGCGCGCCATTTAGATTTTCGGGGGTAAAATTCAGCGGTTTGTCGAAAGGAACCGAGAGCAGCAGATAACGCACGGCGAGCGGACTTACGTCGAGCTTCGTAATATCACGAAGCGTGAGGACGTTGTTCGACGTCTTCGACATTCTTTCGTCCTCGACGTTCAACACCTCGCCGTGCAGCCAATATCGCACAAAAGGCTTGCCGGTTGCGCCCTCCGACTGGGCTATCTCATTCTCGTGATGCGGGAATTTGAGATCGACACCGCCGACATGTATATCGAATGTTTCGCCTAAAAATTCCATCGCCATCGCCGAACATTCGATATGCCAGCCCGGACGCCCGCGTCCGAACGGTGTGTCCCAGCCGACAGGTTCGTCTTTGCCGACGGCTTTCCAAAGCACGAAGTCGCACGCGTTCACCTTCCGATAACGGTCGGCATCCATTCTTTCGCATTCGAATGGGGAATCGACGGTGAGCCGCGAAAGCTTTCCGTAATCTGGGAAAGAAGCGATCCGATAATAGACAGAGCCGCCCGATTCATATGCGTGGCCGTTCGCGATGAGTTTCTCGATCAGTCGAACGATCTGCGGAATATGCTCGGTTGCACGCGGCGTATATTCCGGCCGCTCGCAATTCAATGCGTCAATGTCTTCCCAAAATACCTCGACGAAATGCCGCGTCAATTCATCGAGCGTGATGCCTTGCCGCTCGGCCTCGGCAATCGTACGGTCGTTCACATCCGTCAGGTTCATCACCTGCCGGACCTCATATCCTTTATGCTTCAGATAACGGCGAAGAACGTCGCCAAAGATGAAGGTGCGAAAGTTGCCGATATGCGCAAAATTCCAAACCGTCGGCCCGCACGTGTACATTTTCACTTCGCCGCCAAGAGGCTCAAATTCCTCGATCTCATTCGTCAAAGAATTGCGAAATTTCAGCATAAATACCACGCCGCGACAAACACGCTTGTATCTGAATTATACGCTCTATGGGCAAGAAGTGGAAAAATGGATTTCAATGCGGTGCTTGGTACTTGGTAGCGATCCGAGTTTCGCGCTTTCAGCTTGTGAAAATGGTGGTCCCGGCTGGATTCGAACCAGCGGCCTTCCGCTTAGGAGGCGGACGCTCTATCCAACTGAGCTACGGGACCGATCTAGGGAGTTTCGTTCGCGGAATATCAACGTCTAGCTGTCATATCGGACGAGCGATTGAACATTATATCCTGCAAATTTCTCGCGGCCTTTCAGAAAATCCAACTCGACGACAAAAAGGAGCGCGGCGACATTGCCGCCGACGCTTTCGACAAGATCGACGACCGCGCGGGCCGTGCCGCCGGTTGCGAGCAGATCATCGACGATAAGCACGTTGTGGCCTTCGCCTACGGCGTCCTTGTGCATTTCGAGCGTGTCGGTGCCGTATTCGAGGTCGTATGAGATCGAGACCTTCTCGGCAGGCAGTTTCTTAGGCTTGCGCACGGGAATGAAGCCTGCGTCGAGCTTATATGCGACAGGCGCTCCGAAGATGAAGCCGCGTGATTCCACGCCGATAACTGTGTCCACCTTTTGACCGTTCGCGAGGTCGGCAAGAGCATCGACCGAAAGCCGCAATCCTTCGGGGTCGAGCAGGAGTGTCGTAATGTCGTAAAAATTGATGCCGGGTTTCGGAAAATCAGGCACCTCGCGGATAAGCTTCTTAAGATTGTCCATTTTATTCTTCAATTATTTTTCGATCCGGAATGTTGAATATCGTCCTGTCGGATCTTCGACGATCTCTTCGAGCATTACGACCGCTGAAAAAGGCGGCCCGGCGGTCAGATCGTCCTTGAACGCAAGGACCGCGCGTTCAGGCCCTTCGACAAATGCTTCGACGCGTCCGTCGTCCAAATTCGTAACATAGCCGCGAACTTGGTGCTTCGCCGCCGAGCGCTGCGCAAAATAGCGAAAGCCGACGCCCTGCACCCTACCGCTTACAAAATATCGCCTTGCGATCATCCGATCCTGCTGCATCACGCCGCATTAAATTGTGCCAAGCTTCGCCCAAGTTGTCCAAGTGAGTTCTACGGAACATAGATCCGGTCGTATTCCTACCAAGATACGTTTGGCCAATCTTATTCAAAAAGTCGCTCGATGGTCTCCGATGGTGAATTCCCTATTGACAAGATATTGTGGTCGTGTTTAAACTAGTCACAATAAAGACGACTGAAGGACGCGCTCGGACGGAGATGAGGGAGGCTCATTTCTGACGGGTGTTTTTTGTTCACGGGGTTGCCTCGGGCGTCGCAAAGCTCGAGACCTCGAGTTCTTTGCCGTCTGTCTCGATCGTGATCATTCCATATTTGCCGGTCGTTAGCACGGCCGCTCCTGACCTTTCCCATGCAGCCAAAACTTCCGGATGCGGATGCCCGAATTGGGAATGCCGTCCGACGGAAATGATCGCCCAAGCAGCGCGAGTCGCCGCAACGAAGTCCGCGGTTGACGAAGTACGGCTGCCGTGATGCGCGACCTTTACGACATCAGCAGACAATTGCGTATAGGACGACAGAAGTTCGCGTTCGGCACCGCGTTCGATATCGCCCGTAAGCAGGAACGTACGATTTCCGTAAACGAGCCGCATTACGAGCGAGTGATCGTTGTCGGACGGTCCGACAGCGTCGCCTCTCGGGTAAAGGATCTCGACGCGCACGCCGCCGATCTCGAACGTTTTGCCGCGACCAAGGATCTCGATCGGGATCCTGCGTTTTTGGAGTACGTCTAAGAGTTCATTCAACTCGGGGTCGTCCAACGGCATTCGTCCAAGGAAAGCTTTCCCGACGGCAAAATTATTCGCGACATCGACGAGTCCTCCGGTGTGATCGATATCGGCGTGAGACGCAACTAGATAGTCGATCCGCGAATATCCGCGTTCCCAAAGCACGGGCGAAACGACGCGTTCGCCGACGCTTGAAGTGTCCGGTTGAAAAACTTCGTCATTTTTTTCGTCCGGGTAACTCAAGTGCCGTCCGCCGCCGTCAATGAGCATCGTTTCACCATTCGGGAAAGTAACGAAGATCGAATCGCCCTGCCCGACATCGATCAGATCGAGCCGAAGTTTGCCCGTCGCGGCCGGTGCCGAAAATGGATGCAAAGCAATGACCGCGGCAAGTAAGATCATAGTTGCCGTAACGAACAGCGTCGTTCTTTCGAGGATCAGATCGCGTCGGATGGCAAAGGCATTCCAAGAAGCAAAAGCGACGGCGACAAGCACGATGACCGACGCATACACAAAATAGATCGTCCGCGCCGCACCGGAATATGCGGGCAGCCGGAAGCTGAAAAATGAAATCTTCGAGACCGCCTCCGGGACGATCAAGTTCGCCGAATTGCAAAGCTCAGCTAGGGCAAAAAGCGGTCGGGCGAGAATCGTGCTGATGCTCGCAAGCAGCAGCCCGATAACGGCGGCAAAGCTTTCGATCGCGAGGAAGAAGCCGACCCAAAGGTTCGAAAATACGGAGCCGATCGAAACCCTGTGAAAATAGATGACGGAGAGCGGAAGGATCGCAAGTTGAACGGCCAGGGATACGAACAGCGCCTCAAAAATGTAGCGTGCAAGCCTTTGAATGCCGCCTTGAATTCGCCCTTTCAGAAGCGGCAGCTTTTCGAGATTCGCCGACCAAACGTCGGATCTCTTATGCCGCTCCCAAACGCTATTGCTCCAGTAGAGGGTTTCGCAAAGCCACCGCAGCCACTTTGGCACATTCGGCGGAAAAGGCTCAATCGCCGACGGCGTCCAACTGCCGATCGCCTTTAATTTTAACAGCAATGGAAGTGCAATAAGTGCGATCGCCGCGACGCTCGCGAGCGTGAGTTGGAAAGATGGGTCGAACAAGCTTTCCGGCTTCCAAGCTAGCAGGATAATTGCCGCAAGGCCGAGCTGATTCGCGATGGTTTTGGTCCGATACATCGCGTAGCCGATGAGGCCGGCGGTGATCATCAGCGACGCTCGGACGACGGGAAGATCGGCTCCGACGGCAAGTGTGTATATCCATAGCGGAATGACCGCAGTCGCATAATGCAGCCAACGTCGCCGCGTAAATGATCTTGCGATCAGAAGTAAGATTCCGGCGATGAACGTGATGTGTAGGCCGGAAATTACGAGCACGTGAAACGTGCCGCCTTCGCGGTAAACATCCGCCGTATGTTTGTCGAGCAAACTGCGGTCGCCAAGCAAACTTGCAGCGAGAACGCCCGCCGTCGAAGGCGAGAAGTTCTTCTCAAAGCCTTCGACGGTTGCTGCGCGCTGCCGATAGACAAAGGCGAGCGGTAGAAAGACGGGTTCTTCGCCAAGACGTTCGATCAAGATCGGGCTTTTTACCCGCGCGGAGGCATCGACGCCGTTCAGATCCATACGCTCGATATTTGATAAAACACCCGGATCCCGATACTCGTCCTCACGACTCAAAATACAACTGAACCGAATAAGCGAACCGTATGCTATCTCATTCATCGACGGCTGTTTTGCGACCACAGAGACGTTCACGACACCCGTCGCGGGCCACTCGATCCCTTTGAAGATGACAGATCGCGTTGCGAGCAAAAACCGCTTTCCATGCCGCGTGAATTCGACGGGCGAACTTACGACGCCGCTGAGTTCGACGATGCTGTATGTGGAAAGCGTTTTTGATTCGATCAGGCGTTTTATGCGGTCGGGAGCGACGCTGCCTTTTGCCGTAGCGAACGAAAATGCGCCGGCGAGGAGAAACGCTGCTGCGATGATGGCAATCGAAAACGGTTTCTCGCGAAATACAAAAGCCGCGACCGCCGAGAGCACGGTCAACGCGAGCCACAGCCATATATTCACCAACGTGGCGAGCGACGCAAACAAAATTCCGCCGCCGAAACAGACCGATAGAACGGCGAGCGGCCATGGCGAAAACTGCTTTTCGATCTTGCGTGCCGCTCTCGTCATTCGGCACACACCAGAGGTCTGAATTCGAGAAAGCGATTCTCGCTCATTCCGCGAATAAGCAAGATCTGCTCCGGCCGTCGGAACCCACCGTTCGTTGAGCGAAATTCAAGGATAAGTTTTGCGGTCGGGCCGCCGACTCCCGGAAGTTCGATGAGTTCCTTCTCTGTCGCGGAATTTAGGTTCAGTTGTTGTGAGTTGCAGCCGCTTTTGGGATCGTCATAGCGGATCCGCGTTGAGCACGATGCAAGCAAAATAGCGCCGATGAGAACGAAAATGGGAGAACGCATTTATTGGGGAATTTGAATTGTTTTTCAGGCTACTGGTCGTTCTCCATTTCCGAGAGATCTTGAACATCTTCGTAGGCCTTTGTGAGCACAGGGCGAGCACGCGTCGAGCCGTCCATCTCGCCGATGTAGCCGTCGATGACCATCGCGTCCAAGATGGCGGCGGCACGTCCGTAACCGATACGAAGTTGACGCTGCAACAGCGAGGTCGAGCCGCGTTTGGCGAGGACGACAGACTTTAAAGCCTCGAAATACAACGGATCCTGACGCCCCGGAGCAGAACTGCCTCCGGCGGCGGATTCTTCCTCGCCTTCAACGATCGCCTTGTCGAATTGTTGTTCGACATTCTGAGCCTTGATGAACTCGACGACCTTTTTGATCTCGGCCTCATTCACAAAAGCGCCGTGAACACGCGTTACGTTCGAATTTCCAGGCGGCAGGAAGAGCATATCGCCCATTCCAAGAAGGCTCTCGGCGCCGTTGCCGTCAATGATCGTGCGGCTGTCCACCTTTGACGAAACGCGGAACGAAATTCGCGAAGGGAAGTTCGCTTTGATGAGGCCCGTGATGACATCGACCGACGGACGCTGCGTGGCGAGAATTAGGTGAATGCCGACGGCACGCGCCATTTGCGCAAGCCGCGTGATCGATTCTTCGACGTCCTTGCCCGAAACCATCATAAGGTCCGCGAGTTCGTCGATGATGATGACGATGTAGGGAAGTATCTTGTGCGGCTCGCCATTCTCGTCCCATTGTTCGATATCGTTGCGACGTTTTGCCTCGACGTTGTAGCCGTCGATATTGCGAACGCCATAGCCTGCGAGGTCTTTGTACCGGCGTTCCATTTCGCCGACCGCCCAGCGAAGAGCGTTCGAGGCGCGTTTCGGGTCGGTAATGATCGGCACGGCAAGATGCGGAATGTCTGCATAAAGCCCGAGTTCGAGACGCTTTGGATCGACCATGATGAACTTCACCTGGTCGGGTCGCGCTCGATAAAGGATCGACATCACGAGCGTATTCACGCCAACGGATTTGCCCGCGCCGGTCGCGCCTGCGATCAGCAAATGCGGCATTTTTGCAAGCTCGGTAACGTAATGCGTGCCGTCGATCGTCTTGCCGAGGGCTAGCGTGAGAAGCGCTTTCGAGTCAGTGAATTCAGGGCCTTCGATGATCTCGCGAAGGTAGATCGTTTCGCGTTTTCGATTCGGAACCTCGATACCGACGTACGCCTTTCCAGGAATACGATCGATGCGGATCGACTCGGCTTTGAGCGCGAGGCAAAGGTCATCGACAAGCCCTGTAACACGCGAATATTTTACGCCCGCGGCAGGTTTGAATTCGTAAGTCGTAACGACCGGGCCGCGCGTGATATTCATCACCTTGCCGCCGACGTTGAATTCCGTCGTCTTGTCAGTCAGGTCTTTTGCAGTCGCAAAAAGCTCGCTGTCATCCTGCTTGATATACGGCGCAGGCGGCGTCAGCAAGTCGGAAGTGGGCAGGCGGTAGTCTGCATAATCGGGCGAAGCCGTCGAGGCGGACTCAGATGCGGCGGCATCGCTTTCTTCGGAGGTCTCGGCCTTCTTTTTGCGTGAACGCTTGGGGGCCGATCCGTCGGCTTCGTCCGGCGATGTGTCGTCCGCGACCTTCGTCGTCGCGTACGGGTCGGCATCGACGGTCGGCACCGAGATGGCGGACGTATCGTCCACTTCAACTTTTTTCGTGTTTTTGGCTATCGAAGGCGGCTGGCCGTCGATGTCCGGGATGACGACCGTCGGCGGGAGGCCCGCATCATCAACTTTCTCGCGGATCTCGCGACGTTTTTCCGCGCGAAGTTTCGCTGCGGAATCGTCCGTTGACCCTTCCGGCATCAAGCGCTCGAACCAGCCGCTGGCGCGCATATAGATCCCGCTGCCCGCGACCTCCATATGCGAAAGGAAGCCGGCGAGCGTGGCGTTCGTGACTAGTATCAGAGAGCATGCCAGAACGGCCGCAAGCAAAATGCCGGCGCCGATATTTCCGATCAAATGCGCGGTCCCTTGTGCTGTCGCTTCGCCGATGATCGCACCGTAACCGCCAAATAAAGCGATCAGACCGGCGAGCGATACCGAAAGGAACACGAACCCTGCGACGCGAAGTCCGCTCGGCCGTAGGCTCGACGCTCTAAAGACGCGCCATGCGATCAGGCCTATCAGGAACGGGAAGAAATACGCGGTCCAGCCAAAAAGATTCAAGAAAACGGCGGCGATATTCGAGCCGATCGGCCCGACCCAATTTCGCGTGCTCGTTGCGGCTCCTGTCGAGAAAAGCGATCTGTCAGCCGGGCTGTTTGTCACAAGGCTCAAAAAGACAAGCAATGCGGCCGCGGCCACGATTATCGCGACGATATCGTTCGTGAGCGAATGCTCCTGCGTTTTGCCTTTTTTCGCGAGCAATGTCGTGCCGTCGGCAAGGCAAAAGTTGATATCGTCGTCTTTATAGACTGTTTTGCAGGCTTGGCAGACTTTCATACAAGATCCGGCACATTCGATGAATTGTGAAAAGGCAAAGGAGCGCTCTAAGAGTCGCCGCATGTGCATTTAAAGAAGTACGCGACAAACATCTACTTAAGTTCTACTTAATAAAGGGTATAACTGTCAATGCTTAAGTTCTCGGCGGCACTTTTTCCAGGGCGACGAAATGCCCCGCCGGAAGGGCCTGTCGTTTGTGCATTTTGTCCGTTTTGTCCGTTTTGTGCATTTTGTGTCGTTTTGTGAAATTTGATACAAAACGTGAAAAACGTGCTTCAAATGCGCGCCCGCGATTCGGTAAGCTTGTTGATGGTTGGTTGATCTTTGAAAATTTAATAGTTTTTTTTCCGCGTGCTTGTCGCCGGTTCATCGTACACGTCTCGTGTCTCGTGTCTCCGATCACTCGCTCCTGTCCCCAAAGGGGACAAAGAAAATAGCCCAGGGTAAGGCCGAAGGCCGCAACCCTGGGATCGTTACGGCCAAAAACGACACCGACCCCGTAGGGGTCGAACAAACGTTTGAGTGAACGTGCCTTGCACGCGACAGAGGCGTTTGTCGGCGGCGAGCCGCCTCCGAGGTGGAGATGATGATTGACGGTGCTACAAACATTTGGCTCCTAACGGAGCCGAGGCGTCGGCTTAATGTTGTTCGAGGCGACCGCTGAGCCCTTACTCACGTGCGGGCTACCGACACGGCGGGCTACTGACACGTTCTTTGTATTTAAGAACGGATCCCGCAGAGTCGCGGAGCCGCGGAGAAAGAGGACGCGGGATCTGGTCGCTCTCGTTCGCGGTTCTGACGCTGAGCCCCTTACTGACGTGCGGGCTACTGACGTCGGTTGATGTCTGAGCGTGCTTTGCCATAGTTTTTGCGGCCTTTGCGGTTAAAGCGAAACCGCAAAGGTCGCAGAGCGAAACCCCGCGAAGGTCGCGAAGGAAGAACGGGCAAGTCGGCGGCAGAGCCGCCTCCGAGGTGGTATTTGGACACGTGATCCATGGCCTAAAGGCGCGTGGCTATTCGCCCTTCGGGAAGGCAAAGGTCGCGAAGGGGGAAAATTTTTTGTCGTCCGCTGATGTATTCAGCGTAGCGTGCTTTGCACGCGGCAAGAATATAGCTACACATGGAGCGGAGCGGAATGTGTAGATAGGCGAGTTAAATTCCAACGGAAGCGTGCCTTGCACGCGACGGAAACGTTTGTCGGCGGGGACGGTGAGTGGGGCGACCGCTGAGCCCTTACTCACGTGCGGGCTACTGACACATTTGGCTCCTTGCGGAGCCATTGCGGACGAGGGCGTCCGCGTTCCGACACGTGATCCACGGCTTGAAAGCCGTGGCAATTCAGGGCAGTGCGGACAGTGTGTGAGGCGATCGCTGAGCCCTTACTCACGTGCGGGCTACCGACTCCTGCGGGCTACTGACACGTTCTTTACATTTAAGAACGGGTCCCGCAGAGTCGCGGAGTCGCGGAGCCGCAGAGGAAGAGCGGACGAGGGCGTCCGCGGTCCGACACGGAATCCACTGCTTAAAAGCCGTGGCAAGTCAAGGCCGTGCGGACGGGGGCGTCCGCGGTCCGGGGGATACTTTTTTTTCGGAAATTTTGACTGCGTGGTAGTATTTATGAGTATGAAGACCGACGTGCTGATCATCAGAATCGGGTTTATCGCACTGCTGGCATTGGGCGGCTATTTGCTCAACCCGCTTGCACGCAGCAGCCATATCAATGAGTTATTGGGCGACAGCCTGAAAATGAAGCAAGCGTTCTCGGCGGTTTTTGGGGCATTGGTGGCGGTTGCGATCATTGTTATCGAAATACGCGCCCGCAAGGCATCGCTTAAGACGCTGATCGGCGCGGCGGTCGGTTCGATCATGGGAATTGTCGGTGCTTTCCTGATCGGCGTCCTGATCTCGATCCAGAAAGAAGCGGCCGTTTCGGCTGAGATGCAGACCTTCCTGACGATCTCGCTCGCGTTTTTTATGGGCTACGTCGGGCTGATGGTCGGTGCGGCGAAAGGTGATTTTATCGACCTTTCGGCACTCGGCGGGATATTCAGCGACAAGGCGGTCAAACGGGATTACAAGATCCTCGACACGTCGGTCATCATCGACGGCCGCATCGCCGATGTCGCAGAAACAGGATTCTTGAGCGGCTCGCTTATCATTCCGAATTTCATCTTGGCTGAACTGCAGCAAGTTGCGGATTCGGCAGATTCGTCGAAGCGTCAACGCGGTCGCCGCGGGCTTGATATGCTTCAGCGTCTTCGCAACAACAGCAAGCTCGATATTCAGATCGTTGAGACGGATTTCCCGGCGGTCAAAGAGGTTGATCTCAAACTCATCGAACTCGGCCTTCAGATCGACGCCGTGATCATCACGAACGATTTTAACCTCAACAAGGTCTCGCAGTTGCGCGGTGTCGCGGTGCTCAATATCAACGAACTTGCTAATGCCTTAAAGCCCGTTGTTCTGCCGGGCGAAGCGATGCGTGTCTATATCCTCAAAGAGGGAAAGGAATATAATCAGGGCGTTGCGTACCTTGACGACGGGACGATGGTCGTTGTCGATAATGCACGCAAACTGATCGGTAAGACGGCCGATATCGCCGTCACCAGCGTGTTGCAGACGACGGCCGGCAAGATGATCTTCGGACGGCTTTGGGAAGAGAAGCATGCGGAGGATAATTCGAATTCGCAGACGGCGATACACGATTCGCGATCGCTCGGTTTCAGGCGGGCGACGCGCGAACTCCGGCAGACGACCATTATCGAAGAGGTCGAACACTCTTGATGCGATCTAAAGGCCGCCTCTCGCCATAAATGAATAGCGCGATCATAGTCGCCGCGGGCACAGGCACTCGCTTTGGCGGCGACACACCGAAACAGTTCGTAAAATTGGCCGGCCGACCGATCCTCCTACGTTCGATCGAAAAATTTGACCTTTGCGACAGTATCGACTCGATCGTCGTCGTCGTCGCGGACCAATTCGTCGAGCAGACACGCAGCCTCATTGAAGCGGCAAAATTCAAAAGTCCGGTCGAGATCGTAACCGGCGGCGCGACTCGTGCGGGTTCGACCGCGAACGGACTCGCGACGGTAAAAGGCGCGGACGGCATCGTGCTGGTTCATGACGCGGCACGTCCGCTGGTTAGCGTAAATGACATTCAGCGAGTCATCGACGCTGCGTCGGAATTCGGCGCCGCGTGTCTCGCTTCACCGGTGGCGGACACGATCAAGCGGGTTGCTGACGGCGAAATTCAAGAGACGATCGACCGCGCGTCGCTGATGTCGGCGCAGACGCCGCAGGGATTCAATGTCGCGATCTTGCGGCGTGCGTTCGCAACCGCGGCGGATCTTGATAATGCGACCGATGAATGTTCACTCGTTGAAAGCTTGGGTGAGAGAGTTAGCATCGTTCCCGCGACTTCGCCGAATATGAAGATCACGACGCAGGATGATATTCGAGTTGCCGAAGCAATTCTGCGGGACACTCGAGCAGAGCTTCCACGGATCGGGTCGGGGACGGATTTTCACAGGCTCGAACCCGGCGGGCCGCTGAAACTTGGCGGCGTCTCGATCGATTGCGATCTTCAGGCGGTCGGACACTCGGACGGCGACGCGCTTCTGCACGCCGTAACGGATGCGATACTCGGAGCGCTTGCCGCCGGCGATATCGGTACGCATTTCTCCGACGCGGACGAACGATGGCGAGGTGCGGACAGCCGTGAGTTCGTTGAAAAGGCAGTGGAAATGGCACGTGAGCAGGGCTTCGTTCTCGGGAATCTCGATACGGTCATCGATCTCGAAAGGCCGAAGATACGTCCGTTTATCGACGAAATGCGGCGAACGCTGTCCGAACTCACGCGGCTTGAGATCGGCCGTGTGAGCGTCAAGGCAAAGACGCGTGAAGGCGTTGGCGAGATCGGAGGTTCGCGAGCGATCTCGGCAACGGCGACGGTGCTTTTGTTCCCGGCAGCTCGATCTTGAAAAAACAATGCGTCCTCAAGACATCATCAAACAAAAACGCGATGGCAAAGCTCTTAGCGACGGCGAAATAGCCTCGTTCATCAACGGCGTCTGCACGGGTGCGTGGGAAGATTATCAGATCACGGCGCTCGTGATGGCGATGTTCGTCAACGAAATGACGATACGCGAACAGAACGTCATCACGCGCGAGATGCTAAATTCGGGCAAGGTGATGGATTTCTCCGACATCGAAGCGCCGAAGGCCGATAAGCATTCGACGGGCGGCGTCGGCGACAAGACGTCGCTTGTGATCGCTCCGGCGCTTGCCGCGTGCGGAGTTGCCGTGCCGATGATCTCCGGTCGGGGGCTTGGCCACACGGGCGGCACGCTCGATAAACTCGAAGCCATTCCCGGCTATAATGTGCGGCTTTCGTTCGCGGAGATAAAGCGCGTGATGCGTGAATGCGGCTTCGCGCTTGCGGGCCAGACGGCCGAGATCGCGCCGGCGGACAAGAAACTCTACGCCCTTCGCGATGCGACGGCGACGGTGCCGTACATCCCGCTGATCGTCGCGTCGATAATGTCTAAAAAGCTTGCCGAAGGCCTAGACGCTCTCGTGCTCGACGTAAAGACCGGAAAAGGCGCGTTCATCAAGAGTCTTGCGGAATCGAAAAAGCTCGCGGTGGCGTTATGTGCGACAGGCAAAGCGTTCGGCGTCAGGACCGAGGCTATTGTAACGGATATGAACGAGCCGCTCGGCCTATACGTCGGGAACGCGCTCGAAACATACGAATGCCTGCTCATTCTGCGGAACGAAACTCCAACGCAGGCTCGGCGAACTTTAGAACTGTCGGTCGAGTTGGCAGCGAACGTGCTCGTCCAATGCCGCATCGAGAAGACCGCGGAAAAAGCCCGCGAGCGCGTCTTGAATGTAATTGAAAATGGAGCCGCGCTCGAAAAGTTTGAGAAGAATATCGAACTTCAGGGCGGCGATCCGCGAATATGCGACCGGCCCGAAAAGCTTATCCGAACAAAGCTCAAGGAAACGCAGATCCTTGCCGACAAAAGCGGCTTCGTCGAGGATGTTGATTCGCTCATTGTCGGCGAATGCGTGTCGATCGTTGGCGGCGGCCGCGTAAAGGCTTCGGACACGGTCGATCATGCGGTCGGCTTCAAGTGCGTCGCAAAGGTGGGCGACCGCGTGAAGAAAGGCGAGACCTTGGGCGTCTTGCTGACCCGCACAGCGAAAGCCGCTCTGCCCGTTAGCGAAAAGCTTCTAAGCGCATATAAAATATCGCCCGAAGCTCCAAAACCGATACGTCTCGTCCGAGCGAGGGTAAAATGAAAATTTCGCGTTTCTTACTATTTACTGCCGCTGTCCTTGCCGCGTTTGCTCTCAGTGGATGCGGTTCCACGGAGGCACTTCCGCAGACAGGCTGCCACAAGAATATCGGCATCGTTTTTGATATCGGCGGGAAGAACGACCGTTCGTTCAACGCGGCCGCGTGGGAAGGCGTGAAACGCGCGCGGCAAGAACTCGGCATCTGTCTATACGACGTCGAACCGGGCGACCCGACCTCGATCGAACCGGCGATGCGTGCGTTCGCTGAGCGAAATTTCGACCTTGTGTTCGGCGTCGGATTTGCGCAAGGGCCGATAATGCAGAAGGTCGCAACCGATTACCCGAACGTGAAGTTTGCAATCGTCGATGGCGTCATTTTTGAGGCGGACGGCAAAACGCCGAAGAAGAACGTAGCGTCGCTCGTTTTCCGCGAACACGAAGGCTCGTATCTTGTCGGGATGATCGCGGCGTATAAATCAAAGAGCGGCGTTCTCGGATTTGTCGGCGGTATGGACATTCCGCTGATACATAAATTCGAGACGGGTTTCGAGGAAGGCGCACGCAGCGTGAACCCGAATATCCGCATCATTGATAATTATGTCGGCGTTACGGATTCCGCATGGAATAATCCGGGCAAGGGCAAGGAACTCGCGCTTTCGCAGATCGAGAACGGAGCCGATGTCATCTTCACCGCAGCGGGAAATTCGGGCCTCGGTGTTTTTGACGCCGTCGAGCAATACGGTATCGATCCGAAGACCGGCGAGGCGCGCAAATTCGTGATCGGCGTCGATTCGAATCAGAACGGCGTCAAACCGGGCTTCGTCCTTACGTCGATGGTGAAACGCGTTGATAATGCGGTGTATGACGTCGTTAAGGAAGTGGTCGAAGGGCACTTTCAAGGAGGCTTTCACGCCTTCGGCCTCGACAAGGACGGCGTTGCGTACGCACTCGACGACTACAATCGCAAGCTTATCCCGCCGGACGTGATCGAGAAAGTCGAAGAGGCAAAACAAAAGATCATCTCAGGCGAGATAAAGGTGACCGACGCAATGGCGAAATGATCTTGACGCAAAGGAACGGTGTTATAATTCCTGAATAAAAATGGCTAGCAACACAAAAACCACAAAACACAAGCCGATAACGGCGGTCGGAAGATCGTGGGTCTTGGATCTGCCTGCTGATTTTGCTCGTGAGAACAACCTCGAGAAAGGGACGCAGGTACTCATCACATTTAAGGATGGGGATCGAGTAAACGCCGAAGTCCTGCCACCGCTCTCAAAACGCGTACGAACCGTGGCTGAAAAAGTGCTGACCAAACGCCGGAAAGCGTACGAGGAGCTCAAGCGAATTGGCGACTGACGAGCTTGTCTATCTCCCGATCGAAGAAGCGATAAGTCTGCACATCTTTTTGATGCGGTCGTGGGATGAGCTTTATTTTGGCGTAGATCGCCGAGATCTGATCGAGTCGGCCATTGCTCGGCCACAACAGGCTGCAGTTTACGAAGGTGCCGACATGATTCGCCAAGCGGCATCAATGTGCTTCGGCCTTATTAAGAATCATCCATGGGTCGGAGGGAACAAGAGGACCGCAACCTTCCTTATGGAAGCATTTTTGGAATTAAACGGCAGCGAGCTAGCAGCGGAAGATGATGAGATCGTTCAAGCTGCGTTGGACATCGAAGCGGACAGATGGGGTGTTGACGAGATCGAGGCTTGGCTGCGTCAACGAGTTGTCCCGACAAAGGACTGAATGCTAGAGCTTAGAAACATTACAAAGACGTTCGGGTCGGTGGTTGCGAATAGCGACGTGTCGCTAAAGGTCGAGAAGGGCAAGATCCACGCGATCGTCGGCGAGAACGGAGCCGGAAAATCCACGATCATGAAGATCGCGTACGGGTTTTATAACGCGGACAGCGGCGAGATATTCTTCGACGGACGCGAGGTCTCGATACGCAATCCGCAGGACGCGATCGCTCTCGGGATCGGCATGGTGCACCAGCATTTTATGCTCGTCGAGGCGATGACCGTCGCCGAGAATATCATCCTCGGTGCGGAGACCGGTTCGGTTGTGAATCTGGATATCGACAAAGCGGAAGGCGAGATACGAAAGCTCTCAGAGGACCTGAAGCTTGGCGTCGATCCGCGTGCCTTCATCGAGGATCTTTCCGTCGGGCAGCAACAACGGGTCGAGCTGCTAAAGGCTCTCTACCGCCACGCCGATCTGCTCATCTTGGACGAACCGACGGCCGTACTCTCGCCGCAGGAGATCGAGGATTTTTTTGCCATTCTTCGCCGTATGCGCGAACAGGGCAAGACGATCATCATCATCACGCACAAGCTCGACGAGGTGCTTGCCATCTCCGACGAAGTTACCGTGATGCGAGACGGAAAGGTCGTCGGAAATGTTACGACGAGCGAGACGAACTCAAAAGAACTAGCACGAATGATCGTCGGCCGCGACGTCCTGCTGCGTGTCGAGAAGCCGGACGCTCATCCGACGAATAATGTGCTCGAAGTCGAGGGGCTTTCTGTCCGCGGCAAGCACGAGGTCGCAGTGGACGGAGTTTCGTTTTCGGTGCGTGCGGGCGAGATCGTCGGCGTTGCGGGCATCGAAGGCAACGGTCAGACGGAGCTTGTCGAATGTCTTGCCGGCCTAGTGAGATCCATCGCGGGAAGCGTACGTTTTGATGGCAGCGATATAACGTCTGCGTCGGCACGCAGGCGAAAAGAGCTTGGCATCGCGCACATCCCGGAGGATAGGCATCGGCGCGGTTTGCTGCTGAATTCGGACCTTTCCGAGAATGCGATCCTTGGCGTTCATTATCGTCCGCCGATCGCGTCGGCGGGATTCATCAGCAGTGCGGCGGTCGAAAAACGTGTAAATGAGATCATCGAGAATTTTGACGTGCGGCCGCCGAACGCGGAACTGCCCGCGCGTGCACTCTCGGGCGGCAACCAGCAAAAGCTTATCATCGGGCGTGAATTCGAGATCGAGCCGCGGCTTCTGCTCGTCTCGCAGCCGACGCGCGGCGTCGATATCGGCGCGATCGAATTCATCCATCGTAAACTCATCGAACTGCGCGATTCCGGCGCGGCAATTCTTCTCATCTCTGCCGAACTCGAAGAGGTTACCGCTCTCGCCGACCGCCTCCTCGTCATCCGCGAAGGCAAGATCGCCGGCCAAGTCGATCCCAAAACAACCTCGAACGAAGACATCGGCCTCCTAATGACCGGCGGATGAGGAGTCTCGTCACGAATGCAATTGTTAGCCACGAATGCACGAATAAGGAAAGGAATTGTTAGCCACGAATGCAAAGACGGAGCTCTTAGCCACGAATGCACGAATGGAGAAAGAAGCAATAAGTGGAAAATGAGCAGTGAAGTATTCTGACGGCTTCTTATTCGTGTATTAGTGGCGAATTCTTTTCCTAAGTTTACTATTAATGTCGAATCTAATTTTCAAAGATGAAGCGTACACGATCATCGGGATCTGTATGGAAGTCCATAACAATCTTGGCGCCGGTTTTCTCGAGATCGTTTACAAGGACGCCATCGAACTTGAATTCCGCAGAGCGAGTATTCTGTACGAACGCGAAAAAGAATATGTTGTAAATTACAAAGGTGTGATCTTGCCGCATAAATTCTACGCTGATTTTGTTGTTTTTGACCGGATCATTTTGGAAGTCAAAGGCATGAGCGCGATCGCAGACGAATTCATTGCGCAGGCGCTGAATTATCTGAAGGTTTCAGGGAATCGACTTGCGTTGATTGTTAATTTCGGCGAGATCAAGTTGAGCCATCGCCGAGTGGTCTTGTAAACCGACTATCAGAGCCACGAATGCACAAAGAAGTTAGCCACGAATGCACGAATGAAGAAAGGAATTGTTGGTCACGAATCCAAAGAGGGAGTTCTTAGCCACGAATGCACGAATGAAGAAAGGAATTGTTGGTCACGAATCCAAAGAGAGAGTTCTTAGCCACGAATGCACGAATGAAGAAAGGAATTGTTGGTCACGAATGCAAAGAGGGAGTTCTCAGCCACGAATGCACGAATGAAGAAGGGCATTGTTGATCACGAATGCAAAGACGGAGTTCTTAGCCACGAATGCACAAATGAAGAAGGGCATTGTTGGTCACGAATGCAAAGACGGAGTTCTTAGCCACGAATGCACGAATGAAGAAAGGAATTGTTGGCCACGAATGCAAAGACGGAGTTCTCAGCCACGAATGCACGAATGAAGAAAAAGGGTAGAGGGAGATTTAGAATTTTCTTATTCGTGCATTAGTGGCATATCTCTTCCGAAAAGGTCGTGCATGGCGTTGACGGCTTTTTGGAGGTTTTGCATTGAGGTTGCGTAGGAGATGCGCAGGTGGCCGTCGGCGCCGAAGCCTTCGCCGTCGGTAACGACGATGTGGGCTTCTTTGAGCAATGCTTCGGCGACAGCGGCGGACGAAGGATACTTTTCGCCGAGCAGGGCGCGGACATCGACGAAGGCGTAGAAAGCGCCTTCCGGCATACCGCATTTGAAGCCTTTCACGGTGTTAAGTTCGGGAATGAGCCAATCGCGTCGGCGTTCGTATTCGGCGGTCATCGAATCAACTGCGGCTTTGGTCGCGCCGATATCATCGAGCGCCTTTGCACACGCGTACTGCACGAAAGAGGTCGGGTGCGTTGCGGAATGACTTTGGAGCTTGACCATCGCCTTTGTCCATTCGGGGTTCGCGATCGTGTAGCCGATACGCCAGCCCGTCATCGCGAATGTCTTCGAGAAACTGCCCGCGACGCAGACGAAATCACGCACTTCATTCGGCAAAACGGCCGAAGAGAATGGCTCCGCGGGCGGATATGCAAAGAAGAGATAGCATTCGTCCGTGATGACATAGACGCCGCGTGACGCACAGAGTTCGATGATGCTGATGAGTTCGTCTTTCGGGACGACGCGGCCGGTCGGATTATTCGGCGAATTGACGATGAGCAGCTTTGTCTTTTCGCTGATCGCGGCCGCGACCATATCGGCAGTTAACACGAAGTCATTCGCCTCTGTCTCGATGTATTTGGGCGTCGCGCGGCAGAAATGCACGATCTCCGGGAACGTGACCCAATACGGCTTCGGGATCAGGACCTCATCGCCCGGATCCAACAGCGTGCAGGCCGCGTTGAACAACGCCTGCTTGCCGCCGCACGACGCGGCGATCTCTTGCACGGTAAGCTCCGCCCCGAATTCTATCGCATAGAAATCCACGATCGACCGTCGGAATTGCGCAAGGCCCGACGCCGGCGTGTATTTCGTTAACCCGGCATTTAAACCTTCGATCGCGAGATCCTTGATGAATTCCGGCGTGTCGAAATCCGGTTCGCCGACCGAGAGATCGATCACGTCGATACCTTTTGCACGCATTTCTGACGCCATTTGAGCCGCGATCATCGTCGATGAGCCGTGCATCGACGCGACGTTTTCAGAGACAGTGAAATCAGCCATACAAGAAGATTCTAGCCTTTATCTTTGAGGAAGCCGAATTGTAAGAATGCGGCGACGGCCTTAAGCGAGTTTTTCGCGCATCCTTGCTTCGACGGGTTCGGGGATGAGGCCTTCGACGCGTCCGCCGAGCAGGAACACCTGCTTCATAAGGGTAGATGAGACGTAAGAAAATTCTTCGCCGGCCATCAGACACACGGTTTCGATCGTTGGTTCGAGGCGGCGATTCATGAGCGCCATGCGAAGTTCGTATTCGTAGTCGCCGACCGCGCGAATGCCGCGAACGATCGCCTACGCACCGGAGGCGCGGGCAAATTCCGCCGTCAGGCCCGAAAAACTCTCAACTGAAAGGCTGCAACCGTCGCATTTCACGCCCTTTAAGACCTCGCGGATCATCTCGCAGCGTTCTTCGACCGAGAACATCGGCTGCTTGTCGGGGTTATTGAGCACGGCGACGACGATCTCGTCAAAAAGCGGCGTCGAGCGCTCTAAGATGTCAAGGTGTCCGTTCGTTATGGGGTCAAAAGAGCCGGGGAATATTGCTTTTCGCATCTTGATGTAAATACAATGTAATTACAGATTGTAATTATTTCGTCAGACAGATGACGATCTGCTTTCAAAACGATCACTTACGGTGGTAAACTTCCGTCTATCGAAAGGTATTCCAACGCTTTGCGAGACAAACATAGCACAGTAATAAATATGGGCAAAACCGGAACTGCCGCGGCATTTTACGATCTCGAAGGGACGCTCGTCAGCACGAACCTCGTCCACACGCTCGCTTTCTACGCGAAGCGCCAGCAAGGCGTGTGGCAGACGGCGAAAAAGAGCGTCGAGACGCTCGTGAAATTGCCGTTCTTCGGCGTCGCGGATCTTTATTCGCGAAACGTCTTTAATGAAGTGTTCTTCCGAAGCTACGAGGGATTTTCGCAAGATCGTCTGCGTTATTTTTCGGAAGAACTGTTCGAAGAGGTACTAAAGCCCGCGATCTTTCCCGGTACGGCGGAATTGATCGCGCAAGGAAAGAAGATCGGGCAGCGGCAGGTCGTGCTCACCGGCGCTTTGGATTTTACGATCGACCGGCTGACAGAATATCTGGGGATCGACGATTACGTCGCGAACCGTCTCGAATTCGTGAATGGTTATGCGACCGGCCGCGTTCTGCCGCCTGTGATGGCTTCAGCGACTAAGGCAAAATGGATACGCGAATACGCCGAACGCGAGAATATCAATCTCTCCGATTCGTACGCGTATTCCGACAGTATCTCGGACCTCCCGATGCTCTCGATCGTCGGCCACCCCGTCGCCGTCTGCCCCGACTTCCGCCTGAAACAAACCGCAAGACAACACGACTGGGCGGTCCTGGATCTTAAGTGATCTCTGCCGCCCGCAGCGTGGGCGCGAGCATAAAGCCCGGGGCGGCAAGCCCCAGAAACGGATTGGAGAATAGAGTGATGGTCGAGACGATAATCGAGTCGGTGCCGCTGCTGGATAAAGAAGTCAAATAACGGGTCTATGTGCTAAAATGGCTACTGTAGCTATTTTATTGACAGGAGAAGTGTTTTACGATGACATATACGGTTAAGGAAGCGAAGGACAAGCTAAGCAGTCTTATTCGGCTGGCCGAAAAAGGGCAGCCACAGGTTATTAAGCGTCACGAGAAAGAAGTTGCTGTTGTCGTGTCGATAGAGGACTGGAAAAAAGCCGGTGGGAAGAAGGAGAGCCTTTTGGAACTTTTTCAAGGCAGCGGCTTGGAAGCGATTTTGGATGATCTGGATAATCGGTCGCAGGAGCCCGTGCGAGACTTTTCATTTGACTAATGAGTTATCTGCTCGATACCAATGTCGTTTCCGAAACCGAGAGACCGGTCCCGGATAAGAAGGTGATCAAATGGCTGGCCGAAACCGATCCGGACGATACATATCTAAGTGCATTGACTGTGGGCGAAATAAAAAAGGGTGTGTCTAAGCTTCCGTCGGGAAAACGAAAGGCTCACATACAAAATTGGCTCGAAGTCGTTCGAAAGCAGTTTGGCGGTCGGATATTGCCTCTAACCGAAGACACTTTTTCCGTTTGGGGCAAAATGATGGCCGAATTTGAGAAGAAAGGAATCGTGCGACCGGCTCTTGATTCGCTGCTCGAAGCAACAGCATTGGAACACGATCTGATTTTAGTCACCCGAAATGTGCGGAATTTTACCGACAGCAATGTAACGATTCTGAACCCGTGGGAATACTGAATCCGAATGGGGTTCATGGCGGCCGGAAAAAAGACTTAACGCCCGCAGTTGCGGGCTTGGGCGAAATTTGTTGACGAGGCGCTAGGGCTTACGCCCTAGGCTTTATGCTGATCGCCCGCTCTGCGGGCTGCCGTTGGTTCGGCGCAGATTTCCCAGGGTTCACGCCCCTGGGTTTTATGCTGGTCGCTCGCTTTGCGGGCTTTCCAAGATCTGTCGTGGTTTTCCTTAAAGCGACTGCCCTTCAATAAGACTGGAGGTACTGGCTTTGAATTGACCATGCCTTAAACGAAGTAAAGGAGAACGAGATGAATGCACCAAATCTTGAGCATATCGGTGGTGATATGAATGCAAGTGGCGTTAGAAATTTGAATATGCCTAAACTCAAACATGTCGGCGGCAATTTTGTGGTCGACGGCACCCACCTGGCCAAACTTCCGCCTTCGCTCGAATACATTGGTGGAGACGCCATGATCTCTGGATCAGAACCTATATCACTTTTTATCGAGCTTCTTGAGTTCAAGCGTCAGGGAAAGCTGAAGGGGAATATTGTATTGGATGGGATCGTTGTTGACGGATCACAAACCGAAACAGACCGCCCGTGGTGGAGGTCCTGGTAGACTGGATAATGGTTTTATGGCACTAGCACTAAGACGTAAGACGCACGAATCGATCGTGTATATTGACAAGGATTCGGCGCCGCGGATCATGCCGAACGGCGAGGATTTCATCCTTGAGGACCTGCCTGTGGGGACGCGGGTGATATATCCGAATCCGCCGATCAAAGGTTTGCCGAACCGTGAGGCGGCGATCCGATACGCGCTGAATCATCCGCTCGAGATGGAGCCGCTTTACGCTCTGCTCGAACCGGGAATGCGCGTAACGATCGCGATGGACGACATCTCGTTGCCGTTGCCGCCGATGGCGACGCCCGATATGCGCCAGACGATGCTCGAGATCGTGCTCGATCTGTGCGCGGCGAACGGTGTGGACGACATTCACTTGATCATCGCAAATTCACTGCACCGCAAGATGACCGCGTGGGAGATGAAGCGTATGGTCGGCACGGCGATCTACAACGAATATTATCCCGACCGCTATTACAACCACGACGCCGAGGCCGACGACGAACTCGTTACGCTCGGCCACACGCGGCACAATGAACCGCTGCGCGTTAATAAGCGCGCGATCGAGAGCGACCTGCTGATCTATCTAAATATCAATCTTGTGCCGATGGACGGCGGGCATAAATCGGTCGCGGTCGGGCTGTGTGATTACGAGAGTCTGCGGGCGCATCACGAACCGCAGACGATACGCGATTCGCATTCGTATATGGATCCGCCGGCTTCGGAGCTGAATCACAAGGTCATTCGGCTCGGTAAACTTGTCGATGAGAACTGCAAGGTGTTCCACGTCGAGACGGCGTTGAACAACAAGATGTTCTCGGACGGTTACGACATCCTGACGCGAAATGAGGACGAATTCTCATTTATGGACAGGATGAAATGGGAAGCGATGGCGCGTACGTTCTCGAAGATGCCGCGAGGCGCACGGCGAAAGATGCTGCACGCGATCCCCGCGCAATACGAACTGATCGGCTGCTATGCGGGCCGCACCGAACCCGTACACGAAAAGATACTTGAGCTGAATTATCGGCAGTACGAAATTCCGGTAAAAGGGCAATGCGACATAATGATCACGGGCATCCCTGACATCTCGCCGTACAACGTGTATTCGGTGTTGAATCCGCTGCTCGTGCAGGTGATGGCGCTCGGCTATCACTTCAATATGTACCGGAACAAACCGCTTCTGCGCAAAGGCGGCGTGATGATAATCACGCATCCGTGCTTTGATGAATTCGACCCGAAATTCCATCCGTCGTACATTGAGTTCTTTCATCGTCTGCTGCCGGAATCGCGTGACGCATTCTATCTGCGTGAGAAATACGAGCGCGAGTTCGCGTCGAATCCCGCGTATATCGAGATGTACCGCCGGGGCAATGCGTATCACGGCGCTCATCCGTTCTTTATGTGGTATTGGGGTGAGAACGGCCGCCAGCACGTCGGACACGTCATCGTCGCCGGCGCCGAGAACGCCCACGTCCCAGAAATGCTCGGCTGGGAACGCGCCGATAACCTCACCGAAGCCATCGCAATGGCACGATCCTATATGGGCCGTAACGCCGAGATCACAATGCTCCACCAGCCGATCATTGGCCTCTGCAGCGTGACGGATTGAAATAGCTGTCAGGTGACTGGTCATTATGCTGGATTGGTAGATATGAAAACAAAAACTCGAACAATTAGCGCAACAGAATTCAAGGCGAAGTGCCTGCAAATATTTGACGAACTAGAGGGCGAAGGTATTGTTGTCGAAAAACGGGGAAAGCCCGTGGCTAAGGTAATACCGATCCGCCCGGTCGATAACTCTGGCTTCATCGGCTCAATGAAGGGGCAGATCAAGATACACGGTGATATTTTCTCGACTGGGATCAAATGGGATGCGGAATCTTGATACACACATTCTAATTGCAACGATCAACGAGGAATTGAGACCGACCGATCGAGAGGGAAAGGCTGTTTATATCTGACATCGTGCTGTAGGAACTGGCGATGCTTGTCCAACATAAGCGGCTCGAACTTGATATGGATAGCCCAGCATTTCGTCGTTCGATGCGATATCTGACCGTCGTGCCGATATCTGTCCGGATTGCTCGCCAGAGTGCGGCCCTTGATTTCCGCTCCGATTCGGCTGACGAGATCATTGCCGCAACAAGTGTTGTTGAGGGAATTCCATTGCTGACGCGAGAAGGAAAGATATTGAAGTCGAAGATTGTCCCCTTGGCGATGTGATGACAGGCGCTTTGTGTCTTGGCCGCAACGCCGAGATCACAATGCTCCATTAACCGATATTACAAAAGAGTTAGATAGAATTTATTTCGTTTTTTGGAAAGAATCTATACCTCAATTTCAAAGGGAATTCAGCTCCTTTTTGTATTAAGAAAGTTAGTATGGCTAAGAAAAAGACGATTTTGGTCGTTGGGACGGAGATCACGATTTCTACTCGTGGTGAAAAGGATTTCATTTCATTGACCGATATTGCCAAATACCGAAACACCGTTGAACCATTTTCGGTAATCAATAATTGGATGCGGAGCAGAAGCACGATTGATTTTATTGGGCTTTGGGAAGCCTTGAATAATCCTGATTTTAAACCTATCGAATTCGAGAGGTTTAGAAATGAAGCTGGCAATAACTACTTTGTGCTTTCCCCACAACGATGGATCGAATCCACCAACGCCATCGGGATAGTTTCAAAATCCGGTCGCTATGGCGGGACTTTTGCACATAAAGATATTGCGTTTGAGTTTGCTACCTGGATCTCATCTGAATTCAAATTATATCTGATAACAGAATTTCAGCGGCTCAAGACGGACGAAAACAAACGGCTGAAACTTGAATGGAATTTGCAACGAACGCTGGCGAAGATCAATTATCGGATCCATACAGATGCGATAAAGGAAAATTTAATTCCGGCTGAACTGACCCGATCACAGATCAATCTGGTCTATGCGACCGAAGCCGATATTTTAAATATGGCCTTGTTCGGCAAAACAGCGAAACAATGGCGAGATGAAAATGGAAATGCTGACGGGAATCTCAGAGACTTTGCATCGATCGAGCAATTAGTCATCTTGTCGAATTTGGAAAGCATTAACGCCATTCTGATCCAGCAGGGATTGTCGCAGAGCAAGAGGCTACAGCAGTTGAATACAATTGCGATAATGCAAATGACGTCGTTGATGAAGAATTCGAGCATCAGGAAATTAAAGTAAACATATAGGTCTAATGAAATTATCACCAATGGAAATATTTAAGGCGCAGACGTTATTTTTTATCAGCGAATCGTCTAGTGCGGCTGTCAACATTACGGGGTAGGGATTTTGGAGATGGACGATAGGAAGAAAGTTTGGGAAGAGTATGGGGCGAAGGATGCGTATTGGGCGGTCGTAACGCTCGATGAATTTCGCGATACGAACCTTGATGCGGATGCGAAGGATTCGTTCTTCAGATCGGGCTACGAGCACATCGCGGGTGTTTGGCGTGCGATCGAAGAGAAGTTTGGGATCGAGTTGAGGCCGCAGCGGGCGTTGGATTACGGGTGCGGCGTCGGGCGTCTGCTTGTGCCGATGTCTGAGAGATGCGCGTCGGTGACGGGCGTCGATATTTCGGAGAATATGCTCGCCGAGACGCGCCGCAATCTCGGTGAGCGTGGTGCCGAGGGCTTTCGGCTGCTGACCGATAAGGCGTTCATGGAAGACGCCGGGCGGTACGACTTCGTACACACATTCATCGTGCTTCAGCATATTGACCCGGCGATCGGTTATAAGGTCATCGCGAGAATGCTCGAAATGCTCGAGCCCGGCGGTTACGGAATGATCCACGTTACATACAAGGATCTCGCGCCTGCGTGGCGGAAGTTTCGTGGACGAATCTATCGTGATGTTCCGTCGGTGCACAAGATCGTTTCGGCAGTAACGGGCAGGAAGGGCAGCTTTATACCGACGTACGAATATGACGCCGCACGCGTCCGTTCGGCGATCAAAAGTGGCGGCGGTGTCGAACTCTTCACCGCGCAGACCGATCACGGCCTCGGCGGCGAAATGATATTCGTGTCGAAACCGTCTGACAAGGAATAGTGTTTTGATTTAACGATGGAGCCGAATTCTCAGATCGTCATTTATCAGAGCGGGTCGGGCGAGACCAAGCTCGAGGTGCGGCTTGAGAACGAAGCGGTTTGGCTGTCACAAAGGCTGATGGCCGAGTTGTTACAGACGACTCCGCAGAACATTACCATTCATTTGAAGAATGTTTACGAGGAAGGGGAATTGGCTGAGGAGGCAACTTGTAAGGATTTCTTACAAGTTCGCTTGGAAGGCGGTCGAGAGGTTAGTCGCATACAGAAATTCTACAACCTAGATGCCATAATCTCTGTCGGATGCAGGAACGATTTCGCATCAGTTAGCAGTTGAGAAAGCTGAGGGTGAATACGAGAAATATAACGAAATAGTTAAAAACACACTCGAAAGCGATTTCGACAAGGTTATAAAGGATCTGCCAAAGTTGGCGACGAAGAAGCCGTCGAGTTAGGCGTTATCGGAAGATAGTAATGAAGTTATCACCAACAGAAACACTTAAGGGCAAGACGATCTTCTTTATCGGCGGGACCGGTTTTGTGGGGAAGGTTACGCTGTCGATGCTGCTCAATAATTTTCCCGATATCGGGAAGGTCTATGCGACGGTGCGCGCGCGAGATGAAAATGAATCGCAGACGCGCTTCTGGACGAGCATCGTTACGTCGCATACGTTCGATCCTCTGCGGGAAAAGTACGGCGACGGGTTCGAAGATTTTATTCGCGAAAAGATCGTGCCGGTGAATGGCGACGTTGGGAACGAGTTCCTCGGGCTCGATGAAAAGGACGCAAAGAAGATAATGCAGGACACCGACATCATTATAAATGGTGCGGGAAATGTTACTTTCAATCCGCCGCTTGAATCTGCGTTGAGGACGAATGTCGTCGGGTCCAACAACATCATCAAGCTTGCTCGGATGATGAAGAAGCCGCGGCTCGTGCATGTTTCTACGTGTTTTGTTGCAGGAAAGCGTTCGGGTGCGATCTGGGAGAACGAACCCGTCGTTGGCTACTTTCCGCGCAAACAGGAACTAGTCGGGACGACATTCGATGTGAATCGAGAGGTCGAGGATTGCGCGCGTCTGAGCGAGCAAGCGCGTCAGGAAGCGGACGATGCCGTGCAGGCGGCGAAGTTTCGAGAACTCGCTCGACAACGCTTTATAGAAGAAGGACGCGATCCGGACGACGAATCGGAATTGAAATCAGCGATCTTTCGCGAACGCAAGATGTGGATCCGCGAGCGAACGACGGAACTCGGTGCGGAGCGCGCGGAATATTGGGGCTGGACAAATATCTACACATATTCGAAGTCGCTCGCCGAACAGATCATTGCGCAGCAGGACGACATCGTTAAATGCCTTGTTAGGCCAAGCATCGTTGAGAGTTCGCTTGCGTATCCTTTTCCGGGTTGGAACGAAGGATTTACGACGACGGCTCCGCTAATCCTGATCGCGCTTCGCGGGCAGCCAGTCATTCCCGTGAACGAAAAACTCATCCTCGACATCATCCCGGTCGATATGGTCGCGGGGGTGATCATCGGGGCGGCTGTTCGCGCGCTTGTGGACGATAACCCGCCGCTCGTATTTCAGGCTTCTTCGGGCGACTCGAATCCGAACAATATGAAGCGAATAGTCGGCCTTGTCGGTCTCTACAAACGTCAGCATTTTGATGAAAAAGAGACTGGCAACAAGATCGTAAATCGGCTTGCCGGTGCGGTCGAAGCAACGCCCGTAAAACAGCGCGCGTACGAACTTACGTCGGCTCCGATGCTGAATAAGCTCGCGAAACGCGCGGACGATCTGATGGATCGCGTAACGCCTCGCTGGGGCGGCGGCCGGATCGGGAACATCGTCGCGGATCTGAAGAAATCGACCGAGAATTTCAAGGAATCGACGCAGGCGACGATGGACGCTTTTGCGATGTTCAAGCCTTTTATGATCGACAACGAATATCTATATCGATCGGACAATGTCCGCGAGTTGATATCGTCGGTCAAGGAAAAGGAGAAACCGCTTCTTCCATGGTATCCGGAATCTCTTGATTGGTATGACTATTGGCTAAATATCCATTTTCCGGGAATGCGAAAATGGGTGCTTCCCACGCTCGAAGAGGAACTCAAGGCCGTCGAAAAGCGCTCCTTTACCTATCGCGATCTACTCGATCTTTTTGATACTTCGGTAAAAAGATTCTCGACGCGTGTTGCTATGCGGATCGAACGCAACGGCCGCAAGGAACAGTACACTTTCGAGGATGTGAACGAGTTGACACTGCGTGCCGCGGGATTTTTCGCATCGAAGGGAATTCAGTCAGGCGAACGCGTTATTTTGTTCTCGAACAATATGCCCGAATGGGGAATGGCGTACTTCGGCATCTTGAAAGCCGGCGCGACCGCGATCCCGATCGACCCTGCGAGCTCGGTCGATGAAGTGATCAATTTTGCGAAGGCCGGCGAGGCGGCGGCGATCGTGATCTCGCCGAAATTGCTTGAGGAGAACAGCGAACTGATCGAGCGGTTGGCTGAGGCATTTGCTGCGGCATTTGCTGCGGCCTCGAAAGGCAAAAAGGCAAAGGCCGGCGAAGGTGTGCCGCAAATATGGACATTTGACGAGGTCTTTGAGATCGAGACAGAGATCGAAGAAGCAAAGCGGAACGCACTTCTACCTCAAAAGATCCCGTCAAATACGGTCGCGTCGCTGATCTTTACCTCCGGCACGACCGGGACGCCGAAGGCTGTGATGCTGACACACAAGAATTTCGTGAATATGGTGTCGATGCTTTCGAGCGTGCTCGAGATGGATCTGACCGACGGCGTTCTATCCGTTCTGCCGATGCACCACACGTTCGAATTTTCGGCCGGATTCTTAACCCCGTTCTCGAACGGAACGCAGATCACGTATCTCAACGAACTTAACGCAGAGGAACTTACGCGCACGATCGAGCACGGACACGTTACCGGGATGGTCGGCGTGCCGGCGCTTTGGGAGATGCTGCATCGCAGGATAAAGACTAGGCTCCGGGAACGCGGCGATTGGATCGCGGACCTTGCGGACAACGTGATCGATTTCAATGCCTGGATCCGCGATAACACTCCGTTCAATCTCGGTCCGATCGTATTTTTTCCGATACATCAGGGAATGGGCGGAAAGATACGCTATCTTATCTCCGGCGGTTCAGCCCTCAGCGAGAAGGTGCAGAAGGATCTGCACGGGCTCGGGTTCACCGTTCTCGAAGGCTACGGGCTTACGGAATCATCACCCGTGCTGACCGTCACGCGGCCGGGCAATAAGCTGTTGAAAGGCAGTGTTGGTACGCCGCTTCCGGGTGTCGAGGTGCGGATCGCAGACCCGGACGCGAGCGGAGTCGGCGAGGTTATCGCCAGAGGCCAGAACGTTATGGCCGGGTATTTCAACAACGAAGATGCGACCGACGCCGTACTTCAGGATCGGTGGCTGCGAACAGGCGATCTCGGGCGGATCGACGAGGACGGCAATCTATTTATTGTCGGCAGATCAAAGGACGTCATCATCGATTCGAACGGGAAGAATATCTATCCGGATGAGATCGAGGATCTATATTCGAAACTTGCGAGCATAAAAGAACTGAGCGTTGTCGGCCTTCCGGATGCGGACGGCGGCGAAAAGATCGCAGCCCTCGTCGTGCCTGATTATGAATATGACATCGCGTTGTCCCGCACGGAAGTGAACAAGCTTATCGAGACGCACTTCCGGGAAGTGGCCGCGGGCCTTCCGTTCTTTAAGCGGGTGAAGGTGATGCACGTTACGCCGTTCGAACTTCCGCGTACAGCGACGAGAAAGGTGAAGCGGCCGGAGGTCGTCGCCATGCTCGAGAAGCTCGAGGAGCGAGCGCGTTCAAAAACGAAGTCGATCGTGGAATCAAAAGGCGACGATAACGTCGCGTGGATACGCAAGATCGTCGCAACGGTCTCCAATCGACCGCTCGGCGATGTGTCGATAGACGACAAACTCGCCGACCTGGGATTCGATTCGCTGATGTTCGTCGAATTGCAGGCGGCGGTCGAGGATGCGGGCGGACGGGTGCTGTTGCCGGACACGCTCAACGAGGTCCAAACCGTCCGCGAGCTTCTGACGGTCGTAAACCGCGTTGACAAAACGAAACGTCTCGTCGGCGAACTGAAAATCGAGGATCAAAAGCCTGACGACGACGATATCTACATTCCGTCGCTCGTCCGACGCGTCGGGAACGCCGTCGTCGATCTTGCGCAGGACACGCTGTATTCGAAAGTTCTCGATACGACGATCGAAGGGCAGAATAACGTGCCGCAGCACGTGAATTTCATTGTTACGCCTAATCACGAATCGCACATCGATACGGGGCTTGTTAAGCGAGCATTGGGCAGCGAGGTCGCGGAGCAGACAGTTGCGGTCGCGGCAGCGGACTATTGGTTCGACACGAAGTACAAGCGGGCGTATATGAATAATTTTACGACGCTCGTTCCGATCGAACGCACGGGCAGCCTTCGGCAATCGCTGCGCCACGTTACGCGCATTTTGAATGACGGCTACAACGCGTTGATATTCCCGGAAGGTACGAGAACCCTAACGGGCGAGATCGCCGAGTTCAAGCCCGTGATCGGCTACTTAGCGCTAAATCAAAAGGTCGGTATCCTGCCGATCTATATTTGGGGAACGTACGAGGCATTCCCGAAGGGAATGACGATACCGAAACGCGCGAGCTTCGGTGCGAAGATCGGCGCAAAGGTCGGAGCCTTCCTAGCTTACGAAGATCTGCGCGAGATGACGGACGGTGTGCCGAATACCGAGGCGTATCGCCTTATCGCGGCCCGCGTGCAGCACGAGGTCGAAAACCTTCGCGACGGCACACGGCGTAAATTCGATGTTGCCGCCGTACGAAAAGAATGGCGTGCCGAACGACGGAAAGCCCGAAAGGCAGAGCCGATAATTGATGAATAGCCTGCGGCTGAGATAGAAAGATGGTAAGAACAAAAGCTAAAACTAAAGCTAAAGTATCAAAAAAAATACTGATCACGGGCGGGACGGGATTCCTAGGCTCGGAGATCGTAAGGCAGTTTCTTGCGGCCGGCGAGAAGAACCTGCGCGTGATGGCGTCGAGCGTTCCTGAATGGATGCTCGATGCAGGCGTTGAGGCGTGCGAGGGTTCTGTAACTTCTCGCGATGACGCTGCGCGTGCCGTTAAGGATGTAGAAGCCGTGTTTCATCTTGCCGGCAAGGTCTCACGCGATAATTCGGATGCGGCCGCAATGAATCGAATTCACCTCGAAGGCACGCGCCTCCTTTGCGACGCTGCTGCCGAGGCAGGCATCGGCACGATCCTGCTCGCTTCGTCGAGCGGCACGATCGCCGTAAGCAAAGACGACGAAGTTGTTGACGAGACCTTCCCGTCGCCGGTCGAGGTGCTTTCCCGCTGGGCGTATTATGCGTCGAAATACTATCAGGAACGCACTGCGCTGCTGAACTTTGATGGCGAAGGCAAGCGGCTCGTGATTCTAAATCCGTCGCTTCTGTTAGGCCCGGGCGACGAACGTCTGTCATCGACAAAACCGGTGTTGGATTTCTTGGGAAAGAAGGTTCCATACTGCCCGAGCGGCGGGCTGAATTTTGTTGATGTCCGTGATACGGCGGCAGCGTTTATCTCCGCTCTCGAAAAGGGACGGCATCAGGAAAAGTATTTGCTCGGCTCCGAGAATATGCTGTTCGCGGAATTTTTCGGGAGGCTCGGAAGATTGTCGGGCGTTAAGGCACCAAGCCTTCGAGTGCCGAAAAAATGGGCTTTGGCCGGTGCGTCGATGATCGATTCGTTATATTCGAATTGGGGAAAGGCATCGCCGGTCGCACCGAACGAAGTGGATCAGGCAGAGCACTTTTGGTATTTCGACTCGGCGAAGGCGAAGGAAGAATTAGGCTTTTCGGCCCGCGATGTACAAGAGACTCTGAACGATACGATCGGCTATATCCAAAAGCATTTTCTCGGCGGCGGCGTATTTTGATCTCTCCGGAATTAGGTCAACAGATCGCGGCGCATTAGTCTTCTGGCGAGTGTAATGACCAAAGGTTAAGGTTATGGAAAGATCTTCTAAACTCATCGCGGTGTTGGCGTGTTTGATGCTCGTGGTCACTGCGTTCGGGCAGAAGGCTAAGCACGGACGCGAGATAAATAAGCCGAAAGGATATAAGGCTCCCCCGATCGCGGCGTCCGCCGAAATGAACGAGTTGCTCGCAAAGGCAGTTCAGGCGACACTCGACGAATTCAAGGCGAAGAATTTTGCCCCACAGGATGTATCTTCGACGCTGATCGTGCTCGATGAAAAGGGCGTTGAATGGAAGCAAGGCGAGGTTCGCGGCAATGAGCGGATCTATCCTGCGAGCGTTGTGAAGTTGTTCTATATGGCGGCTCTCGAACGCCAGATCGAGGACGGCAAAGTTACCGTTACCAATGAACTCGAACGCGGGCTTCGGGATATGATCGTTGATTCATCGAACGAGGCGACGCAATACATTCTTGACGTCCTGACCGACACATCAAGCGGAGCCGAGCTGCCGAAAAAGCAGTTCGAAGCGTGGCAATACAAGCGAGATCGCGTCAACCGATATTTTGCGTCGATGGGCTATGAGAATATCAACGTGAACCAGAAGACGTTCTGCGAAGACGCTTACGGCATCGAGCAGCAGTCGCGGAATTACAAAGGCGAGAACCGCAATATGCTCACGACGAATGCCGTCGCGCGGCTACTCGCCGAGATCGCTGCCGGACGGATCGCGGACAAGACGCGAACGGCAGAAATGATGACGCTTCTTCACCGCAACCCGTTCGCAAACGGTGCGGACGATGACCAAGCGCACGCCTTTACGGGACGGTTGCTCATCGATAGAAAATTGACGGGTACGAAGCTTTGGTCAAAGGCAGGTTGGACCAGCAAGACGCGGCACGATGCGGCATATATCGAGATGCCCGGCGGATTAAAATTCGTTCTCGTAACCTTTACCGTCGATCACGCGAGCGAGACCGGCTTAATACCTGCGTTGGCGGGGAAGGTGTTAGACGCCTTAATGGCGGCGGAGCGTTACTGAAGGTCGCAGACCTCGATCACTTCGGCGAGTTCGGCCGCCGGGAGAGGTTCTCTGATAATGTAGGCAAATCCACGCTTTAACAGATCTTTCGCTTGCGCTGCAGGAACGGGACGCGAGAAAAGATAACCTTGACCGAGTCCGCATTTTAGTTCACGGAGTTTTTCACGCTGGCTGCGCGTCTCGATGCCTTCAGCAACGACCTCGAGGTCGAGGTTTTCGCCGAGCATAAGGACCGTTTTCACGATCAATGAGCTTTTCTGATCCTCATCCATCGCTTTAACGAACGAACGGTCGATCTTTAGTCTTTGGAACGGGAATTTCTGAAGATAACTGAGACTCGAATAGCCGGTACCGAAATCGTCGGTCGAAAGCCCGACACCTAAACGCCGCAGTTCTTTGAGCACCTTCAACGCCTTGTCGCTGTGCTCCATAACCGTGCTTTCGGTAACCTCGAGCTTTACCTGTGATGGCCGCAGTCCGGAGAGAGCGATGGCTTCGCGGACCTGAGCGGTCAGCGTCGGATGCATCAACTGCTTCGCGGAAAGATTCACGCTGATGCTAAGCTGGCGGTTCGCATCACGCTGCCATAGCGCAGCCTGGCGGCAGGCTTCGTTGAGGATCCATCTGCCGATCTGGATGATCAGCCCCGTCTCTTCCGCAACGTGAACGAACTCCTCCGGCCCTACAAGGCCATGGTCAGGATGGCGCCATCGAATTAGGGCTTCGAACTCACCGACGATGCCGGTTTCAAGATCGACGATCGGTTGATAGTGAACCTCGAACTGATTCTTTTCGACCGCGTGCCTGAGGTCGGTCTCGATCCGCAGCAAGTTCATATTGCGGACGTGCAGTTCCTGGTCGAAGATCTCAAAACGAGCTTTTCCGCCTTCTTTAGCACGATACATCGCCGCGTCCGCATCGCGTAGGAAGTCTTCCGGCGTGCGGTGTATCTGCCCTGACAGAACGATGCCAATGCTCGCCGTCGTAAAGACCTCGTAATTGTCGAGTTTGAAAGGCTCGGAGATCCTTGTTTGCAGCCTCTCTGCGATCTTTGAGACCTCGTGCGGATCGCCGCTTCGCTGCAAGAGGATCGTAAATTCATCTCCGCCGAGCCGTGCGACCACATCTCCGGGTCGAACGCACGCGCTCAGTTTCTCGGCGATCGCGACGAGAAGCTTATCGCCGATCGTATGGCCGAGACTGTCGTTGATCACCTTGAATCGATCCAGGTCGAGGAATAGCACGGCAAACTGGGCGTATTCGCTGCGCTCGCTTTTCGCGACGGCGTCACGGAGATGATTCATGAACGCGGCTCTGTTCGGAAGTTCGGTGAGCGGGTCGTGGAGAGCGTAGTGGCGAAGACGTTCTTCGGCGAGAGTGCGTTCGGTTATATCGCGAAAGCAACAGACTCGGCCGACAGGCACGCCGTCCGTCAACTGCGGTTGGGAGTATCGTTCGTAAATGCGGCCATCCTTGAGCCTTACGAGCGAATCCGTGGCCAGACCCGGGTCGCCGTATAAGGCGTCGAGCTCTGAGAGAAAAAGGTCGGGTTCTTGAAGCTGCGAGCAGAGATGGGCGATCATTTCATCCGCATCCTGCGATGGTTTTACGCTCGCCGGCAGTTCCCACATATCACGGAATTTTTTGTTGTAAGTGATGATCTGCCGGTCGAGACTCATTACAATGATGCCGTCGGCAGTTGATTCAAAGGTTGATGAGAACAGCGAGACGGTCTCGTGGATCTTTTGTTCGGCGATCCTCTTTTGGGTGATGTCTCTGCCGAGGCCTTGAACGCCCACCGGGATGCCGTCCGCGTACATCATTCGAGTGCTGACCTCGAGGCTTACCCGTTTACCATTCTTTGCGATGATCTCGATCTCGTACATCGTCGGCTTGTCGCGTTCCGATACTCGAGGCGCCATATTGCTCGCGGCCTCGAGAAAGTCCGGAGCGACAATGTCTGAGTAGTTCATTCGCAGAAGTTCTTCACGCGAATAGCCGGAAACCAATTCACCGGCACGATTGAGAGAGGTGAAATTCCCGTCCATATCGTGCGTATAGATGAGATCGTTCGCATTCTCGACCAGGTCGCGGTAGCGAGCTTCGCTATCTCGTAGGGCTTCTTCGGCACGGCGGCTGTCGGTTATGTCCTGGATCGTTCCGAACATACGCTCCGTACGTCCGTTCGCGCCGATGACGGTCTCAGCTTGCGTCTTAAGGAGGCGATCCCGGCCGTCAGGCAGAACGATGCGGGCTTCGACGTCGAAGAACTTGCCTTCCTTTATCGCTGAGACGAATCCTTCCGAGAATATTGCCCGATCCGAAGGGCGGATCGCGTGATAGATGAATTCAATGGTCGGGTCGATCGACCGAGGCTCGTAGCCGAATATTCGATAGACCTCGTCCGACCAAGTGACAACATTTGCGGTCGAATTGATCCCGTCTTTAAGTTCGAGTTCCCAACTGCCGAGGTGCGTGATCCGCTGAGCGGCAGCGAGGTTCGCCTCACTCTTTCGCAGAGCCTCTTGGGAGTTGCGGCGGTCCGTGATATCGCGGGCGATCCCCTGAACTGCGAACGGCAGGCCTTCCTTGTACGCAAGGCTGCTATTGACCTCGAGCGTAACGCGTCCGCCGTCCTTTCGGATGCAATCGACCTCATAGATGGTTTTCGCCTCTTCGCCCGTAAGCTTCCGGCGGAGAGCCTCCTTTGTCAGGTCCAAGTTGTCGGGAGCGATCACGCTGGAGAGATTCATCTCTAAGGCTTCTTCCCTTGAGTATCCGAAGACCGATTCGCCGGCCTTGTTGATCGAAGTATAGTTCCCTTCAAGATCATGCACGTAGATAATGTCGCTCGCATTTTCGAATAGCTCGCGATATCGCGCCTCGCTTTCCCGCAGCTTTTCTTCTGACTCGATGCGGCCTGCAATATCCTGCCAGATCACCATACCGGCGAAGATCGCGCCAGCCTCGTCGCGGATCGGAAGGATAGTTGTTGAAAAGAAACCTTCGGCGTTCGTGTCCAGCCGAGTTTGCGTCTCGCCGGCAAGGGCTTTTCTGTAGTGCTCAGCCCACACTTCGCTTTCTGTCTCGGGGAAGACGTCGAAAACCGTCTTGCCTTCGAACGTCTCGGTCGTCCAGTTTCGAGCAGCGAGTTGCGAGCCGTCGGCGAGCAAATACCGCAGGTCGTGATCGAAGATCAGGACGCCTGTATCCGGGATGTTCTTTGCAAATGCGCGATACAGATGTTCCCGGCGTTTGATCTCGGAATCCGCCAGCATCTGCGGAGTAATATCGATAATTACGCCCTGCCAGCAGACGGGAATCCCGTCTTTGTCCTTGATAAAGCAGCCTCGATCGCGGATCCAAGCAACGGTTCCGTCGGCGCAAACGATCCGATAGACAAAATCGGTATTCTCGCCGCGCTCCATTGCCTCGCGGGTTTTGCCGAGGACCTCTTCGCGGTCTGAAGGATGAGTAATGCGATCCCAAATATCGGGCTTGTTTAGCCAATCCTCGATCGGATAGCCGAAGCGCTCGAACGAACGACTGATGAAGAGCGGCTTGTGAGGCGGCATCGGCGTAACCGCATAGAACATCGCGGGCAGATTTTCGATAAAGCTTCGAAAAATACTGTCATCCGCCGCAATGATCGGGAGATTGGCGGCAGTTTTCGCAGCGGTCCCGGCGATTTGTGTGTCTTCTTTTGTGGTCTTCATGCCAAAAACGTAGGAGGTGGTGAAGAAGAATGCGGCGGTTATAAATGATCGATCTGAACGGGCGGTCGGTTTTAAGAAGTGCAGGAAACGAAGAAAAGGACAGTAAAATCGAAAGCCAGCGAAGTTCGAAGCCTCCGCGCTTGGACGCAGGCGACTTCTAATAGTAGCATAAAGGGCAGAATTTCAGCTACCATTTTTTTGACGCCGATCTTTCGAGATCTGCCCGCATTTCGAGTATTTTTTTCTCGATCTTGAGCGCCATTTTTCTGGGAGCATACCAAAACGATATGAAAACGATAACTGCTTTATTCATAGTGTTTGCAGCCTGCATCGTAAGTTTCGGACAGACGATGCCCAAGGATGCCGATCCCGCGCTTTGGCAGCGGGCTTTGAGTATCCAAAAACGTGCGATCGTGATCGACGGGCACAACGACATAACTTCGCCGATGGTGGATGAAGATCTCGACCTTGGGACGAGCACGCGCGGGAAATTTCACAAGGACGGCGATCCATTCCACACGGATATTTCGCGACTGAAAGACGGCGGTATTACGGCAGAGTTCTTTGCGATCTACGTCTCCGGTTCGACGCTTAAGACGGGCGGCGCGATGCGACGCGCGATGGACCTCATAGACGCGACATATCGCGAGGCCGAACGCCATCCAAGAGATCTGTCAATGTGTACGACCGCCGCCGACATTCGTCGGGCAAAAACACAGGGAAAGATCTGTACTTTGATGGGCATTGAAGGCGGTTACGCGATCGAGAATTCGCTCTATGCGCTTCGCGACTTCTATCGGCTCGGCGTTCGCTATATGACGCTCACGCACAACGTCTCACACGATTGGGCTGACGCTCACGGCGATGTGCCGAAGAATAACGGATTGTCGGATTTCGGCAAGGACGTTGTCAGAGAGATGAATCGCCTAGGGATGTTCGTCGATATCTCGCACGTTTCTGAGAAAGTGATGAACGACGTGCTTGATGTTTCGACGGCGCCGATCATCGCGTCGCATTCTTCCGCGAGAGCTCTCAACGACCACACACGCAACGTTTCCGACGCAGTGCTGCGGCGAGTTGCGAAGAACGGCGGCGTCATAATGGTGAATTTTTATCCATCTTTCCTTGATGCGCGTACGAACAAAGAGGAGAACGAGCGGGCCGCACGCCTTAAGCCTCAGATCGATGCGCTCCGCGAGAAGTTCAAGGACGATCCCGACGGGTTTAATACCGCTCAGCGAAAGTTGTTTACCGAGAATCCGATCTATGTAACTCCTTACACACGCATCGTTGACCACATCGACCATATACGCGATGTCGCGGGGATCGATCACGTCGGCATAGGTTCTGACTTTGATGGCGTTCCATTCCTGCCGGCCGGTATGAATGGAGCCGAAGACCTGCCGCTTGTAACCTACGAGATGCTTCGCAGAGGCTATTCGGAGGCGCAGATACGAAAGGTCCTGGGCGAGAACTTACTGCGTGCAATGAAGCAAGTGGAGAAAGTTGCCGGCCGCCGACAGGTTAGCGGCCAGGGGAGCCTCAAAAAGCTCAAAAAGTAGGGCTTTTTTATAGATCAGCCAACGTGGTCCCCTTTTTTCGTTGCGGAAAAAGGGGATTAGCGGTTTTCCCGCTCAAGTGTGCTATAATCCGCCCAGCCCCTAATTTGTTTCTTAATTTACTATCGCGGCCGGATCCAGCGCTTGGTTCCGGAGGGTTTCATTTCCTGCCGCATACGGATCTTCCGTTCTTTCGAAAGATTCCAAGTTGCGCCGTTTTTTCGGCGTAAAGCGGCTTTACGTCATTTGGAGGAAAAAGAAAATGCAACATTCTTCGCTCTCTGAAAGCTTAAGGACGCTTTCAAGACAAGGAGCACGTGCCTTAACCAGTATTATTTTGTTGATGGCATTGGTACTTCCGGCCATCGTTCTCGGTCAGGACCTTCGTTCTGTTCCGAGCGATTCGAGCCTTACCGATGCAAGCAGGAATGCACCGAAAGTCGCGGTAAAGCAAGATCCGAACGCGGTCTCATTCCCGCAGAAAGCGGTCATTTCCGATCAGCTTGGCAGCAATCCATGTGAATGGTCAGCGGCCACCGCTTCTCCGATCCCGATCCTCGATCAGGCTACGACGGCGATCGGCACCAATCTATATACATTCGCCGGTGTGGGCAGCGGCGCGATCCTCGCGACGGCTCAAAAGTACGATGGAACTTCCTGGAGTTCGATCGCTTCAGTGCCGGTCGCTCTCGAATTTCCGACAGCGGCGTCCAACGGCACGTCGGCGTACATCATCGCCGGTGTTGACGGAACAGGAACGAGCGTAAATACGCTATACCGCTACAACCCGGGAACGAATGATTACACGACCCTTGCTTCGGCGCCTACCGCAACCTGGAATTCGGCGTCAGTTTACCTAAACGGCAAGATCTACAAGATCGGCGGCTATGTTTCCGCCGGCGGAACGACGACATCGTCCGCGGCGCTTGACGTTTACGACGTGGCGGGGAACACATGGTCGAGCGGCGCTCCTTATCCGGTAGCGCAAGGCTGGATGTCTGCATTTACCGACGGCACATATCTTTATGTTGGCGGCGGCGTGGCGGCGGAAGCCGGTTCGGTGCCTTCAACGAAGACTTATCGCTACGATCCGGGCACAAACACTTGGGATGACGCTGCAATTGCCGATCTCCCGATCAGCCGTTGGGGAGGAGCATCTTCGGTTACATCCTATCGCGGCGGTTGGGTTATCAGCGGCGGTTACGTTGGCGGTACGGCTACGGCAAATCTTTCCGCGACGGCGGTCAAATGGGATCCCGTCGCCAATTCCTGGTCATCGCTGCCTGATATGATGGCTGCGCGTGCACGTATGACGGGCGCCGTCATCGGCAACGCATTTCACGTGATCGGCGGTCGTTCGTCTGCGGGCGGTTTCAATGGAACCAACGACAACCAACGCTTGTTCTGTGTCGACCCGAACACGCCTTTCCTCGTTGGCGGCGTCAACTACGTATCTGACAACGGCACGCCGGCAAACGGCGTTCCAGATCCGGGCGAGACGGTTACAGTAAGCCTTGCGATCAACAACATCGGCGGTACGGCAACCGGTAGCGTTGTCGGTACGCTGGCTGCGTCGGGCGGCATTGCAAATCCGAGCGGACCGGTAACGTACGGCGTGATCGCTGCGGGCTCATCAGCAACGCAGAATTTCACATTCCAAGTTCCGGCAGACGCTCCGTGCGGAAGCCAGATCACACTCACGTTCGATATCGCCGATGGCGCTACGCATTATCCGGCGACAAAGTCATATAATCTAGGCGTTCTCCAAACGGCGTTCTCGCAAAACTTTGACGCCGTAAGCGCGCCAAACCTGCCTAGCAGCTGGGTACAGAACCAAACTTCCGGTACGGGCATCACTTGGACGACCGTTACCTCGCCGGCTAATTCGAGTCCGAATTCGGCGTTCGCAAACGATCCGGGAGCAGTCAATGCAACCGCGATCGAATCACCGGCGTTCAACATTTCGTCAGCGAATTCCGTCCTGACCTTCAAGAATTATTACGATACCGAAGATACCTTCGATGGTGCGGTTCTTGAGATCAAGATCGGTTCCGGCGCTTGGACCGACTTTGTTGTTGCGGGCGGTGCATTTACCTCAGGCGGATACAACGCCGTGATAAGCACCGGCTTCCAGAGTCCGATCGGTGGTCGAAATGCTTGGTCGGGCGACTCGGCGGGATACATCACCACGACGGCAACCTTCCCGGCGTCGGCGAATGGCCAATCTGTCCAACTCCGTTGGCTGATGGCATCCGACAGTTCGGTAGCCGCGACCGGTATCAGCATCGACGACGTTGCTGTTACGAGCGGATATGTGTGCGGCGGATCTACGACCTCGGTCAAATCACGAGCCGACTTTGACGGCGACGGCAAGACGGATTTCTCCGTGTTCCGTCCGTCAGAAGGCAACTGGTATGCGCTTGGTTCGACGGCAGGCTTTGGCGTTCTGCATTGGGGCGCTGCGGGCGACGTTATCGTGCCTGGCGACTATGACGGTGACGGCAAAGCTGACCTCGCGGTTTGGCGAGCAAATGACACGCCGGGCGTTACCGACTTCTACATCCTGAACAGCAACGGCTTTACGGTTACCGGCATCTCGCACGGTTCGACGGGAGATATTCCTGTGGCGGGCGATTTCGACGGTGACGGCAAGGCCGACGCGGTCGTTTTCCGTCCGTCGGATAACAACTGGTACATCTTTGCCTCGCAGGCACAGACGACCACCGTTATTCCGTTCGGCGCATCGGGAGACGTCCCCGTTTCGATCGATCCTGATGGCGACGGTAAGGCCAATCTGGCCGTCTATCGTCCGTCTGAAGGCAACTGGTATATCCAGAACGCGACCGGTTCAGCGGTGAACGTCTTCGCATTCGGATCGGCAGGCGATCGTCTTGTTCCCGCCGACTACGACGGTGATGACAAGGATGACATTGCTGTTTTCCGCCCGTCCAACGGAACGTGGTACATCCTGAATTCCTCGAATGGCAGCGTTAGCTACATTCCGTTCGGAACTTCAGGCGATGTAGCCGTACCGGGCGATTATGACGGCGACGGCAAAGACGACGTTGCGGTTTATCGCAACGGAGTCTGGTACGTTAACCGATCGACCGCCGGATTCACAGTCGCGAATTTCGGCCTTGGCACCGATCAGCCGATCCCGGCAGGATATATTCCTGCTCAGAATTAGGCACGATCCTTAGACAAAAAGGCTGTCCGGGGCTCCCAAGTCCCGGACAGCCTTTTTACTTTAGCTATCTGCCGACTTCCTAGACGCCGGCGCCGTGGCATTTTTTGAATTTCTTGCCGGAACCGCAGTAGCATGGGTCGTTCGGTTTCATCTTTGGCGTATCGCGAACGTATGGCGTGTGACGTGCGGCCTCGGCTCCGGCCGCGTCGGCGGTTGCCATTGCACCGGTGAACGCCATTCCCGCAGCCTGCTTGCGTGCACGCTGCATCTCGAGACGTTCGAGACGCTCGCGTTCTTCCTGTTCGTCATGCGTGATGATCTCAAGGTTGAAGAGGGCCTTTGTTGCGTTCGTATCTATGCGGTCGAGCATATCCTGGAACATATCGAACGACTGCTTTTTATATTCGACAAGCGGATCTTTCTGCCCGTAGCCGACGAGGCCGATGCCTTGTTTGACGTGATCGATCGAGAGAAGGTGATCCTTCCACTGCGAATCGATGATGTTGAGCATAATGTACCGTTCGTATGCACGAAGGCTCTCTTCCCCTGCGAGTTTTTCTTTTGCGGCGTAACGGGCAGAGGCTGTTTTCCAGATCGCATCTTCGATCTCGTCAGCATTCATCGATCTGAAATCAACCCCGCAATCGACCGCGGGATCGACAGCGTAGATGTGCGCGATCTCGGCGGCATAGGTATCGGTCTCCCATTTGTCGGGTGTCATTTGGGCCGAAAGGTAGCTGCCCGTCAGGTCGCCCAAGAGGTCGTGCGCAACGCCTGTTTCGCCAAGCAAGTACTCGCGGTGTTCGGTCTCGAACATCAACTGCCGACGGAGACTGTAGATCGTCTCGCGCTGGCGGTTCATAACGTCGTCGTACTTAAGGACGTGTTTTCGTGTCTCGAAGTTGCGGGCTTCGACGGCGCCTTGGGCACGTTCGATCTGGCGCGAAACGGTCCGGGATTCGATGGCCATACCCTTTTCCATACCGAGCCATTCCATCATCGAACGCACCTTGTCGCCTGCGAATATCCGCATTAGATCGTCTTCGAGCGAGAGGACGAAACGCGAACTTCCGGGGTCGCCTTGGCGGCCTGCGCGTCCGCGAAGCTGGTTGTCGATACGGCGGGATTCATGCCGTTCGGTGCCGAGAATGTGTAGTCCACCGGCAGTCTGTACTTCCTTTGCTTCCGCCTCGACGACGCGTTTTGCCTTGGCGAGTTCTGCCTCGAACTGCTCCTCGGTCGCCTCGTCAGGGTTGATCTCCTGGCGCTTCAGATACTCGCGGGCAAGAAATTCGGGGTTCCCGCCAAGCAAGATATCGGTGCCGCGGCCGGCCATGTTCGTCGCGATAGTAACCGCGCCTTTGCGTCCGGCCTGGGCGATGATCTCGGCCTCGCGCTCGTGATATTTCGCGTTCAGGACGTTATGGGGAACGCCTGCTGCCTTGAGTTTGGCTGCGACAAGCTCAGAATTTTCAACCGAAACCGTACCTACAAGCACCGGTTGGCCGTTCGCGTGCAGTTCTTTGATCTCATCGACGACGGCATCCCATTTTTCGGGCAGCGTGCGGTAGATGGCGTCGGCGGAGTCTTTGCGGACCATCGGGCGATTTGTCGGAATGGCGACAACGTCGAGGCCGTAAACCTCATTGAATTCCTCGGCTTCAGTTTCGGCGGTACCGGTCATGCCGCCGAGCTTTTCGTACATACGGAAGTAATTCTGTAGGGTGATCGTCGCAAGAGTTTGGTTCTCTCGCTCGATCTTCACGCCCTCTTTTGCTTCAACGGCTTGGTGAAGTCCGTCTGACCAGCGACGTCCGGCCATAAGACGACCGGTGAAATCATCGACGATGATGACCTCGCCTTCCTGAACGACATAGTGATGGTCAACTTTGTAGAGCGTGTGTGCCTTAAGGGCCTGCTCGACGCAATGGAGGAGGTCCATATTCGACGGATCGTAGAGGTTCGAGACGCCGAGTAATTTTTCAGCCTTCGAAACACCCTGTTCGGTGAGAACGGATGAGTGATTTTTCTCATCGAGAAGATAGTCGCCGGTCGTAACTTTTGTTTCTTCATCCTTTTCGCCGCGTTCGAGCTGCGGGATGATCTGATTCGCCGTGTAGTATTTGTCGGTCGCCTCGTCGGAAGCGCCCGAAATGATGAGCGGCGTACGCGCTTCGTCAATGAGGATCGAATCGACTTCGTCAACGATAGCGAAATAGTGATCGCGTTGGACGAGCGATTCGACATCGAACTTCATATTGTCGCGAAGATAATCGAAGCCGAATTCATTGTTCGTGCCGTATGTGATGTCGGCGCCGTAGGATTCTTTTCGTTCGACGTCATCGAGGTCGTTCTGGATACAACCGACGGTGAGGCCGAGGAACTTGTGTATGCGGCCCATCCACTCGGAGTCGCGAGAAGCAAGGTAGTCGTTGACGGTAACGATGTGGACGCCGCGGCCCGTAAGAGCGTTCAGGTACGAAGGCAAAGTTGCGACGAGCGTTTTACCTTCACCCGTCCGCATCTCGGCGATACGGCCTTGGTGCAAGGCCACGCCGCCGATCATCTGCACGTCGAAATGCCGCATTCCGGTAACGCGGATCGACGCTTCTCGGACGGTTGCGAAGGCTTCGGGTAGGATCTCGCTCAGGATCTCCTGCTCGGCTTTCCGACGCGCGTCTTTGTCCTCGATGCCTTCGAGGTGATCTTGGATCAACGCTTTGAACTTCGGCGTCTGAGCCTTCAGCGTGTCGTCGGACATCGCCTTGATCGTCGGCTCCCAATTCTCGATCTCTTTTACGGTGGACTGAACCTTCTTCAAGAAAACGTCGCTCGACGTGCCGAAGAGTTTCTTTACTAATTTATCTGCAAACGAATTTACTGGCATAATTTCTGATCTTTCCGAGCGGCGACGGCCGCTTCCCATATTTGTCAAAGCTCTCGCGAACGGCGCATACGGATGCGGACACGTTTACGGTCGAGCAAAATTTAGATCTTTTGAAAACGATCGTGCTCTTGAGCAGTTAGGCCGACGTGTCAGAGCGGGGAAGCGGGATGGAACGAGAAGCGATCTCGGAAGAAATTGCGGCGAGATCGGCAGTTTGGATCCTTTCGCAAACTGTCCGCGTCGTTGATGGGACGAGATCCGAAAATACGGTTGCTGATGTTGTGTTCGATGTCAGGTCAGCCGTAGCGAGCTCAAGCGAGATCTGAACGAGCGACCGTCGATCGCGAAATTCTTCATTGCCTTCGACCGTCTTGTAAAGGCCGGCCGACGAATCTTCGGCCTTCGAAGCTAAGAGATCTGATATAGTGCCGGGCTGAGACCCGTCGCGAACGTCACGCTTCTGGACGAATCGGGCGTATTGTGCGGAATTTTGCGAACGAGAAACGACCTGCGGCGTGGCACCGGCGAGCACAAGCCCGAGGTACACAGCGACGACCGCTGCGGTAAGAATCGAATTTGTAGTTCTATGTTCGCTCAATTTCCTAACTCGTTCGTCCGTTGGCCGACCGTTTTTCGGTCGAAAGATTTACTTTATCATTTTGCTGCTGCAATGCACGCTCTTTTGCCAACTTTCTGTCAACGATCTTTTGGATCATTTCCTTGGGGACATTCAACTGAATGACGAGATTCCTACCCTCCGAGGAGATGGTCGTCGCGTTCAGAAGGTCGAGATCGTCCAGCGCGTTTTGCAGCTTTTCGGCATTTGCAGGGTCGTTGACCGACTGCATTTGCTTGATCGCGTCCTCTTTTTGCCGTCTCGCCAGATCGGCGAGCACACGCAATCCCGCTGCCTTGCTCGAAGCGCTTTCGGGGCTTTCAAGCTGCGAGGCCGCACGAGCTCCAAGGTTTGCCTCATCCTGCTGCATCGACATCGTCAAGGTCTTGCCGGAGAGGTCCGAAAGAATGCTCAGAAATCCGCTGTCATTGAAGGCCTCGATCGAACGCTTGAGCACCGCGACAGCTTCTTTATCCGTGCTTTCTGCGCGCGTGATGCGGAAAGACTTTTTGTCCAGATGTCCGTCTTTACCCAATTTTCCGCTTGCCTCGACGATGAATTGCGAATTTAACACGGCAGCGCGTTTGTCGTCGGGCAGGTCATTGACCATCTTTGCAAGATCCTTGAACGGAAGTCGGTTGATCTCACCGGGCGCAAGCGGTTCGGTCGGCCCCGCAGTCGGGTTTTTCGGATCGACCTTTACACCGTTCGAATTCGGGATACCGGGAATGCCGCCGTTCGTACCATTGTCAGCGACATCGTGGTCCCTTTTGTCCTTTTTGCCGTCAGAGTCGCCGAGACCCGGCAATTCGCCAACCACGGAATTCTTGTTCGGCTTCGCGTACTTGGGCTTGGTGTTCGTGATATCCGAGCCGGTCGAAGGCCGCGGGAAAGGGGTCGAGTTCGGAATTCCGGGAGCAAGCATACCGGAAGTCAGTCCGTTCGGGTCATTTTGGGCGTCGAGCATCGCTTGATACTCATCGCGGTTCGCGATCTGAAAATAGCCTTGGGGATAGTCGAGCGGGGCGTTCTCACCGCCGACATCTATCATCGTTACATCGAAATCACCGTTGCCAAGCTCAGTGTGCTCGTATTGTTTGTCAACAAAATCGCGGTCAGTGCCGAAAAGCATACTTCCGACATAAACGGCGTCAATGACGCTGCAAACACGTCCGACGAACGGACTGTCGCAGCCTTTCGTTGTCAAAAGCGAGGTCTGGGCGACGCCCACGAGCAGAAGCAAATTTACGACCGCGACGGCGCCGACAATCTTGTAAAAACGGGGCGTCCAATCCCACGTTCTCACTTCGTAGTGGAATAGGAAATCACCACTTTCAGCCGGCTTTGCCGGTTCATTTACCTCGTAAATAGACTGCTCGAACATATTAAAAATGCTGTCTTCGAAAAATATGGGCGAAAGCTCAATTTCCTTAGACGCTAAGCCGCAGTTTCACGTTGCGGCATAAATAATTATCGTAACATACACGCAACGGGGACGCGTAAAGATTCGACAATTGCGCCTAAGCGAGCCTACAATCGCGTTCAAGATGCCACGAAACCGCAAAGATCGGCCGCGCAAACAAGAAAAGAAACCTTCGCACGGCCACTTCTATGAACGTTTTGATAAACGAAAGCTTGCACCGCCAAGTTCCGTCGATCCGGCTCGTGCAAAAAGGCGCGTCGAGGGCGTCGAAAAGCTGCTTGCGGGCATTGGAGTGCCTGAAATTAAGCCGTTTAAGCCCGACGCATTCCAATTAGAGGCCCTCGCGGCGATCGAGACTCAAGATGTGCTCGTAACTGCGCCAACCGGCAGCGGCAAGACTTGGATCGCTCGAGAGGAAATACGACGGCTTGTCGCCGCAGGCAAAAAAGCTTGGTACACTACGCCGCTCAAGGCCCTTACGAACTCGAAATATACGGAATTCTCTGAAGAATTCGGTCCCGAGAACGTTGGTATCTTAACTGGCGACCGGAAGGAGAATTTTGACGCGCCACTAATCGTTGGAACGACGGAAATTTATCGAAACCAGCTATTTGACGCACTTCGAACCGGCAAAGATGTCGAGACGGACTTTGTGATCCTCGACGAGGCACATTATCTCGCAGATGAAGATCGCGGACACGTTTGGGAAGAGGCAATAATACTCTCGCCGAAGCGAATTCGTCTGCTACTGCTCTCGGCGACCGTCGGCGGCGCTGATGAATTCGCACGCTGGATCGAAGACGTTCGCGATTCGAGGGTTCGAGTCATAAAGGCCGGGCCGAGGCCGGTCGAACTTCGGGCGGCGTATCTTTCGAGCGAAGCGGAGCTTTATCCGCTTTTTGGCACGGACGGCGGATTTAACCGCGACATTGACGCACTCGAGAAAAAAGAAAGAACCGACGCCGCTAGACGCCGGTTTCCGCGCAGAAGACGCTAGAATTGCGAACTACTTCGGGGGCAGTTTGACGCCCGCCATAAGCGTGTTCACGTCTGCCTGAGGAAGCGCGATCGAGAGCGAAACGTCGTTCCCGGCCTGCGTGATCTTCACGCTGTTGATCAGACGTGCATACATCTTTTGGTCCGCGCGATTCGAATTGCCCAAAAATGCCTTGCCGATCGCCTGCAGCCCGGAAAATAATGAACCGAGCTGTTTTGAAGACGCTGGATCTGCACTCCTGAAAAGGCCGTTGAATACGAAACCATCTGCCACGGAATCGGCCGATCCTGCCATAAAGCGAAGGCTTTTCAAGGCATTGCCGACATCATCGTTCTCGAGCGGGATGATTTTTTCGAGGCCGTTCACGTTCTCCATCGAAAACGCGGCGACCGTTGTCGGCGATCGCTTCAAAAGGCCTTTGAGCGTCGGGTTGACGGACGATCGGCGCTCGATAGTTTCTATCACGCGCGACACTGCACCGGACGCAATGGTATTCGCGTCGAGAGCTACGAAGGCGGTTTCTTTTAGAACTTTGCCGGAACCGGCGGCGCCCGCCGTTTTTGCAGGTATCTTGACGGAAACTTCCATTTGGCAGATATAGACCGTTTTGCCGGAAACCACCTGCTCCGCGCAAGGCGTTTTGCTTGCTGCCATCGCGGTTGCAACGACCTGTGCAGCGTTCACGTCGCCGCGCCCAATAAAGACGGGCAGAATCTTGGGAGCCGCTCCCGGAACCTCTTGAACGCCAACGCCCACAACGACATCCGAGAATTTAAGTGCATCCGCTCCCGCTTTCGTGCTGAACATCGCAAGTCCCTTATCGACCTCAGCTTTTAGCTGCGGGTTTCCACCGAGGAGCTTCGGCAGGGCGTCATTCAGGCCTTTTTGGACGTCGATCGACACGACCGCGCTCGATGCCGGCAATAGATCGACCAAGCTTTCCGAAGTTACGGAAGGTTCGGCCGTTTGTGCTACTGCGGAGAAGGAAAATACGATCGCCGAAAGCACGGCCGCGAACATCATTCTTACTTTCATAAAAGGTTACAACCTCTGTTTAGAAATACATTGAAGCCTAACGCTAAAAGATGCAAAAAGGCTAGTCAAGAGTTTGCCGCTAATGAAGATCTTTCGTCTTTTATTACCTCGAATTCGAAACGGATCTCCTTGCCGCGAACGATCAGATTTAGATAGTGCTCCCAGAATTTTCGTGTAAACCGCATCGTGGGCCATTTTTGGTCAAGATTTATAAAGATCTGAAAGCCGAGGAGCCGCCAGAGTTTAAGCGTCGTAACGTAGCACGAGATCGGCCGAAGCCGAACGTCCGTATAGAAATCAAAGTTACATCTATCTTGGATAAATGTGTCGAATGTGTATGAATTTATGTGATTTCGATGCGTCGGGTCATTCGGCCAGTCGGGGTTCGTATAATGCGGCGCAAGCAGCCGAATTCGCCCGCCGGGTTTTGTTATCCGATGCAATTCGGCGATGAACGCCATCACGTCCGGCACATGCTCAACGACGTGATTCGAGACGACAAGGTCGAATTCATTGTCGGGGAAAGGATATGGAACTTCGCCAAGATCGTGAACAACGTCGGCATGCGAGCGCGGACTTATGTCAAGCCCGACCGCACCCTGAACCTTGTTTACACCGCAGCCGACGTCTAGGATCTTCATTGAGTTTAAAGAATATGCAGTTGGCTGCGGGTTGGCAAGGCTTGGTATGGGTGGCCAAGGAGACACGACCCTTTAGGGCCTCGGAGAATCTTGTTACTCGCTTACTGACGTGCGGGCCTCTGCAACCTTTCGCTTAGGTAGAAATGCCACAGGAGGCGTGCGGCAGTTGAACGATGCGGCCGCCAGCGTTCGGCGATCTCAAGGAACTCTTCCGCGGTCGGTTTCCTCTCTCCGCTCAAACGATTCCATGCAGAATGCAGTGCGATGTCTCCGCGCGGCATTACGTCGGGCCTCAAGAGAGCCATCAGGAGATAGATGTCTGCCGTCCAATGTCCAATGCCTTTTAGGGCGACGAGCCGGGCTTTCACTTCTTCGTCCGGAAGGTGCTCAAGTTCGACCAGGTTGAGAGTTCCTTCGCCGATAGCGGCCGCAAGTCCGCGGCAGTATCCGGCCTTTTGCCGCGAGAAACCGTCCTTCTTAAGATCGAAATCATTGATGGACAGGAAATTCTCGGGCGTAACTTTGCCGAGCCGGAATTCGAGTTTCGTAAAGCACGCTTTTGCCGAGGCGAGCGAAACTTGCTGTTCGAGAATGATCTGAAGCAGCGTGGCAAACCCGGGCTCTCGATCCCACAATGGCGGCGGGCCGTATCTCTCGTAAATATAAGCGAACGCAGGAGTTTGTCCGGCAAGTGCAGCGACAGCACGCTTTAGTTTTATCGGTCCAAGACGTTCGGGCATACAGCTTACTCGACAATATCTACCAGATAGAGGGAACTGCCGCCTCATCGAACTCGATAATTCCGGCATCGGGGAGAATATGGATGACGCGTGAAACTCCTCTTGCCTTCAATGCAGGAGCAAGCAGCCCGATGCGATGGCAATTCGCCCGGGGGATTTTGTGCGGCGACAGCGGCTTTGATTCCGAGCACATCAGAACGGAACGGTGCTCCGATGCAAGTTCGATGATGCGCGTCATACCACGTTCGAATTCTTCGGGAGAGTGGCGCAGGCGGCCGCCGGCCTCTGGGATGTGCTCGTAGCCGATCGAGTTCTCGCTAAGCAATTCCGCGAGGACAAGACGGTTGAATTGCGGCCAGCGGGAACGCGGATTCGTACGCACGTCGCAAACGAATTCGATCTCGAACTGCTGAAGCAATTCTAGAAAATACGCGAAAGCATGCCTTCCGTGTCCGATCGTGTAGATCGAAACCGGCTTCATACGAGATCCATATCGGCCATCGAGAGCGGATCGTCGAGCGGTTCCATATGCGTCGATACGATAACACCGGGAACAGCCCCGCGTATCGCCGACTCGATCTCTTCGGCGAGTTCGTGGCCGCGTTGGATCGTCCATTCATCGGGCATCAGAACGTGCGCGGAAACGAAAATGCGCGGGCCGGCAACGCGCGTTCGGAGCGCGTGATAATCGATGCCAAGTTTATCCTTATAATCCTCGAGAACGGCAACGATCTTGCGCATATCTTCGTCCGAAGCGGACGCGTCCATCAGGCCTTCCGCCGATTCTTTTACGACGTGATAACCGGTCCAGAGAATATTTATCGCGACCGCCAACGCAATGAGCGGGTCGAGTATCAGCCAGCCCGTAAAGCCGACAAGGACGACCGCGACGATCACGCCGATCGACGTATAAACGTCCGTCATAAGGTGCCGTCCGTCGGCTTGCAGGGTGATCGAACGATGTTCGCGCCCGCGTCGGATCAGGATCTGTCCGACCAATAGATTTATCACCGATGCAGCGGCGGAGATCGCGATGCCGATCCCGATATTTTCGATCGGCCGCGGGGTGAACAGCCTCTCGATCGCTGCCCATGCGATGCTGATCGCGGCCATTCCGATCAGCGAGCCTTCGAGAGCGCCCGAGAAATATTCCGCTTTAGTATGGCCAAAATTATGCCCCTCGTCCGGCGGGCGCGAAGCGACGGTCAGCATCCACAGCGCGAAAACGGCAGCGATAAGGTTAATGATCGATTCGAGTGCGTCAGAGAGCAGGCCGACGGAGCCCGTGTAAAAATAGGCGCCGGCCTTGAGCGAGATCGTTGCGATGGCCGCACCGATCGAGAGCCAAATGTAACGAGTGAGCCTTCTATCGATCATTCAGTTTTCGGATCTCATCGATCGTCTGCGGATTCTCCAGCGACGAAACGTCGCCCGCGTCTTCGCCGAGATACGCTGCTCGAATGACGCGTCGCATCACTTTAGCATTTCGTGTTTTTGGAAGCGCGGAAACGAAGTGGATCGCGGAAGGAGTGAGCGGCTTGCCCATCTCGCGAGCGACCAAAGCCTTTAACTTTTCTTCCAACGGAACGCGGACACCCTCGTCCGAATCGCCGGTTCCTCCGGCGAGGAATTTACCCGTGTCCCTGTTCCGTACAACGATAGCGACCATTGCGGTTCCTTTGACTTCGTCGGGCACGCCAATGACGGCAGCTTCGACAACGTCAGGATGCGAAACGAGAATGCTCTCGACCTCCGCGGGGCCGACGCGCTTGCCCGCAACTTTCAAGGTATCGTCGCTGCGGCCGAGGATATACCAGCAACCGTCCGCGTCCTCCATCGCCCAATCGCCGTGCACCCAGATCCCGTCGAAACGCCGCCAATATGCGTCGAGATAGCGTTCCTTCTCTTCCCAAAAGCCGCGTGCCATTCCGATCCAAGGTTGTTTTATCACTAACTCGCCGACGTGCCCGCGTTCGACAGGCTTCCCATTTTCGTCGAAAATATCAACGTCCATTCCGGGACATGGAGCGGGAAATGAACACGGTTTTATCGGCAAGATCGGATTGCCCATCAAAATGCCGCCCGCTATTTCGGTGCCGCCGGAGTAGTTCACGATCGGTAATTTCCCGCCGCCGACCTCGTTGAAAAGCCACCACCACGGATCAGGATTCCAAGGCTCGCCCGTCGAAGCGAGAACGCGAAGCGAACTGAGGTCGAAACGCTCAAAAGGCGCTCTTGACCGGACCGCAGGCGTCCCGCCTGCAACGCCACTCTCAGGCAGGCGGGACGCCTGCGGTCCAGTCGAGGACGTTGGCTTTTCTGAATGAGCCGCTAAAGACCGGACGAGTGTCGGCGAGATGCCGAGGACTTCAACCTTGTGCTTTGCACAAAACTCCCACATTCGGTCGGGCGTCGGGTAATCGGGCGCTCCGTCGTAGATGCAGATCGTCGCGCCGTTGATGAGCGCGCCGTAGATCAGCCAAGGCCCCATCATCCAGCCGATGTCCGTGTACCAGCAGATACGCGTGCCTTTGCCCACGTCCGTCCCGAACGCCATATCCTGCGCCGCCTTGATAGGAAAACTCGCGTGCGTGTGGGCGATGCCTTTCGGCTTTCCGGTTGTCCCTGAGGTGTAGAGGATGATAAGCGGGTCTTCGGCGACGGTAGGTTCTGCTTTTACTTTATAGCCAATTTCACGATTGTCAATAGGCTCTTTCCATAGCATTCCCTTGCCGTGAAATTCTCTTCGCTCTTTCTTTAAGTCCTGCAAAAAAAATATAACGCTATTCTTTTTGCTCTGCTCGTCACGTTTTTGACGAAGTCCAGCGGACACCTCTTCATCGACACGGAATTGTTTAGGATCGCGTAAGGGCTTGTCACGCAAGTTTCTAATGTGTTGTGAAAGATCGCTACGATACGCGATCCTTTCTTCTTCTGACATTGCTTGAAAAGCTTCGGTGATTTTTCCAATATCTTCCTGCTCACTTGTTACTTTATGTCTTGGGGGTATCGCTATGACAAGTTTAATAGTTGGACACATCATAGCCGCTTCAAATCCATAAGGTTTTGTTGGCTTGCCGCGTCTTGTCATGCCGGTGAAAGTAAATAGTGCTTTGGCTTGTACAGCATTCATACGACTTGCGATCGCCTCTACGCCGTAACCCGAAAAAACAGGTACCGCGACCGCCCCGATGCGATTTATCGCAAGTAGAGCAACAATCGTCTCTAGGAGCATCGGCAAATGGATTCCAACTGCGTCGCCCTTCACCAATCCTTTATCAATCAGCCCGGCTGCACAGTTGTCAACTTCCTTCCGAAGGTCTGAATAGCTAATGGTTTCGGCTAAACCGTCTTCGCCTTCCCAGATCACCGCAGGCTGGTCTTTCATCTCGTCCGTCTGCCAACGGTCGAGGCACATTGTCGTGATGTTGAGTCCGGCTGTCGGAACGCGGACGCCCTCGTCCGCACTCGCCGATTCCTCCGGCGAAACACGGGTTCGGGCCTCGTCCTCATTGCGGACGGGGGCGTCCGCGTTCCGAAGAAACCATTTCGGAAACTCTGGACCGTCGGAAACATCGAGGAGCTTTTCGTATGGTGGGTCGAATTTGATGTCGAGGAATTTCACCACCTCTTCGGTGAATTTTTCGACATCTCGGATAGAAAACTCGTAGAGTTCGTCCCACGTCGAGACGCCGACCTGTTTCATAAACTGGGTGAGTCGAGCGCGTTCGATCACCTCGGGCGTCGGAGTCCAGGCAACCGGCTGGCTCTCAAAGGCATTCGTATCCTGCATAGTACAAATCTATTGAAAGGCGGCCCGAAAATCCAATGGACACCGCATTTTCAAGTGCCAATTTGCAGCGAGTGCCGCTTGCGGCCATAATCTTCGATATAAGACACTTATGCCTGATGCTGCCTTGAGCCTTGCACTTCCTAGTGGACTTTTCGCGGGAAAGACCGCGATAGTCACGGGCGCGTCGAGGGGCGTTGGGCGGGCGACGGCGATACGTCTTGCGGAAGGCGGGGCGAACGTCGTCATCAACTATCTATCAAATTCTGCCGAGGCTGCCGAAACTGCTCAACTGTGTGCGTCTAAAGGAGTTAAGGCTGTTTCGATCGCGGCCGATGTCTCGGAATTTACAGGTGCGCAGGCTGTTGCTCGCGCGGCCTTGGAAAACTTTGGCCGCATAGACCTGCTTGTTTGCAATGCGGGCATCTGGGAAGGCGCTCCGATCGAGGAAATGTCCGAGGACGTTTGGAATAAGGTTCTGAACACGAACTTAAGATCTGCTTGGGCGACGACGAAGGCATGCGTCCCTTCGATGAAGAAACAAGCTTCGGCCGCGATCGTTCTTGTATCTTCGACCGCAGGCCAGCGCGGCGAGGCGAACTACTCGAACTACGCTGCATCGAAAGGCGGCCAGATCGCGTTCACGAAAGCGCTTGCGAGCGAATTAAGCCCGACGATACGTGTGAACGCTGTCGCGCCGGGCTGGATCGAGACGGCGATGGTCCGACCGGCGTTCGAGGACAAGGAATACGAAAAAGAGGTGATCGATTCGATTCCGCTCAAGCGAGTTGCGACGACCGACGACGTCGCGCTTTCGATCTGTTTCCTCCTCTCGGACTGGTCGCGCCACATCACCGGCGAGATCCTGAACATCAACGGCGGTGCGGTTTTGTGCGGCTAGAAAAAAGGCGCTTGACACGAAGCTCGTCGTTAAGTTAGTTTGAAATCACTCGGACACGTGCCGAGTCGTTCTTATGAACAGCATAACGCTCAAACATAAATGTATGTGTTGTTGTCGCATTAGCGGCATCGCTCATACGTTTGCTTGAGAGTTCAGCCCGAAACACACGGGCGATGAAAACTAAAGAAACGTGGCGATTTAAGGCAACTTGCTCCACGAAAAAAACTGCTAAAGCGTCTTAGGCGATTTCGAAAGATCGATCCGCCGAAAGAAAAACGAGGATCTCAAAAGAAGCTCTCGTGCACTTTAGCACGAGGGCTTTTTCGCTGTTTCCGGCGGGCTCGGAATAATGCAAGAGGCAGAAATCTGAAACTAGAAAATTAGGAGAAAAATGGAATGAGTTCAACGGAATACAACTTTGACACACTGGCGGTTCACGGCGGACAGGAGATCGACCCAACGACGAATTCGCGTGCGGTGCCGATCTATCAGACGACATCGTATGCGTTCAATGACGCGGATCACGCGGCGAAGCTTTTCGCTCTTCAGGAGTTCGGCAACATCTATACGCGCCTACAGAATCCTACGACCGACGTTTTCGAGAAACGCATTGCGGCGCTCGAAGGCGGCGTTGCGGCTCTCGCGGCGGCAAGCGGACAAGCTGCCGAGACGCTGGCGATCTTGACGCTTGCGCAAGCGGGCGACGAGATCATCTCGACGACTTCGCTCTACGGCGGAACGTACAACCTCTTTCATCACACGCTGCCGAAGCTCGGCATCAAATTTCACTTCCTCGACGGGGCGGACTACGACGGCATCGAAGCCGCGATAAACGAACGCACAAAGGCGATCTACACCGAGACGGTCGGCAATCCAAAGCTCGATGTGATCGATATCGAACGCCTCGCGCAGATCGCGCATAAGCACAAACTGCCGCTCATTATCGATAACACCATTCCATCGCCGGCGCTCACGAATCCGATAAAGTGGGGCGCTGATATCGTGCTCCATTCTGCGACGAAGTATATAGGCGGCCACGGCACAACGATCGGCGGCGTGATCGTCGATGCAGGCAAATTCGACTGGGCGGCAAGCGGGCGTTTTCCCGCATTTGTCGAGCCGGATCCGAGCTATCACGGAATCTCGTACACCGAGGCGTTCGGACCGCTCGCGTTCATCATCAAAGCCCGCGTTCAGGGTTTGCGTGATACAGGTGCGGCAATCTCGCCGTTCTCGTCGTGGCAGCTTCTGCAGGGAACCGAGACGCTGCCGCTGCGTGTCGAACGCCACAGCGAAAACGCGCTTGCGGTCGCCGAACATCTTGAAAAGCATCCGCTTGTCGCGTGGGTGAACTATCCGAAACTTGCTTCGAGTAAATTCAAGACGCTCGCCGACAAGTACCTCGAGAACGGAGCGTCCTCGATCGTAACGTTCGGGATCAAGGGAGGTTTCGAGGCGGGAAAGAACTTCATCAACTCGGTGAAGTTGTTCTCACTGCTTGCGAATATCGGCGATGCAAAATCGCTCGTCATTCATCCGGCCTCTACGACGCATCAACAGTTGAGTACGGAAGAGCAGGCGACGACCGGCGTTACGCCTGACCTCATCAGGCTGTCGGTCGGCATCGAGGATATACGAGACATACTCGCGGATATAGACCAAGCCTTAGCGCTGTCAGCGGAGGCTGTGAATTCGGCTTCGAATTAGCCGAAAAAGTGCAAGAAATGGAGGCGGCTGATGGGGCATTTCCAAAGGGAAACGCCGCTTCCATTTCTTGCAAAATAGGAGTGAATTGCAATGTTTGAGATCGATCTTTTGATAAACGAACCATTTGAACTTGAATCCGGCGAGGTGCTCACCGAGCTGAAACTTCGTACGACAATTTACGGGAAACTGAACGCCGACAGATCCAACGCCGTGCTTGTGTTTCATGCACTAACCGGTTCGTCTCGAATTCACGAATGGTGGAACGGCGTGATCGCGGACGGCGGAGTTCTTGATACGTCGAAAGACGCATTCATTTGCGTGAACTATCTCGGTTCGTGCTATGGCTCGACAAGCGCAAAGGCGCTCAAGCGGCGCAGTTCGCGTCGTGAGATTCCGATCGTCTCGACGCGTGATATCGTTCGCTCGACCTCGCTTCTATTCGAATATCTTGGCGTGAGCAGATTCAAGGCAGTGATCGGCGGAAGCGTCGGCGGAATGCTTGCGTTGCAGTTCGCCGTGGAGTTTCCGGATCTTGCCGACGAGGTCATCGCGATCGCTGCCGCGCCGCTCTCGGCAATGGGTTTAGCGCTGAATCACATACAGCGGCAGGCGACCGCACGCGGCGACATCGATATCGCTCGAAAGATCGCACTTCTATCGTATCGTTCGCCGACCGAGTTCACCGATAAATTCGGCAGGAAGCCGAATCGGAATGGCGAGGACCCGACGGCCAAGTTCCAGGATCGCTTTGACGTTGGCGGCTATTTGGATCACCAGGGCGCAGAATTCCGGAAGCGGTTCGAGCTCGAAAGCTACGAGCTTCTTACAAAGGCGATGGATCTTTTTGATCTTACGGATGACGAAATTAGAAAGGTGAGGTCCCGCATTTCCTTCATCGGGATCTCTTCGGACTGGCTCTTTCCGCCTGCTGATATTCGTGCACTCGCGGCAAGATTCGCCGAGAACGGTGTTGATGCGCGATATCACGAACTGCGATCGGACGTAGGGCATGACGCCTTTCTGACCGAAACTGACGAGATCACTGGGATCTTGGGAGAGATTTTGTCGCCTCCTGATCTCGGGTACTCGGAGGCTGAGGGGGCGAATCATTATAATGAACTGCACGGCCTTGCGGTGGGATGTAGTTGATCTGCGCGGAGCGTCGTTGACGGAAAGACTAGCCCGCTCGAACGCCGAACTTTCTTTAGTGTCGCGTGCGATCTAGAAGATTTTTGTGAAGCGGGATTGCAGAAGCGACGCGTCTCATTTACTTTTCTATTAAGGTGAGCGGAACATCATTTCCTGTCGTAATGAAATTTGGCGGCACGTCGGTCGGCGACGTGGCCGCCTTTGAACGTGTTTGCGGTATCGTTGCGACGCAGATAGACAAGCGGCCGGTTGTCGTAACCTCTGCGATGACAAAGGTTACGGATGCTCTGCTTGCGGCTTTCGAGATGGCCCGCAAAGGCGACCCGGCAGGCGCGATCGCATCGCTGGAACCCCATTTCGATCGGCATATCGAGATCACTTCGGCATTCTTCCCAAACGACACGGAGAATGTATTTCACAACGAACTTCTCTTAGCGCGTGCCGAGATCAAGGATCTGTTGACGCGTGCGGCACGACGCAGCCTGCCGCTGCAGATGCTGAAAGACGCGATCGTCTCATACGGCGAGCAGCTTTCTTCCAGATTATTGGCGGAGGTTTTGAAGTCGCGTGGGGTCGCCGCACGAACGGTCGATTCGCGTCGCTTGATCGTAACCGACGATGAGTTCGGCGCTGCTCAGCCGATCATTGACGAAACGAACGAACTTATCGGAATTGAGCTTACGCCGCTCATCGACGCGGGCGAAGTGCCGGTCCTCGGCGGCTTTATAGCTGCGAATCGAGGCGGTGAAACGACGACGCTTGGACGCGGCGGTTCGGACTATTCGGCGGCAATAGTTGCGGCCGCCCTGCACGCTTCCGAACTCCAAATTTGGACGGACGTGACCGGCGTGATGACGTGCGATCCGCGCATCTGCAGCGACGCGTCGACCGTGCCTGTCCTCTCGTATGAGGAAGCGGCGGAATTGGCGTATTTCGGCGCAAAGGTGCTGCATCCGAAGACGATCAAACCCGCGGTGGATAATGCCATTCCCGTACGCGTCTGCAATACCTCCGAACCGGAAGTTGTCGGCACGATGGTACTGTCAAGATCTGACGAGACCGAGAACAAGATCAAGTCGATCGCGCATAAAAGCAATATCACGATACTGCGTATCACGTCTGCGCGAATGCTCGGCGCCTACGGCTTTATGAGCGCAGTCTTCCAGGTCTTCGATCGTCATCGCACGGTGATCGACGTCATTTCGACATCGGAAGTTTCCGTCGCTCTTACGCTCGACAAGCCCGACAACATTGAGAAGGTCGTCGAAGATCTCTCGCGCATCGGCGATGTCGAGGTGGAAAGCGGCTACGCAGTTATCTGTGTGGTCGGCGAAGGCCTCAGGGCCTCGACCGGCCTTGCCGCGAAGATCTTCAAGACGATCGACGATATACACGTCGAACTCGTCTCGCATGGCGCCTCAGCCGTAAATCTGACATTCGTCGTACGCGAAACAGATGTCGCCAACGTCATCAAAAAGCTGCACAAGGAGTTTTTCTAAGTGCGATTGCTGATCTGCACCGCTCTTATTTTGTCCGCGTTCGGCTGGTCATGCCGTTCGGGGGGCGCGCCCCAACAAGTTTATCCAAAGGAAGAGTTTTTGTATCGAGAAGGTAAGTCAGACGGTCAAATATACCGCTATCGGGTTTACGTGCCGTCGGGCATTCATTCGAATGAAAAGCTTCCTGCGATGCTGTACCTGCACGGAGCCGGAAATCGCGGCGACGATAATGAATCCCAACTCAACGGACTTGCAGAGACGATTCGCGAGAGACACGAACAATTCAAATTCATCGTCGTGATTCCCCAGTGTCCTGCGGGCAGGTTTTGGGACGAGCAGATGATCGGTCAGGCAATAATGGCCTTGGACGACACGGTTGCGGACCTTAATGCGGATCCAGATAGACTTTATCTCGCAGGTTTCTCGCTCGGAGGGTTTGGAGTCTGGAACACGGCCGCGATGTATCCAGAAAAATTTTCAGCTATCGTGCCGATGTCTGGTCGAGTACTCCCGCGACAGCAGGAGATGAAACGGGTTTCACCGATCATCGCCCAACTTGCTCGTGCAGAAGATCCATATAAGGGCTTTGCCGAACGCTAAAGAACATCTCCATCTGGGTTTTTCACGGCGGTGCGGATAGTGTCGTCGCCGTGGATAATTCCCGCCGGATGGTCGAAACATTAAAGACGGTTGGGGCGCCAAATGTAAGATATTCAGAGGTTCCGGGTGTCGGGCACCAACCGCTTGGGTTTAGTGATCCCGGCCTTTTCAAGTGGCTTGCTGAACGGCGACGTACCGTTCGATGATAGTTCTAGGCTTAACGAATGGAAGCAGGCCACGGGTTTAGAATTATTGGAATAGCGGCCAATCTTGATGGCGCATTTGAGAATTGGGCATAAAGTTATGCATATTTTCGAACTTACACGATCTCTCATGTCGATCCCGTCCACTTCTGGCGAAGAGGAAGCTGTTGGGTTTTGGCTGCGCGATCATTTGGAGTCGCTTGGGTGGGCGGTCGAGCTTCAGAAGGTCAGCGGGAATCAGAATAACGTCATCGCGACGCTGAACGACACGCCGCGTGTTTGGCTTTCGACGCATATGGACACTGTGCCGCCATATATTCCGCCGACCGAAGACGACGAGAAGATCTATGGCCGCGGAGCGTGCGACGCGAAGGGGATCATCGCGGCTCAGATCACGGCGGCTGAGGAACTTCGCGCAGACGGAGTTGAGGATATCGGGCTGCTTTTCACGGTCGAAGAAGAGCGTGCTTCGACCGGTGCGAAGGCCGCGAATCTTCATCCGCTTGCGGCAAAATGCGAATATTTGATAAACGGCGAACCGACGGACAACGACCTTGCGATCGGCTCAAAGGGAACGTTCCGGCTGAGCATTAAGACGTCTGGAAAGGCCGCACATTCTGCATATCCGGAAGAGGGCGATTCTGCGATCGAGAAGTTGCTCGACATTCTGGAAGACGTTCGGCACACACGCCTTCCGAACGATGAGTTCTTCGGCGAGACGACAGTAAATATCGGCACGATCGAAGGCGGAATGGCGTTGAATGTCATTCCGGCAAACGCAGAAGCCGGCCTTGCGATCCGGCTAACGACAAAGCGCGAACCCATTGAGGACGCGATCCGCTCAGTCGTTCGCGATCGCGGCGAAATTGAAGTACTTTCCGCCTCCGAGCCGGTGAGGATGCTCGCGGTCGATGGCTTCGATCAGAAGGTCGTGAGATTCACGACCGATATCCCACACCTTCCTAACTGGGGCAAACCGCTCCTTATCGGCCCCGGTTCGATCCTCGTCGCCCACACAAAGGGCGAGTTCGTTCTTAAAAATGACCTCGAACAGGCAGTTGAGCTGTATCAGAATTTGGTGCGAACCTTGCTTTCGGCGTAGGCCTCATCAAGGTTCGTTCAGATTTTGCGAATCTTTATTCTCACTGCTTTCGTATATTGAACGACTACATCCTTTTTTTAAGTTGAGATCGATATGAAAAAAATCCTCGTCTTTTTGTTGTGCTCATTTGTCTTTGCGCTGCCTGTTTTTGGGCAAGATCTGTTTATGCCGCGAAACGTTAAGCTTGCTTACGAGAACGGCACTCGCAGCATAGATGGCAAACCGGGGCCAAAATATTATCAGAACAAGTCGGTTCATAACATCCGTATGAACATCGCGCCGCCCGACCGAACGATCCGCGGTTCCGAGGACATCGTTTACACGAACAACAGTCCGAAACCGCTTGAAAATTTGATCTTGCGGTTCGAGTTGAACGTTCATTCGCCGGAGGCGGCTCGCGACCAACCGACGTCTGATGGAGAGATGACATCGGATGTAACGATCGATGAGTATTCGGAGAACGGTAAAGTCAAAGCGTGGAAGCCGTTGATCGAGCGAAAGGGAATGACATACAACGTCATTAAACTGGACGAGCCTTTGCCGTCAGGCGGCACGGTGAAACTGTCCTTCAAATGGCACTACGAACTCGTGCTCGAATCGGGGCGCGAAGGCGTCATCGACCCGACCACCTTCTACGTCGCGTATTTTTATCCGCGAGTTGCGGTGCTCGACGATGTGAACGGCTGGGACCAGGTGCAGCATATTCCATCGCACGAATTCTTTGGTGATTTCAACGATTACACGCTCGACGTTACCGTGCCAAAGAACTACATCGTTTGGTCAACGGGTGATCTGACGAATGCAAGTGAAGTGCTGCAGCCTGAGATAGCGGAGCGTTTGCGAAAGTCTTTCACGAGCGACGATGTCGTGAATATCGCGACTCTCGATGAAGTGAAGACGGGCAAAGTTACCGCGCAGAATCCCACGAATACATGGAAATGGAAAGCCGAGAATGTCTCGGATGTTGCCTTCGGTTTGAGCGACCACTACATCTGGGATGGCGGAAGCCTCGTCGTGGATAGCAAGACGGGAAGACGCGCAAGTACGCAGGCCGCGTACGATGAACCTTCGACAAATTTCGCGAATATGGTGAAGTACATTAAAACGTCGCTCGCTTTTTCGTCGAACCGATGGCCGGGCGTTCCGTATCCGTATCCGAAGATGACGATCTTTCGCGGATTCGCCGATATGGAATATCCGATGATGGCTAATGACAGCGCGCAGAAGAATCCGGATATGCAGGAGTTCGTCGCCGCACACGAGATAATGCATTCGTATTTTCCGTTCTATATGGGAATAAACGAGCGGCGTTATGCATTTATGGAGGAAGGCTGGACGACGGCGTTCGAATATCTATTCAATGTTGAGACCTTCAACAAGGATCAGGCCGACAAGTTATTCAAAGCCTTTCGCGTTCGCGGTTGGATCCGGAATATGTCCTCGGACGCGGATATTCCGATAATGACGCCGGAGAACGTTCTGACCGGCGGTGGTTATGGGAATAATAAATACGGACGTGCGGCCTTGGGATATCTTGCGATGAAGGACCTGTTGGGCGACGCGGAATTCAAGCGTGTTCTGCACGGTTTTATGGATCGCTGGAACGGCAAGCATCCGACGCCTTGGGATATGTACAATAGCTTCAACAACATTTCGGGTAAGGATCTGAATTGGTTCTGGAACGCGTGGTTCTTTAATTACAGCTACATCGATCTTGCGGTCGGCGGCGTCGAAAGACGCACGGACGGGGCAGCCGTGACGATAAAGAACCTCGGCGGATCTCTCGCACCGGTCGATGTCGTCGTAACGTTCGAGGACGGCACAACGGAAACGCTCCATCAAACTCCCGCGATCTGGGAAAAAAACTCGAAGGAAGCCGTCGTTCGGGTCGCATCGCCCAAAGCGATCAAGAGCGTCACGCTCGACGGCGGGATATTTATGGACTACACGCCGGACAACAACGTCTGGAAGTAGGGAAAAGCATTGAACCACATAGACAGATAGGGAACATTGAGAGAAATGCCGTTCGGTCTTGTAACTTCCTAGTAAAAATCTTCTGTCTATGTGTTCTATGTGCCTATGTGGTTTTGCAGAACATTGTGCCTATGTGGTTTTGCAGAACATTGTGCCTATGTGGTTTTGCAGAACATTGAACCACATAGGAACATAGAGAACATAGGAAGAAATTTATTACCCGAAAAAGCTCGTTTTATGTGTTCTATGTGACTATGTGGTTTCTAGCAAAATATGACGAAGAAGCTTTTGGATAAGCTCACCTATGAGGTTATCGGTGCGGCTATCGAGGTTCACAAGGCCATCGGCCCTGGTCTGTTGGAAAGCGTGTATCATGAATGCCTCAAACACGAGTTGCGGCTGCGAGCGGTCAGGTTCGCTACCGAGTTGATCGTTCCTGTTCGCTTCAAAGGCATTAACTTGGAGACCGACCTCCGATGCGATCTGTTGATAGAAGGAATTCTAGTCGTCGAACTTAAGTCAGTGGCCGCTCTGACGCCGATCCATGAGGCCCAACTGCTCACATATATGAAGCTACTCGAGGCTCCGAAGGGATTGTTAGTAAATTTCAACTGCGTCAACATATTCAAAGAGGGTCAGAAGACGTTTGTGAACGAGTTTTTCCGGGCACTGTCGGCAGAATGAACCACATAGGCTTAAGGGAACATAGAGGGAAAAGAAGGAGGTTGTTTGATCTCGCCAATTCCAGCTTTTGGATTGTTATGTCTATGTGTTCTATGTGCCTATGTGGTTTTACGGAGCATTGAACCACATAGGCAGATAGGGAACATAGAAGGAAAGAGTTCGATCTTGTAAATTCCAGCTTTGGATTGTTATGTCTATGTGTTCTATGTGCCTATGTGGTTTTACAGAGCATTGAACCACATAGGCAGATAGGGAACATAGAGGGAAAAGAAGAAGGACTGTTCGATCTTGTAGCTTCCTTGTTAAGGATCTTCTTTTTATGTGTTAAAACTTTTGTATGAAGATCGTTTTGATCGGATATGGAGCGATGGGGAAGATCGTCGAGCGGCTTGCGGTCGAGCGAGGTCACGAGGTCGCGTGTGTCATTGACGAGTCGTACTCGGGTCTTTCGGCGGGTGAGTTGGCAGCAAAAATGCGCGGTGCGGATGTCGCGATCGACTTTTCGGCCGCTGAGGCCGTGGGACGGAATGCAGAAGCATGCGTTGCAGCCGGAATTCCCCTTGTCGAAGGTACGACGGGCTGGCATGCGCAGCGGTCGGTGATCGAGAACATCGTCCGCGAAGGTGACGGTGCTTTCGTCTTCGGAGCGAACTTCTCGATCGGCGTAAATCTCTTTTACCGCATTGTGGACTTTGCCGCCGAGCTTTTTTCAAAATTTCCCGAATACGAAGCGTTCATCGAAGAGCAGCATCATTCGCGCAAAAAGGACGCCCCGAGCGGGACGGCGTTGATACTTAAAGACGTTGTTTCGAAGCACGTTGCCGTCGGCGACATCGCCGCAACACGCGCCGGGAATATACCGGGGACGCATCGCCTTGGTTTTGACGGACCCGCCGATCAGATACTGCTCGAACATACGGCGCGCTCACGCGAGGGCTTTGCATCCGGAGCCGTTCTCGCTGCCGAATGGATCGTCGGGAAGAAGGGTTTTTATGAGTTCTCAGAAGCTATTGACGAAATATGTCAGTAGTGCCGCTGGAAGCTCCGACTTTCAATAGGCAGCCACGAATGCACGAATGAAGCGCACGATGCTTCGTCTATTCGATGCGCGTCGTTTTTTGCGATCCTACTAAACACTCAGGTCAGCTATTTGTGCTAATCTGTGTTCATCAGTGGTTGAATTTCCTTTATGACGACAAAGATCGACTGGATGAGTGGCTGCGCGACCGCGCTTGTGACGCCTTTTAAGAAGGACGGCTCCGTTGATGGCGAGTGTTTTAAGAAGCTCGTCGAGCGGCAAATAAAGGGCGGCGTTAAGTTGCTTGTTCCGTGCGGGACGACGGGCGAAAGCGCGACGATGGATGAGGCCGAGAGGCTCCACGTAATTCGTATGACGGTCGAAGTCGCAAAGCGTTTCAAGGCACACGTGGTCGCCGGAACGGGAAGTAACAATACCGCGGCGACGATCGACTTCACACGAAAGGCACGTGAGGCCGGAGCCGATTGTGCTCTAGTTGTCGCTCCTTATTACAACAAGCCGACGCAGGACGGAATGGTCGCTCATTTCAGCGAAGTCGCAAAGAGCGTTCGCGAGATGCCGATAATGCTCTATAACGTGCCTTCACGAACCTCTTCGAACATCTCCGCCGAGACGACGCTGCGGCTTGCCGAGAAATTCGACAACATTGTTGCGACAAAAGAGGCGTCCGGTAATTTCTCGCAGATAATGGAGATCATTCGCCGGCGGCCGAAGAATTTTCGCGTGTTCTCGGGGGATGATGCGACGACCGTCCCGCTGATCTCGCTCGGCGCGGACGGCCTCGTTTCGGTTTGTGCGAACGAGATCCCAAAAGAGACCTCGAAGATGGTCGAGCACGCTCTCAACGGATCGTTCCATTTCGCACGCAAAATTCATTACAAGATCTTGCCGCTTATGGAAGCTAATTTTATCGAGGCTTCGCCCGCTCCGTGCAAATTCGTAATGAAAGAACTCGGCCTCTGCGAAGAAAACATCCGTCTGCCGCTCGTGCCTGCAACCGAACCGACACGGAAGATCCTTCGCGAGATCAGTCGCACTTTGAAACTCATATGACCACGCGGATACCTTATTGAATCACTTACTATGAAGCAACTATTTTGTCTGCTGCTCATCTCTTTGACGGTTGGAACCGTCTTGCCACAATCCAAGCCGCGCGCACGCGATCTTGGCGTGCCATTCGAAGGAACGCCAGGAGCCTTCAACGCTATCACGGATGTGAAGGGGGTTGAGGTCGGATATACGACGCTGATCTCAGGAGAAGGCGACAAAGCCATTCGCACAGGCGTTACGGCGATCTTGCCTCAAGGGAAGGATTTCGCGGGGCGACTATTTGCAGGTTGGCATGCGCTGAACGGCAACGGTGAAATGACCGGCACGACTTGGGTCGAGGAATCCGGCGCATTGGGTTCGCCCATTCTGATCACGAATACGCACAGCGTCGGCATTGTTCGAGATGCCGTCATCGAATGGGGCTTGAAGAAGCATCCGGGCGGCGGCTACTCGGGTGACTTTTCTTTGCCCGTAGTTGCAGAAACTTGGGATGGTTTCTTGAATGACATCAACGGGTTTCACGTGAAGAAGGAACACGTGTTTAGCGCCCTCGATTCTGCAAAGCCCGGTCTGCTCGCCGAAGGGAATGTCGGCGGCGGAACCGGAATGGTCGCACACGGATTCAAGGCCGGGACGGGAACTGCGTCTCGGGTTCTTAGTGCGAAATTCGGCGGATACACGATCGGCGTACTTGTGCAGGCGAACTACGGTGCAAGGCAGCTATTTACCGTGGCCGGTGTGCCGGTGGGCCGTGAGATCAAAGATGTGCAAATGAAACGCGGCGACCAAACGGCGGCGAATTCTATCAAGAAAGCCGGCGAGGGCGATGGTTCGATAATCGTCATTCTAGCAACCGATGCGCCGCTTCTTCCGCACCAACTAAAGCGAATCGCTCAGCGGATCTCTCTCGGTATCGCGAATGTCGGCGGTCGGGGCGAAAATTCGTCAGGCGATATCTTCCTCGCATTTTCGACTGCGAATACTACAGAGATAGCAAAGAACGAAGGCGTTGCGAACGTTCAGATGGTGCCGAATGATCAGATAAGTATGCTCTTTTGGGCGACGGCTCAGGCCACCGAGGAGGCGATCCTGAACGCTCTGGTCGCAGCCGACACGATGACGGGTTACAGAGGGAATACTGTTTACGCTCTACCGCACGATCGTTTGCGCTCCGTACTTAAGAAGTACAATCGTCTCGCCGAAAATTCCGTGAAATAGCGGGGACGTTGACCGCCGAAATGAGTTCGAATGGAATTAAAGACACGTATAGAACATCTGTTCGCGAAGACTGAGTTCGACGCTGCGGATCGCGAGGTTTACGAGGCGTTCAAGCTCGCGTTGCGGCGTGGTGAAATTCGCTCGGCTGAGAAAGATGCGGACGGGAATTGGCATGCGAACTCTTGGGTGAAACAGGGGATCCTACTCGGGTTTCGAATCGGCAAGATGGTCGAGCTTTCGCAGCCGACCGAGACTTTGCAGTTCTTTGACAAGGACACATTTCCCTTAAGGCCGATGACGCTTGATGACGGCGTGAGAATTGTCGTCGGCGGTTCCGCGATCCGCGACGGCAGCTATGTTGCGCCGAGCGTCGTCGTCGTGCCGCCCGCCTATATCAATGTCGGCTCGTACGTTGACGAGGGAACGATGGTCGATTCGCACGCGCTTGTCGGCTCTTGCGCGCAGATCGGTAAACGCGTACATCTATCCGCCGCGGCGCAGATCGGCGGCGTGCTCGAACCAGTGAATGCAACGCCGGTCATTATAGAGGACGACGTTCTAGTTGGCGGCAACACAGGGGTTTATGAAGGTACGATCGTGCGCGAACGTGCTGTGCTTGCAAGCGGCGTCATCCTGACGCGTTCGACGCCGGTCTTCGATCTGCCGAATGGCCGCGTCATCAAGGCTTCGGAAGGCAGTTCTCTCGAGATTCCTGCGGGAGCGGTCGTCGTGCAAGGTTCGCGAGCTGTCGCGAATGATTTCGGCCGCGAGAACGGCCTCTCGATCTATTGTCCGATAATCGTCAAATATCGCGACGAAAAAACCGATGCCGCCACGAAGCTGGAAGATTACCTTCGCTAGTTCGATTTTCATTCGTGGCGGCCAACTTAACTGAATGAACGATCCAGGACGCGAAAATTGGCTCGGCGAACGGGCATACGAGACAGTCATCAGAAATGGTTTTGAGCCGGAGTTCTCTTCTGCGGTCGCGAAACAAGTCAAAGAGATCGAGGCGAAACGAGAGCCTGAACTTACGCAGAACATCAAGGACCTCCGCGATACGCTCTGGTCGTCGATCGACAATAAAACTTCTATGGATCTCGATCAGGTCGAGTGGGCCGAACAGCTTGAGAACGGCGATATCCGCCTGCTCGTCGGGATCGCAGATGTCTCTGCATACGTAAAGAAGGACACGCCCATCGACCGTCGTGCCGAGCAAAATACTGTAACGGTTTATACCGAGACACGCATCTTCCCAATGCTGCCGGAAGAACTCTCGACCGACATCACTTCGCTGGTCGAGGGTGAAGATCGCCTCGCCGTCGTCGCCGATATGATCGTCAAAGAGAATGGTGATGTACCGGACAGCAAGTTCTTTCGTGCGATGATCCGGAACCACGCAAAGCTAGATTATGAATCCGTCGGAGCGTGGCTCGAAGGACGAGGAGAGATCCCGCAGAAGATCGCGGATACCGACGGTCTTGAGTCCCAGATCAGGCTTCAGAATGCCGCGGCCGTTCGTCTCGGTGAGTATCGCGCGAGAAAAGGCGCACTTGATTTCGAGTCGATCGAATCTTCGGCGGTCGTCGAGGACGGCGAGGTCCGCGATATACGCGCCGTCGTGCCGAATGCGGCTCGCAAGCTCATCGAGAATTTTATGATCGCGGCGAACGTCGAAATTGCCGAGTTTCTCGAACGAGAGAATGTCGCCTCGCTTCGCCGGGTTGTCGAAGCCCCGGAGCGTTGGGACGGTATTGTACGTATCGCCGCCGAATACGACGAACAACTGCCGCCGGAACCGGATCTCCCTGCGTTCTCGGCCTTCTTGGTGCGTCGAAAGAAAGCTGATCCGGAACGCTTCCCAGATCTTTCTCTTTCGCTGATCAAGCTTATCGGTGCGGGCCGATGCGTTGTACAACGACCGGGCGAGGACGCGGGCGGGCATTTCGGCCTCGCGGTAAATGATTACGCGCATTCTACCGCTCCGAATCGCAGGTTCAGCGACATCGTCGTCCAACGCATCGTCAAAGCCGTTATTGCAGGCGAGAAGCAGATATATACGCCGGAAGAGTTGGACGACATCGCCGAGCAGACGAACTTGCAGGCTAAAGCCGCGCGCAAGGTCGAACGCCGTATGCGAAAGATAGTTGCGGCCGCCGTTCTCCAGCACCACATTGGCCAGGAATATGACGCGATCGTTACCGGTGACACGAAAGCCGGCGTATTTGCACGCATACTTCGTCCGCCGGTCGATGGAATGGTCGTCCGCGGCCAAGGTCGTCTCGATGTCGGCGATAAAGTCCGCGTCAAACTCCTCGCGGCCAACCCGCACAACGGATTTATTGACTTCGCGGCTAAGTAACACCTTTTCGGCCTTCGGATCGGACGCGGCTCCCGGTTCTGACAGGCTCCGGGAGTTAAGATATACTCAGGGTAGGGCGAGGGAACCAATATGACGGAACCGGAAGAGAACGAAAGCGAGATCGAAAAGGCAAAAGCGCCGACGGTTTCGGGCATTGGGCAAAAGGTACTCGGCGAGATCGAAAAGCTCGCGGGCATCGTCAACGCAGACCCACTTGCACAAGCCGAAGGTGAATTCAATATCGAGGTCGGCGACATTCGGGATGACCTCGAGGACGGTCTCGTACGCACCAAAGAATGAAACCAGCAGTTGAAAAAATAAATTTTGAATTGCCGAACCGGATGCGCGGGCTGAAACCAACGTTGATCAGGCAGTTTTTTGAGCGGGCGTTGCCGGATTCAATAAACTTCGGTCTTGGCGAGCCTGATCTTCCTACGCCGCAGTTCATACGGGACGAAGCGGCGCGGGTCGCACGCGATGAGCAGAACGGCTACACTTCGCATCCGGGAATTCCGGCGTTGCGCGACAAGATAGCGGAACAATATCCGCATTTGAGTCTGCCGCGGACGGGCGTCGTCGTAACCTGCGGTTCGCAGGAGGCGATGACGACCGCAATTCTGTGTACCGCCGACCGCGGCGATGAAGTGCTCGTTCCCGATCCGAGCTTTCCGGCGTATGACGCCTGCGTAAAGATCGCCGAAGCGACGCCCGTGTATTATCGGATGCCGAAAGAGACCGGTTTTTCTTTCGATATCGACGCATTCAAGGCTGCGATCACCCCGAAAACAAAGGCGGCGGTGGTGATCTCGCCATCGAATCCTACGGGAAGAGTGCTTAGGCCTGAAGATCTCAAGGCAATCGCCGAAGCGTTGGAAGGCACGGGGATCTTTCTCATTTCGGACGAGATCTACAGCGACCTATATTTTGGCGAGCGGCCGCATTCCGCATCGGAATATTATGACCGGACGATCGTCGTAAGCGGCCTTTCAAAGAGCCTGAGTATGACGGGATGGCGATTGGGCTGGGCGGCTTGTGCCGACCCGGCGATGATCAACGCGATACAAGTTCTGCACGGTTTTACGACAGTTTGCGCCTCGACGATCACCCAAAAAGCATCTCTGCTTGCGTGGACGCCGGAGGCTGAGGCGGCAAAGGCCGAGGCTCGCGACATCTACAAGAAACGGGGTGAATTCCTCGTCGATCTTTTCGAGATAGAGCTTGGACTAAAGGCGACAACACCCGAGGGAGCGTTCTATACGATGCTCGATGTTCGAGAGATCGGCGACGATATAGTGGCCGCGGAAAAGACGCTGCAAAACCGCGTCATCACGGTGCCCGGCCGTGCATTCGGCGACGAAGCAACGGGCTTCCTTCGCGTCTCGTTCTGCAATACAGAAGAGAAGATGGCCGAAGGCGTGAAGCGAATGAAAGAGGCGTTCTTTGCGGAGTCCCGCGCGTAAGCAAGGGCAATACACGGAGCGCGGGGCTAGGCGTATGCGCGCTGCGGATCGGTATTTTTACGAAGTTCGATTACGCCCTTGCTAACGTGCGGGCTTCTGCAACGGATTACGCCCTTGCCGAAACGTGGGCTTCTGCATTCAGGAAGAAAATGAAGAAATACAGAGTTGGAATTTTAGGTGCAACGGGCACTGTCGGGCAGCGATTTGTGCAGTTGCTTGAAGGGCATCCGCAGTTCGAGATAACGGCGCTTGCGGCATCGGATCGTTCGGCAGGGAAGCCGTACGCCGAGGCTTGTGCGTGGAAATTGCCGGGCGAGATTCCCGACACTGCGGCGAATATCATCGTTGCGCCGATCGAGCCGCCGCTTGATTGCGACATTGTATTCTCAAGCCTTCCTTCGCCGGTCGCACGGGAAACCGAAGAGGCTTTTGCACGTGCGGGTTATCCTGTGATCTCAAATTCGTCCAGCTATCGAATGGACGAGGACATCCCGTTGCTTATCCCGGAGATCAACGGCGACCACGTTGCCCTGATCGAACGCCAACGCGAGAAACGCGGTTTCACGAAAGGTTTCATCATCACGAACCCGAATTGTGCGGTCGTGAGTTTTGCTCCGCCTTTGGCGGCCTTACATCGAAAGTTTGGCGTCGAAGCGTGTGTCGTTACTACGATGCAGGCGATCTCCGGTGCGGGGTATCCCGGCGTTGCTTCGCTCGACATCACCGACAACGTCTTTCCGTACATCGCTGGCGAAGAACCCAAGGTCGAGACCGAATCGCAAAAGATCCTCGGCCGTTTCAACGATGGTTCGATCGAATTTGCGGATTTTCCCGTATCAGCACAGTGCTTTCGCGTGAACGTCGTTGACGGGCATATGGTTTCGGTTCGTGTCGATCTGCGGGAACCCGCGACGCTCGAGGATGTCGTAGCGGCTATGCGCGAATTCCCGTCGCTCGCTCTGCATTCTTCTCCGAAGCAGTTCATCGCCGTCTCCGAAGAGCCGACAAGGCCGCAAACGCGACTCGACCGCGACGCCGGCAACGGAATGACTATCAGTGTCGGGCGTGTCTTCCCCGATACTGTCTTTGATTACCGATTCGTCGCCTTAAGCCATAATACCGTCCGCGGCGCCGCCGGCGGCGCCATTCTCAACGCAGAATTATTGATCTCAAAGGGACTGATCTAGCCGTCCGACATAATTGCCGCTTGTTGTTCAAGGGGAAAAGAATTGCCACTAGCTTTAGCTAGTGGTCCACCATCTGCATTTGGTAACGGACAGTAAAGTCAATTCAAAAGACATCTTTCCGGCATAGCCGCCCTAGTGGTTGGTTGGATGCTTCGACGGTCAGGCAAGCAGTGACCGCACTGCATTCAACGATCCAATCCGAAGTCAGGGTGGCGACTCTGGTGTTTGATCACGAGTAACTTGACCGTTTCGGCATCGACGATCTCGTAATCGATCTGATATGGAAAACGTTTGAGCAGATACCGGCGTATGCCTTTTCTTATTTCCGGAAAGGAGTTCGCGCGTGTTGCAATTTGCCGGATGCCATGTCGAAGCTCACTGAAAAAATCGACGGCCGTTTCGTGACCAGCCTCGCGCTCGTAGTATTCCAGGATTTCAACGACATCGACCCGGGCCAGCGAGTTGTAGCGAACTCTCATCTTTGATAGTTTTCAAATCCTGCCATGAATTCTTCTTCTGTCAACGACATTTCAGGATTTTCGTCCATCTCACGGCTTCGGCGGATAGCCTCTTCGACACCGTCGTCATCGTCCCCGATAAATGGTCCGGGCAGCGACCTGATCAGCTTCTCAGCCAGCTTTCCACGCTCCGACGCCGGCAAACCCAACGCCATCTCTTCTACTTCTGCGACCACAGACATATAAACACCTCGATCTTAATTATACTCCGCTTCTGCCGCGTAATTGTAATCATAACCCAAGCACCGGCACTACCGCCGCCATGTGCCCGGTCAGGCAAGCCGTGACCGCACTGCATTCATGGCAAAGCCGGGATCGAAGGGGTCATTCGCTGTTGTAAATTTATCCCTTTCAGGGACTTGCGTTCAAATTGGGAATCGTTAACGTCGGGATTCTCCCGACGCTATTGAATTTGCCCCCTTCGGGGACAGAGATCGTTTGGTATCGCCTTCGTCAACTGACATCGCGGTGATTATACAATAAAATCAGATATATATGATCGAAAGGTATACATTGCCGGAGATGGGCGGGCTTTGGTCGCTGGGGAATAAGTTTCAGAAGTGGCTGGAGGTTGAGATCGCTGTGTGCGAAGTGCACGCCGAGGACGGCACGATTCCGCAGGATGCACTTGATGACATCAAGTCGAAGGCGGCGTTCACGGTCGCGCGCGTAAACGAGATCGAGAAAACGACCGATCATGACGTCATCGCGTTTACGACGAATTTGGCTGAGAATATCGGGCCTGCTTCGCGTTTCGTGCATTATGGACTGACCTCGAGCGACGTTGTCGATACGGCGAACGCACTGCTCTTGAGAGACGCGTGCGACATTCTGCTCGCGAAGGTCGATGCTCTTCTAGGCGTGCTAAAACGCCGAGCATTCGAATTCAAAGACACGCCTCAGATCGGCCGCACGCACGGCATTCACGCCGAACCGACGTCATTCGGCCTCGTCTGGGCTCTCTGGTATTCGGAAATGCAGCGGAATCGCCGCCGGCTCGCTTCGGCACGCGACGCCGTCGCGGTGGGCAAGATATCGGGCGCGGTCGGTGCCTTCGCGCATCTCGGGCCCGACGTTGAGGAGCGTGTCTGCAAACGCCTCGGCATTGCCGCCGCGGACGTTTCGACGCAGGTCATTCAGCGTGACCGTTACGCCGAATATCTCTCGACGCTCGCGATAATTGCCTCGACCTTGGAGAAGATCGCCCTTCAGGTGCGGCATTGGCAGCGGACCGAGGTGCGAGAGGCTCAGGAGGCGTTCAAGACCGGCCAGAAAGGCTCTTCGGCGATGCCGCACAAACGGAATCCGATACTTTCGGAACGGATATGCGGAATGGCGCGCACGGTGCGAGCGAACGCGGTCGTCGGCTACGAGAACATCGCTCTTTGGCACGAACGCGATATCTCGCACTCTTCGGCGGAGCGCATCGTCCTCCCGGATTCGTCAGCCGCGACCGACTATATTCTTGCAAAAGCGACGAGTCTGCTCGATACGCTTGTTGTCTATCCCGAAAATATGATGCGGAACCTTGAGTTGACCGGCGGGCTTGTTTTTAGCGGCCAGTTGCTCCTCGCACTCACGCAAAAAGGCGTTTCCCGCGAAGACGCATACGTTCTCGCGCAGCGAAATGCGATGAAAGTTTGGGACGAAGGCGGCACGTTCAAAGACCGCGTCGAAAGCGACGCCGACATAACCTCGCACCTTTCGTCTGACGAGATCGCCCGCGTCTTCGACGTAAAATACTACCTGCGAAACGTCGAGAAGGTGTTCGAAAGGGTATTCGGTTGAAGTTGGACGGTTAGTTTGACCATTTATCGGCCAAGTTGCCGATGATCGGAAGTTTAAATATCTCGCCCTGAAATCCCTTTATCATCGCGATGATCACGCCGATGAAAACGCCGAGCATCAGTAATCCAAAAACGGCAAAGACAAGGAAAATCAGGAACATCAAAGCAGGTGTTTGGCTTGCGAGTACGATCAAAACGACAACGAAATAGCAGATAAAGAACAAGACGCCAAGCACGACGCCGACGCCCGAAATGAGCAACGACTGGACGGCGTGAAAGCGGGCAAGCTTGTTCGTCTTATCCGTTGCCAAGATCGCGATACTCACGATCAGATGACAAAAGAAGAATGGCAAGTAGGCGAGGCCGGACGCTACGTTCGCGTCAAGGCCAAAAGCTGATTTCCCAGCGGCGTTGTTCATAAGTGCCCCTAAAGAGTTCAACGCGTTAGACTCCCGAAGAGAAGTCTAACGCGGAGCTTGAAAGTATCCGGAAGTTTCCGTCGCTGTACCGGGGAGCCAAAAACGCAAGCGACTGTCTAGCCGGAAGACGTGCGGTAGGAACAGCCGGTCATTTTCTTAGTTGGACCATTTATCGGCGAAGTTGCCGATGACGGGAACCTTATATACCTCGCCATTGTAGGCTTTGATCGCAGAAATAATGAAAAATACGAAGATCGCGAGAGCCACAACCATTACGACGAGCCAGAGCAGCATCGCGAGCAGCGAAGTGATGGTCGTATTCATAAGGACGAGAACCGTTGCAACAACGTAGATCGGGATAATGATAACCGCATTCGCGACGCCAAGCAGGATCGACTGCATGGCGTGAAACCGCGGTAATTTATTGGTTTTGTCCGTTACAAGGACGATGATGCTGTAAATAAGACCGAGAGCGCAAACTAAATTTCCAAGATAACAAAGCATTGCTCCAATATTGTTATCTAACCCTAGTGCCGTTTTACCGGCCGACATGTTTTGCATATTCCTTTGACCTTTGCTCCTTAGAGATTTTAAGTGTGGACAGCTCGAAACTAGTAATTACGAATATCGAACCTAACATAAGACTTTGATTTATACAACAATTTGCGTAAGAATCTATAACTTGTTTCACACACTGTATTAATGAAAGCAAAGGTATATGTCACGCTCAAAAAAGGCGTTCTCGACCCTCAGGGCAAGGCAATTCATCATTCGGCGGAGCTAATCGGATTCTCACAACTTGCCGATATTCGTCAGGGAAAATACTTCGAGATCAGCTTTAACAATGGAATTGGCGAGGCCGAGGCTCGCGAAACTGCCGAAAAGATAGGCCGTGATGTGCTTGCGAATCCCGTGATCGAGGATTTCAGCGTTGAGATCGAGGGGTAAGCCATTATGAAATTCGGAGTTATTGTCTTTCCCGGTTCGAATTGCGACCACGACGCATATCACGTCGTGTCGAAGAACGTCGGCCAGCCCGTGGATTTTATCTGGCACAAAGAGACGGACCTTTCGTCCTTTGACGCTGTGATCGTTCCAGGCGGCTTTTCGTACGGGGATTATCTGCGTGCCGGCGCTCTTGCGAGATTCTCGCCCGTGATGAATTCGCTCAAGGATTTTGCCGCGGACGGAAAGTTCGTGATGGGTATCTGCAACGGCTTTCAGATTCTTTGTGAGGCAGGTTTGCTGCCCGGCGCTTTGCGTCGAAACGCGGGATTGCACTTCATCTGCAAGCACGTCGATCTTCGTGTCGAGACGTCGAATTCGCCCTTCACCAGCGAGATCGAGGCGGGCAGGGTACTCAAACTCCCTATCGCGCATGCCGAAGGGAATTTCACCTGCGACGACGAAACTTATTCCTCTCTCGAAGAGAACGGCCAGATCGTCTTCCGCTATTCGGATGAGCACGGGAACGTCGTCGAGAGCGCGAATGTGAACGGTTCGCAAGGAAATATTGCGGGTATCACCAATCTCGACCGCAATGTCCTCGGAATGATGCCGCATCCTGAAAGGGCGTGTGACGACCTATTGGGTTCGAGCGACGGCGGCGATATCTTCAGGTCGCTGACTCGCTCGATCGAAGCCTGCGTGGTTTAGTCTGTAACTTTCAGCGTCAGGCCGTCGAGGTTCGGACGCCATTCGAGCACACGGCAGCCGTCTTGAGCGGCTAGTGCGGCCTCGACATCGGCCCTCTTCCCGTCCTCGGTAAAGAAGGCGATGCAGCCTCCTCCGCCTGCTCCGCACACCTTCGGAGCGACCGCTCCAGCTGCAAGAGCCGCGTCGATAAGCGCATCCATATGCGGCGTAGTAATGTTCGGCGAAAGACGTTTTCGCTCCGGATGAGCTTTAGCGAGGATCTCGCCCGCAGCATCCCAATCGTTCACGAGCAGAGCTTTCCTTAGCTCGATCGAGGTATCGCGAATCCCTTCAAATATCTCGAATATCTCGCGATCGCCGTCGATATGGCGTTTCGTGATCTCCCAGTTATTCGTGCCGGAGTTTCGCGGTTCACCGGTATAGCAGACCGCAATGCGGCGTTCGAGAGTCGCGAGGTCGATGGCAAGGCCCTCGCGTCGAATTCCTTCCGGGCCGAAATGGATCGCCGCCGCTCCGCCGTATTGGGCCGAATAATAATCCTGATAGCCGGTCGGCACGCGTATCACCTGACACTCGACGTTCGCCGCGATCTGAATGAACTGCTCGGACGCGTATCGATCGCCGACGAGCTTATTCAAAGCGGCGATACAGGCGATATTCAGCGTCGAAGAACCCGCAAGTCCTGCACCGGCGGGAGCTTCCGAACGCGTTGTCATTTCGAAGCCGACCTCGGGCCGGAAGAAATACGCTAGCTTTGAAAGGAGCTGAAGCTGCGGCTCGTCACGGAGCGAGGCGATGTCGTCCAACGTCGTTTCGACGACGCATTCCTGATCGATCGATCGGAGGATCACACGGGCGTCGTTACGGGTATCGATGCGGCAATGCGCCAGCATCGACACTGCGAAATTGACGGTTGCGGCTCCTTCGTGAAACAGATAGAGCGGTGGAATGTCGATCGTGCCGCCGGCAAGGTCCACTCTGGTCGGGGCCGAAGTTTCGATGATCATATTTGACTAAGAAAGACGTGTTAATTGAAGGATAAGAACACAAACAATGGGGTCAAGTCTAATGCGGAAGCGTCGTTTTTTCGTCCTTCTTCGCTCGCGGTTCCGCGTCGGGACGTTCGTCGTTGTGCGGATCGCGCGTAAAATGAAGGCGGTCGCCGATGTCTCGCAGCGTACCGAGACCGGCTTCTTCCACTTTGAGGATCTTTTCCTCGATCTTCTGAACCGTGTTCGGGCTAGCCTCTTCGACCTTGTCGGAGAGCCAATATCGCTCGACTACATAGAAGACGATCACGCCAGTCATTACGATAAAGAACAACGCAATACCGATCTTCTCATAGTCACCAAGGATCGTCTTGATCGAGCCGCTGAAGAAATATCCGACGCCGCTCAAGATCAGTACCCAAAGAGAGCAACTGATCGCGTCAAGGGCAAGGAATCGCATAAACGGCATCTTGCTCGTGCCGTAGAACATACACATCGCGACGCGTATGCCGTATATGTATTTTGAGATGATGATCGCAAAACCGCCGAATTTGTCGATGAGCTTTTCGATACGCGGCTGCGTCATCTGATAAAATTTATAGCCCTCGACCGCCCGATGGAATCGGTAGCCGATGAAATATCCGAAAGAATCTCCGACCATCGCTCCGAGCGTGCCGAAGATAAATACCTTTAGGAAGCTATAGTTGCCAAAGAAACTGCTGTTTGCGAGGATGCCGGAGAGGAGAAGAGTAATGTCGCCTTCGATCATGCAGAGTGCAAAGACTGCGAACACTCCGTAGGTCGCAATAATATCGTAAAGGTGACTTTCCATAGAAGACGAAACGCCATTCGCAGATCGCAAATGTATCGCGTCAAGTTCGCTGTCCTGAATGAAGAGTATCGTTTTAAGCCTTTTTAAGTCAAAAGATGCGATTATTTAGCTATAACCTCGGCTGCGAGTTCGTTGGCGTTGACAGAGGCAAAAAAGGGTGTCTAAAATCGCGAGTGAACAATGCCAGGCACAGAGTTACGTTTTCCTTTTGCGGGGATGAGAGCCAATGAGTAATGAAGAAGTTTGTATCGGCGTAGAGGTTTCAACCTCATCAATGCGAGCAGTCTCTGTCGCCGGAAAAGCCGTCGGACGGTCCGGCGCGGCATCGATCGCCTATACTTCGCCGGTCATCGAACAACTCGCTGCTTTCATCGAACGATGCCGCGCGGAGTTCGGAACCGCATCGAGGGTCGGTGTTTCCGTTCCCGCATTGGTCTCGCCGGGAGGTCGCGTGGTCGAATATTCGTCGCACATCGCCGAATTTTCAGGCGTTGATCTGGCCGCGGCTCTCGGTGATAAGGAAGGCTCAAGCATTTTTGTATTTAATGACGCCAATGCTGCGGCTTGGGCGGAGTATCAGATCGGGGCCGGCAACGGAGCCCGCGACCTCTTTTATGCGACGCTTGGAACGGGCGTCGGCGGAGCCTTCATACTCAACGGCGAGATATGGATGGGGCACGGCGGTTACGCGGGCGAATTCGGCTATGTGCCGGTTCGCGAAGGCGGCGACCGCCTTGAGGATATCGCATCCTCGGCAAACATAATCCGCAGAACACGCAGCCGCGTGAACCAGGACAGCACGTCGTCGCTTGGCGAGGTGCCGGAAGGGCAGTTGACCATCTCGATGATCGTAGAGGCCGCAAAGGCAGGCGATGATTTTTCACAGTTGATGCTCGATCGGACTGGGAATTATGTCGGGATCGCGGTTGCAAGCGTCATCAATCTATTGAATATCGAGCGTGTGATCATTGGCGGAGAGATAATGGAAGCGGGTGAACTTATTCTCGACCCCATCATCGAGACGGCACGCAAGCGCTCATTCTTGCCCGCATTCGAGACCACCCGGATACTGCCCGGCAAACTTGGCGACGATGCGGCCGCGATCGGCGCAGCAATGCTCGCAGCAATTGCCTAAAGCCGTTGCTTGCAGGAAATTAGAAACGCCCGAGTAGCGCGATCATGCGTTGGTCGGGCGTTTCGTTTGTCATAAATCTCGTGGGTTAGTCTTCGTCAGGGAATATCTCGATCTTAGCGAAATAGGAACCGCTGTTGTCATCGAGATTCCCTTCGTTGATGCCGAGAAATAAGGCACCGTCTCGGCTCGCAGTGAATTCACGGTCGGCGCCGACGTAGATGAAGTCATTATTGTCATCGCCGATCACGGCGATCACGGCGCCGGTAGCGACGCTCTTGAGTAGCTTGTTCGGATCGTCTATCTCAGGTTCGCCCGAGGCCGAAGAGGTTTTGCCCTTGCCGAGCGAAACGGTGCCGTCGGCAGTAATGTGAATACGCTGTCCTTTGCGGACGACAAAACCGGTATTTGTCCAGCCGTTCGCAGTATTATCTGCAAGAACCTTAACGCTCCAGCTAATAGGTTTCGTGATGTTCGGGCCGGAAGTTTGCTGCGTCCTGGCCGGCGTCGATGGTTCGGTTCCTGCCGTCTTGCCGATAACGGTTACAGGCCTTGTGTTGTCTGTAGTGATAACACGCGGTGCCGTCGTCTGGACAGGACGCGTTACAGCGGGCTTGTCGTCGGAAGTCTTTTGCGCGTTGTAGGCAAGGGCGTTCTCGCCTTCGAATTTGATCGAATCGACCTCATCAGCCATAAACGTCATCTCGCGTTGATGAGCACCGACACCCATTACGATCGTGAACTTTCCATTCGCAAAGCTGACGATAGTTCCTTTGTAAAGGCTTCCGTCCTTCAGCTTGATCGTGTCGCCAAAGGCGAATGATACGCATATTGCGACCAGAAGCGTACAAGAGAAAAACCGTCCGAACATCGTTTTTGACATCTCGAAAATACCTCCGGCTGGGACCGAATTGCCGTCCTAGACAGACCGATTTGGAATAACCTCGCACGAGGCCGCTGTGGCAGACTCTGTGTGTTAGATAGAAAACAAAAATTTTGGGTTGCAAGACTTCTCTGCGCTACGAATACGGTCAGAATCATATCAAATCGAGACTAAGACTGTAAATGAATTCGGCTTTGTGGAATATTGAAATAAGGTCTCTCCCGAAAATACCGGCGATGCGAGCGCCATCGCGACTTGCGCTCGTGCGGCCATCTGACGGAAGATTGAGCTACGGTCCGGATCGATAAAAGCTTGATGCCAAATTTCTAGATCGCGTAGGTTTTTCTTCACCTGCAGCCTTGACCTATGAGACTCACGAAAAACGGCATGGTCATATTCTCACCGAGCGATCTGATCGTTTTCTCGAATTCACCTTTCGCATCGTGGATGGAGCACGCCTACAAGCTAGGATTGGTCGAGACTGCGCCGGCAGAAGCATCGGCGGAGATGCAACTCCTGGCTAAAATGGGCGATGAACACGAAAAGAAAGTGCTTGATCGCTTTCGCGAAAACGAGACAGTCTGCGATCTTTCTGCGGGCAAGGATTTTGAAGAGCGGTATGCCGCCACCCAAGAGGCAGTTGCTCGTCGCGAAAAGGTCCTATACCAAGCGGCGCTTCGGGGCGGCGGATTCGAAGGCTACTCGGATTTCATTACGCTCGAGGACAACGTCTATCAGATCTGGGATACGAAGCTTGCACGCTCACCGAAGCCGTATTTTCTGATCCAGTTGTGTGCGTACACCGAGATGTTTGCCGAGACGACCGGAGAAGACCCGGCAAAGAAGTTCGGAATTATTCTTGGGCCGCCGAAGCAGGAAGGTGAAGAACCGGAAGAGGCCGAGTTTGCTTTCGAGGATTTTCGTTACTATTACGAAAATCTAAAACAGCGATTTTTTGAGCTTCATAATAATTTTACCGGCGACCTTGCGACTCGGCCGGAACCGGAACCGCGTGCGGATCACGGCAAATGGCAGGAATATGTCGCAGAGTTGCTGAAAGAGCGCGATCATCTGTGCCGCGTCGCCGGGATCTCGCGAGGGCAGATCGAGAAACTCACAGACGCGGGCGTTACTACGCTCGGGACTCTCGCGGAATTCAAAGGTTCTGTTCCAAAGATGCCCTCGTCGACCATAGAGAAGCTCTCAACGCAGGCGCGTCTTCAGCGCGGAACCGAGAAGCTCCGTGAAACGAACGAGAATGCTCCGCCGCTATTCGAATTGATACGGAAAAGCGAAGACGCTCAGCCGCAAGGGCTTTACGCACTTCCAAAGCCAAGTCCAATGGACGTTTTCTTCGATATGGAAGGCTTTCCGTTCAACGGCGGCCTCGAATATCTCTTCGGCAACACGATCCATAAAAAAGGGGGCGGTTACGAATTCGTTGAATTTTGGGCTCACGATCGGGCGAGCGAGAAGAAAGCGTTCGAGGCTTTCATTGATTGGGTATTTGACCGCTGGCAGCAAGACGACAGCCTTCACATCTATCATTACGCGAACTACGAGCAGGCGGCCGTGAGCAATTTGATGACGCGGCACGACACACGCGAACGCGAGGTTGACACTCTTTTGCGGAACAACGTTTTTGTCGATCTTTTTCGCATCGTAAAGAACGGTCTTTATGTCGGCGAAGAATCCTATTCGCTAAAGAAGATCGAGCATCTCTATAACGTCATCCGCGGGGAGAATGTAGCGAGCGCTGTGGATTCGGTCGCACAGTTCGCTGCCTGGACCGAGAGCGGTGAATCGAGCGACTGGCGAAAGAGCCCGATCCTGAACGATATTCGCGAATACAACAAGGTCGATTGCGATTCGACCGCGGATCTTTACACATGGCTGCGAGAGACGGCGGCCGAGAACGGAATTCCCTACGTCCCGTATCAAATTGGTGAGGAGCCGGAAGAGAAAAAGGAAGAACGCGATGCATTCCGAGAAAGTGAGGCCGTCGTCTCGGGCCTTCGGAAACGTAAAGAAAAGGATGAGGACGCCGGCACGCTCAGCGACCTCATCGGTTTTCATCGCCGCGAAGATAAGCCCACTTGGTGGCGTTTTTTTAGCCTAGCAAAGAAGCTGCCGGAAGAACTGCGTGACGAGCCGGATTGCATAGCCGAAATTGAGAGTGTTGGTGAACCTCAGAGCGAGAAGCAGTCGCTGACACAGGAGTACACGTTCGACAGGCATCAAGAGTGCAAACTCTCGTCAGCAAAGCAGCCGAACGTTGTCTTCCAGGTCGATACGAGGACTAAGTTCACGTTGTTCGATTTGGACCATTCATCAGGCAAATTAGTGTTGAAAGCCACGCAGGATAAGCTGAACAACTCTGCTTTTGGCGGGGAATTCCCCACGAATGGCTCGCTTATCGCAAAGGACGCGTTTGGGAGCAAGCAGCTCGCAGACGCACTTACATCGATCGGTAAGGGTTACTTGGACGATAAGGTTCCCGCGTCGCTGAGGGCCTTCTTATCGCGCAGGCCGCCAACTGCTGCGGTTCAGGGAGAGGGAGAAACGACGGTCGAGGCCGCGATACGGATCGCGGATTCGATGGACGGCGACTGTCTCGTTATCCAAGGCCCGCCGGGCACGGGCAAGACCTACACGGCGGCTCGGCTCATCCTGTCGCTGCTAGACAAGGGCAAGCGGATCGGGATCACGTCGAATTCGCACAAGGCGATCCTCAATCTGATCAAAGAATGTTGTGAAGCTGCCGAGAAACAAAAGCAAAACCTGAGCGTCATAAAGGTCGGCGGTGACAACGCCGATCCGGTCTTTGAGAAACACCCCGAACTTACATTTGCGAAAGATAGCGGAAAAGGATTTCAGGTTTGGCTGAATGCAGGGAAGACCCCGCTGATCGGCGGAACGGCGTGGCTCTTTGCTCGTGACAGTTGGGTCGAGAATGACGGCGAGAATATGCTCGATTTTCTCTTCGTGGATGAGGCGGGTCAGGTTTGCGTCGCGAACGCCGTCGCGGTCTCGCGTGCGACGAAGAACCTCGTGCTTCTCGGCGATCAGATGCAGCTTGAGCAGCCGATCCAGGGAATGCATCCGGGTGATTCGGGGCTTTCGTCTTTGCAGTATGCGTTAAAGGATCTTGAAGAGAGCGAGGACGGCGTGCCTGTGATCCATCCCGTCGTGCCACCGGGAACCGGCCTATTTTTGGGCACCTCGTACCGAATGCATCCGGACGTCTGCGACTTCATTTCTGAAAGCATCTACGAGGGCAGGCTCGATTCCTACGCCGATTGCAGCCGCCAGCGGATCGCGATCGACAATGAGCCGAATTCATTGATCCAGAAAGAACACGGTATCGTCTTCTCGCCGGTCGAACACGACGGCGACACGCAGTACAGCGATGATGAGGCCGAACGCGTCGTTGCGATATTCAACGAACTTCTGGGCCGCGAATACACGAATAGGGACGGCAAAGCGCGGGAGCTCGAGCTAGGGGATTTTCTTTTTATCACGCCATACAATGCACAGGTCGTTCATCTCACGAAGTTGCTGCCGGAAGGCGCGCGCATCGGTAGCGTTGACCGTCTCCAGGGACAGCAGGCACCTGTCTGTATCCTGTCGCTCTGTTCAAGCGTCGGCGAATACGGTTCACGCGGCCTCAGTTTCATTCTCGACCGGAATCGCGTCAACGTCGCCATCTCTCGCGCTCAATGCCTTGCGGTCGTCGTCGCGGATCCTCGGATCGCTCATGATCCGGCGGGTTCGATCAAAGAAATGAGGCTCCTCAGCCTTTTCTGCAAGCTGAACAGATACTGAACTTCCGCCGCGCTTCGCAAGCGCGGAGAATTCCACATCATTAGTTGATTTTCAACACCCCGAAGAAGGCTTTCCAACCCGCGCAAAGATGATAATTTTGTGATCTTTCTGTATTTCTCGCGTCTTATTGAGTGTTTTTAAGGACGGCTCTTTTTGACCCTTTACGGTCTCGGTAACGGCATATTATTTGCTTCTTTACCGATGCAGATGCACCCGACGCGCAGGGTGCACGTCGATCAGGAGGGTCAATGAGCGAATCTAGGTTCAAAACCATCATCCCCGATGTAGAGTTTTGGAAGAATATGATCCCGTGTCAGGCTGCGTGTCCGGTAAAGACGGACGCGGGCCGGTACGTGCAGCTCATAGCGCAGGGCGAATACAAGGAAGCATATCTGGTCGCGCGTTCGCCGAATCCGCTTGCGTCGATCTGCGGCCGAGTCTGTGCGGCGCCGTGCGAGGATGCATGCCGCCGCGGACGTATCGATGCTCCCGTGAGCATTCGAGCCTTGAAGCGGTTCGTTACCGAGAAATACGGAGTCGAATCGATGGAGCCGTCAACCCAGGACGCTCTATTTGAAGGATCGACCGAGGCCGGAAACAAGGTCCGCTGGCATCTTCCAATTCTTGAGACAAGCAAGCGCATTCAAAAGCGCGACGAGAAGGTTGCCGTGATCGGCGCCGGCCCCGCAGGCGTTTCGTGCGCACACGATCTTGCGTTGATGGGCTATCAGGTGACGATCTTCGAGGCGTCCGCACTTCCGGGTGGAATGATGTATCACGGCATCCCGGAATTCCGCCTCCCGCGACAGATCATCGAGAAAGAGATCGCGAAGGTCAAGAGTCTTGGCGCCGAGGTGAAATACAACACGCCGCTGAGCGCCGATTTTGGGTTGTCGGAACTTCGTGCACAAGGCTTTAAGGCTGTATTTATCAGCGTCGGCGTGCAGAAAGGACGCGACCTCAACATCGAGGGGATCGAACTCGACGGCGTCGTAAAGGCCGTCGATTATTTGCTGAACATCAACAACGGCTACCGCGTCGATCTAGGAAAAAAGGTGCTTGTGATCGGCGGCGGTTTTGTTGCGTTCGACGCAGCACGCATGGCGTTGAGACGCGGCATCGACGACGCGGAAAACGGCAATGTCGAAGGCAGCGAAATGGCGGGCGGCGAAATAAAATCCGCGATGGACGCCGCTCGTTCAGCGATACGTTCGGGTTCGACCGACGTTCGGATGATCAGTCTTGAGGCGCTGGGCGAGCTTCCCGTTGTCCGAACATCGCAGGGACTTGAGGAATTTCACGAGGCGCACAAGGAAGGCGTTACGTTCCATCCGTCGCGTTCGGCAAGAAGATTCATCGGTGAGAACGGACGTTTGACGAAGGTCGAGCTGCGAGGCGTCTCGCGTGTGTTCGACGAGAATGGACGTTTCAGCCCCGAGTTTGACGACACGGTCAGCGAGACCCTCGAAGCCGATTCCGTCGTACTCGCGATCGGACAGCAGGCCGATCTTTCGTTCCTTAAACCCGAAGACAATGTCGAATTGACGCCGGCCGGGATCATCAAGGTCGATCCGAAAACGCTCGCGACATCCGCGCCAGGCTTATTTGCGGGCGGCGACGTTGCGTTCGGGCCTAGAAATCTGATCGAGGCCGTCGCAAACGGCAAGCAGGCGGCACTTTCGGTCGATGATTATCTACGCGGGCCGGGAAGTACGACGCACTTCAAGCTTCGCGTCGAAAAGATCCCGACGTACTCGTATCGGATGGCCGAGGATTACGAAAAATGCGAGCGCGAGGCGCCGCCGACCGTCTCGCTCGATCGGCGAACCGGTATTTCCGAGGTCGAGAGCGGCTACGATGACGAAGAAGCTCGTCAGCAGGCCGAACGCTGCCTCGCCTGTCACATTCAGACGATCTACGACCCGCAGAAATGCGTGCTTTGCAATCGCTGCGTGGATGTTTGCCCGGAATCCTGCCTGAAACTCGTCTCCCTCGACACGCTCGATCTCCCTGAAGAGACAAAACAGTTGGCGATCGCCGCCGGTGGATTTACCGAAGAGACGACGCTATCGGCGATGCTCAAGGACGATGATAAATGCATTCGGTGCGGCTTGTGTGCGATCCGATGCCCGACCGACGCGATGACGATGGAGGTTTTCTACTATGAAGAAACAGAGCGAATTCGATGAGGCCAGAGCAAAGGTTCTCGACGCTCAGAGCGAAGCGGACCAATTGCTTACCCAAAAGCCGAAGAATGTCGAGCTTATCGGAGCCCAAGATCCGAGCCGGCGAAGCCTTCTGAAAACGTTGGGTATTTCGGCCGTTCTGGTCGCTCTCGGCGGGCAGGCGTTCGCGATGCTGCGTTCGCTTTTCCCGAATGTGCTCTACGAGCCGCCGCAGAAGTTCAAGCTCGGATCGCTCGATAAATTTACCGAAGGCGGCACGTTCATCGAAGGCGACCGGCTGTTCGTCTTTCGCGATAAGAACACGTTCCACGCGATCTCTGCGGCCTGCACGCATCTCGGCTGCACGGTCAAGATGGTGAAGTTGAATCAACCGAAAAAAGTAACGGTGGGCGGCAAGGAGATCGAAGAACAGGTCGAGTTCCATTGTCCTTGCCACGGCTCGAAGTATTACGGCGACGGGACGAATTTCGCTGGCCCGGCACCGCGGCCGCTCGATTATTTCAACTTGGAAGTTTCGCCGGATGACGGGCAACTGATCGTGGATAAGGCGACGCGCGTCAGCCAGGATTTTCGTCTGACAGTTTGATGGGAGCGTAAAGAAATGGATCCGGTTCACGTACATCTTTTCCTAAATCACTTTCCGGTGATCTGCTCGGTTCTCGCCGTGCCGCTCTTTGCGTGGGCTTATTTGAGAAAGAGCGATGAGCTAAAGCAGCTTACGCTCCTTGTTCTCGTTTTCGCGGCGGCGGTTACGATCCCGGTCTATCTTTCGGGCGAACCGGCGGAAGAGGTGGTCGAGAAGCTTGCGGGCGTAAGCCATGACCTGATCGAACAACACGAGGATGCCGCGTATTTCGCGATGATCTCGATGATGATCACCGGCGCGATATCGCTGATCGGGCTCGTCTCGATGTACTTGAAAAAGGCGGCAGCGGCGAAATTCCTCGTGCTTGTCGCTCTCTTGTCGGCTGTCGGGTCGGCTGGTCTTATGCTGCGAACTTCGAATCTTGGAGGCCAGATCAGGCACAGCGAAATTCGTACGGGCGATGCGGGAGTTCAGCCTGCCGATAAACGAGGGGACGATCAACGCTAAAAGCGAGAGATAACAATGGCTACAGAAGAGATCTCAGAAACAAAGACGAACTCACTACTCGGAACGCTGCGTGAAAAGTTCGCGTTCAGGGCGATGTGGGAGAAACTCACATGGACGTGGAAGCCCGAGACGAAACGCGAGGCAGGCGATGCGATCGTTCGCAACTTCATCCTCCATTGGTTCCCGGCAAAGGTCAGCCTCGAAAGCCTTTCGTGGGGCTATTCGTTCTGGCTTGGGACGATCTCTGCGGTCCTATTCCTGATCTTGACGATTACGGGCGGCATTCTGATGTTCCTGTACGTGCCGTCGGTCGAGCGGGCATACCTTTCGGTCAAGGATCTGGAGTTCTCGACGAGTTACGGCTGGTTCCTTCGCGGGCTTCATAGAATTTCGGCGCACCTGATGGTCGCGGTCGTCTTCCTGCACATGGTGCGCGTCTTTCTGACCGGAGCGTTCAAGAACGGACGAAAGGCCGTCGGGCAGAATCGCCCGCTTAACTGGATAATCGGCGTCGCACTGCTGCTGATAACGCTGCTGCTTTCGTTTACGGGCTATCTCTTGCCATGGGATCAGCTTGCATATTGGGCGATCACGGTCGGCACGAATATCGCGAGCTCGGCGCCTGTCTTCGGCGACCCGACAAGATTCATCCTGCTCGGCGGCACAACTATCGAACAGGCGACGCTGATCCGTTTTTACGTTCTGCATTGTTTCCTCCTACCGCTTGCCACCTTCGGACTCGTCAGCTACCACATGTGGCGGGTTCGAAAGGACGGCGGCCTCGCCTGCACGGAAAAACGTTACGAGGAAGCGAAGAAAGAGGAGCAACCGGCGATCGCGAGCAAGACGTATTCGCTGCTCGGTATCACGGGCGGATCGGCGGTAGATGTGCAGAACGTGATGATCGACGACGAGAAGGACAAGGTGCCTTCATCGCCGTATCTTACGGTTCGGCTTGCGGTCGTAACGCTTGCGACGCTGCTTGTCTCGATCCTCTTGACGCTGCTCGTCCGAGCGCCGCTTGAAGAGGCGGCAAATCCGGCCGTCACGCCGAATCCGGCAAAGGCTCCGTGGTATTTCCTTTGGCTGCAGGAATTGGTAACGATCACGACATTCACGGTCGGCGGCATCACGATAAACGGCGCGCTGATCGGCGGCATCATCCTGCCGGGCGTTCTCGTCGCGGCCGCAGTGCTGTGGCCGTATTTTGACAAGTCGCCCGTGAGTTCGATCGGAAGATGGTTTCCGAAGGAACGCAAATGGCAGAACAGGATATTTCTGTTCATTGTCGCCGCGATCCTGATCCTGACCTTTATCGGCACATATATGCGTGGGCCGTTTTGGGAGATATATATGCCGTGGCAGGAATGGGAGCAGACGCCTAGGAAATTCTGATCCGAGCAAGGAGAGAGAGAAGAAGAAATGTTTAGCAAAGATGCGATCAAACTTTACGTTTTGGGACTTTCCCTGCTTGGGCTGACCGTGTTCATTTTCTTTCGGGAGAATACAACCGATTGGCGCGACTATCAGGCGGAGTTTCGCGATCTCGTTACGGAGAAATTCGGCCCCGAACGAGCCGAGCAGATTCCCTCCGGCGTTCAGCAGATCTGGGTCAAGGACCTTGACCGTGTAGATCGCTGTGTTACGTGTCACCAGGCCGTCGAATGGAAAGGTTTAGAGACGGCGCCGAACCCATACCGTACGCACCCGAAGGAGATCCTCGAGAAGCATCCGCTGACGGCATACGGCTGCACATCGTGCCACGGCGGGCAAGGATTCTCTACGACGCTGCCCGACGCTCACGGTAACGTCGAGCATTGGGAAGAGCCTGTTCTCGGGCAGGAGGTGAGCGAGGCGTATCTGATCAAGAATCCCAAGGCGTTGATGGAAATGAACTGCAACGCCTGTCATCGCTACGACCGCGAGACCAAGGGAATGGACTATATCAATACTGCCAAGAACCTTGTGGAACAGAAGGATTGCCGGGCTTGCCACACGATCAACGGCCGCGGCGGCATCATCGGCCCGGACCTCACCTTCGAGGGCGAGAAGCCGACCGAGCAGTTCGATTACGGGCGTCTGACCGGCCGTCACGCGGTGTTTGCTTGGCAGGTCGCGCACTTCCAGAATCCGAAGATGGTATCGCCGGACAGCATTATGCCGAACTTCGGATTGTCGTCGCAGGACGCACAGGCTCTCGCGCTGCTCGTGATGAGTTGGCGAAAAGAACCGATCCCGGCGAGCTATATCTCGGGCGTGCAGCTTCGCGATGTGCCGACGCCGGAAGAGGTCGCTAGGGAGAAAGAGATGTTGGAGGGCGACGGGGCATTTTTCGTGCAGAACAAATGCTTTGTTTGCCATTCGGTCAGTTCGCTGGGCGTGAACTCGGCAGCGAAGATCGGGCCCGATCTTTCAGATGCGGTGGTCGATGTGCAGAATCGCTTCGGGCGCACATTGGACGATTTTCTAATGGACCCGACCGGCACGATGTCGGTGGTCCTCGCCACGCAGATACCTTTGACGACGGAACAGCGTCAACAGGCGATCGCACTTTTAAAAGTTGCCTATCAGCGAAAGCTGGAACAGCAGATCAAGAACGCATCCCCGTCGCCCACACCAGCGGGTAAATAAGGGATGTTAGTTGAGGAGAGAGATGAAAAACCTATTTAAAAAGCCAAAGTCCTTGTGGATATTTCTCGGTATATTTCTTTTAGTGTCGTTTCTGACGATCGGGAGCTGCGCACGCAAATCGGCGCTCAAGCAGGATAAAGGCGGAGCCGCAGAAGCTGCGACGCTAACCTATGTTGCGCCCGGCGATCTCGATGAATACTACTTATTCTATTCAGGCGGGCATTCGGGCAACGTCTATGTTGCCGGCATTCCGTCGATGCGTCATATCTCGACGATCCCCGTCTTTGCTAAGTATCCGGCGACGGGGTACGGCTTTGATAAGGAAAGCAAGGAGATGCTCGGCGAGTACGATTGGGGCGATGTTCACCATCCGGCTTTGAGCGAGACAAAGGGCGATTACGACGGACGCTGGCTTTTCGTCAACGACAACGGCAACAACCGCGTCGCACGCATCGATCTACGCGACTTTAAAACAAAGCAGATCTTGGGGCCGGTCCCGAACGTGTCGGGATTTCACGGCGGAGCATTCGTAACGCCGAACAGCGAATATGTGCTTGCGGCATCGCGTTTCTCGATCCCGCTGCCGAAGGGAACTGCGGCTTCGGTCGAGGATTATGCAACGAAATTCAAAGGCGTTGTTTCGGGTATCGCGATCAAGCCTGACTCGGGCGAGATGAGCGTCGGCTGGCAAGTGATGATGCCGCCATACAACTTCGACCTCGGCGACGCAGGCAAGGGGCCGAGCGAAGGCTGGGCATTCTGGACGAGCTACAATACCGAAAAAGCGATCGGCAAACTCGAAGTAACATCGACTCAGCGCGAGCGTGACTACATCGTTGCGGTCAACTGGAAAGAGGTGGAAAAGGCCGTACAAGCGGGCAAAACTTCGATGGTCGACGGCGTGCCCATGATCGATCCGGTTCAGACTCCGGGATTGGTCTATCTGATCCCTTGCAGCAAGAGTCCGCACGGCGTCGATGTAAGCCCGGACGGAAAGTGGATCATCGGAAGCGGCAAACTTCAATCGATCACGACCGCCTACAGCGTTGAGAAGATGCTGGCCGCGATCCAATCGAAGAATTTTTCGGGCGAAGAGGACGGCCTTCCGATCCTGAATTACGACGCGATCAAAGAAGCCGAAGTGAACGTCGGGCTCGGCCCGCTCCACACGCAGTTCGACAATCAAGGCAACGCCTACACGAGCCTGTTCGTGGAAAGCGCTGTCGCGAAATGGAAGCTCGGAACCTGGGAGGTCGTCGATAAGATCCCGGTTACGTACAACATCGGCCACCTTGCGACCGCGGAAGGCGACACGGTCGATCCGGATGGAAAGTTCCTCGTCGCTCTCAATAAACTCTCGCATGGTACGCACTTGAACGTCGGGCCGTCGCAGCCCGAGAGTACGCAGTTGATCGGCATCGAAAGCGAGAAGATGAAGCTGCTCTATAACGCCTTTACCGAGCCTGAGCCGCACTATGCTCAGATCATCAAGGCCGACAAGCTGAAGCCGATCGAGGTCTATCCGAAAGAGGAGAATAAGAATCCGTTCGCCATCTGGGACATCAATGACGCGAAGGCGGAACGCACTTCGGACGGCGTTGTCGTGAAGACGATCCTCGTTCGCAGTACGATCACGCCGACGGCTGTCGAGGTAAATCAGGGCGATAAGGTTACGTTCCACTTGACCAACATCGAGCAGACGACGGACGAGCTGCACGGCTTTGGACTTCTGGAATACAACATAAACGTCGTGGTGGATCCGGGCGAGACAAAAACGATCGAATTCATCGCGAATAAACCGGGCGTCTATGCGTATTACTGCACGAACTTCTGTTCGGCATTGCACCAGGAGATGCAGGGGTATTTGGTCGTAAAACCAAAATAGGACAATCCAGCCGCGCGACGGCGAGAGTTGGTGAGTAAAGAAAAGTCTATCCTCGCTGCCTCTCGCCGTACGCGCGGATCCGGCAGGAAAAAAAAGGGGGATAGAATGGCAACCGAGGAAGCACAAACAGCGGACCGAGCAAACGGATCTGAGAGTTGGATACGGCGATTTCTGGTTCAGAAATATGATTTTCTAGAGCAGCCTTTACCGCTCATCAGTCGTTTGCTCATCATCATTGCGTCGCTAGCGTTATTGATCGTATTCCTTTTCCCTCTTTGGAATATGACCTTTTTCTCCAATCAATACACGGACGGCTTAGCGCTAGACATTTATGCGTATCGGCTTGAAGGGGCAAAGACGCCGAATCGGGATGACCTTCGGGAGATAAATTCGCTCAATCACTATATCGGGATGCGGCCGCTGCTCGAGAGTGATTTTAGCGAATTCGTCTGGCTGCCGTTCGCGATCGGCGGCTTGATGCTGCTAGCATTGCGGGCGGTCGTTCTCGGAAAGATGTCGAAGCTCGTCGATGTCTTCGTGCTGTTCGTATATTTCAGCTTGTATTCGCTTTGGAGTTTTTACTACCGGCTGCACAGCTACGGCCACAATCTCGATCCGACGGCGGCCATAAAGGTCGAACCTTTCACGCCGCCGCTGTTCGGCGAACAAGTCGTTGGAAACTTCACGGTCTATAGCTATCCGGACGTCGCCTCATACGCCTTCATCGTTTACGGAATATTGCTGTTTGCCGCGATCTGGTGGGCGTGGCGTGCGTATCGACGCGATTCGAGTACGGCTGAGGCGGCGTAGAAGTTTGGAGACGGAATGAGGACGTTTTTCGCCAGTTTTGCATTGGTATTCTTTGCGGTATGCGCGGCGCGAGCCGAGGTGCTGCATGTCGGAGCTGAAGAGCAGTTCAAGATGATCACCGCCGCGATAAAAGCCGCGAACGCGGGAGACACGATACGCGTAGAGAGCGGCATTTATAACGAGAATCTGCTGCTCGACAAATCGATTACGATCGAGGGCGTCGGAAACCCGACGATAAAGGGAACCGGCAGCGGCAGCGTTATCGAGATCATCGCCGATAACTGCACGGTCGCACGAATGAAGGTCGAGAAAAGCGGCGGCAACCTTGTCGGCGAAGACGCAGGCGTCCTTCTACGCTCGAACGGCAACGCGATCGAGGACCTCGAATTGCGGGACGTTCTGTTCGGCATTTATCTGTTCAATTCCTCGGACAATAAGGTCAACCGAAATCAGGTCTTCGGAAGGACGGAGTTGGAGAGCGGATCGCGCGGCGGCGGCATACACGTTTGGAATTCGAGGAATAATCTCTTTGAAGACAACGTCGTAACCGAGGCCCGCGACGGAATGTACATACAGACGAGTTCGAATAACATCTTCCGTCGCAATCGTGTCTTTGACGTGCGCTACGGGCTGCACTTTATGAACTCGGACGACAATCTTTTCGAGGATAATGTCTTCTACGACAACATCGCCGGTGCGGCGATAATGTATTCGAAAAATATCGTCCTCAAACGAAATACCTTCGTGCACAATCGGGGATTCAGCTCGTTCGGCATCCTTTTTCAGGACTGCCGCGAATGTACGATCGAGGAGAATCTTGTGCTCGACAACGCGGTCGGACTATTCCTTGAAGCTTCGCTGAACTCGGTCTTTCGCCGAAATACGATTGCCGAGAACGACGTTGCGATGGAGATCTTCGCAAGTTCGGAGAACAACCGATTCGAGCAGAATAATTTTATCAACAATATGAGTCCGCTCACCTTGATCGGGAAAACTAGTTCGACAAAATGGGCGTCGGACGCGGGCGGAAATTATTGGGATGACTACGACGGCTATGACCTCGACACCGACGGGATCGGCGACGTGGCGCATCCGATCCACAATATCTTCGAGTATCTGGAAGGGAATTTTCCGCGTATGCGGATATACCTCAACAGTCCGGCCGCGCAGTCGCTCGTCGCAGCGGAAAAAGCGTTTCCGATACTAAAGGGGTCGAACGAATTCGATGAACGTCCGCTGATGCGGCCCGTCAAGATCGACACGGTCTTTCCCCCGCGCAAGAGCGGCGGTTCGGCAAAATGGCTTCTGCTTGGTTTTTCGTCTATTCTTCTCGGACTCTCCTTTGCCGCGTTCAAGCGAGGATTTGGTCGATGATAAAAGTTCACGATCTTAAGAAAAGTTTTGGCGCATTCATGGCCGTTGACGGCGTGTCGTTCGAGGTGCGCGAAGGCGAGACGTTCGCGTTGCTCGGCCCGAACGGCAGCGGTAAATCCACGATCTTAAAATGCGTCGCGGGCCTGATAAAACCGACTGCGGGCCAGATATCGATCGGCGGCGTCGATTTGTTAAAGAAACCTCAGGCGGCTCGACGCGTATTGAGTTTTCTCCCGCAGCGCGTCGGTTTTCACGATTGCTTGACGGCGCGCGAGGTCTTGGAATTCTACTGTCGCCTGCGTAAACTGCCAGTCTCAAGGATCGAAGACGTCGTACACGGTTCAGAATTCAACTTTAATGGATTCAGCGAAAAGCGTGTCTCTGAACTTTCCGGAGGTATGAAGCAAAAGCTCGGGCTTGCGGTCGCGTGTCTTGCCGACGCGCCCGTTCTTCTGCTCGATGAACCTACGGTGAGTTTAGATCCGGCGGGTGCGATCGCATTTCGGAAATTCTTGAGATCGCTGAAGGAAGCCGGAAAGACGATCGTCTTTACGTCGCACGTGCTTGCTGACGTCGAGATGCTTGCGGACAGAGTTGCCGTTCTCGTCGATGGCAAGCTGACCGCGCTCGTAACGATCGAAGAATTACGCCTGCGTATAGACGACAAACGGCTGTCTTTAGAGGAGATCTATCTTGATTATGCGAAACGCGCGTAGAATTTCATCGCTTTTGCTCTTCTTCCTTGTCGCGTGCGCCGCCGGCCAGGTCGGTCCCGTGCCGATCGAGGACGGCGACGCTTGTTCGTTCTGCAGGATGGCGATCAGCGAACGACAGTTCGCCGCCGAGATCATAAAGACGGATGAGACGGTCCTGAAATTCGACGATATTGCGTGTATGCTGCGGTTTCAAGAACGTGCGGAGGACAAGGCGAAACCGGCCGCGATCTTTGTAACAGACTATGCTTCAAAAGAATTTATGAAGGCAGAGGACGCGTTCTTTACTCGGTCAGAAACTATAAAGACGCCGATGGGCGGCGGCATTATCGCTTTCCGCGACAAGGCAAGTATTCAGGGTCAAAGCCTAAAGTTCGAGGAGCTGAAACCGTAAGCCGAGGAGCATTATGGAACTTAGCTCTATTCTTCCAATTGCACGCCGGGAATTGACCGTCGCGATCCGGAACAAATGGACGTCGATCTTTGCGTTCGTGTTCGGTTCGCTCGTGCTTGCGATCTCATATTTCGGCACGATGACGGCGGGCGAGATCGGGTTTCAAGGGTTCAACCGCACGACTGCAAGCTTGCTGAGCCTCGTGCTGTATTTGATCCCGCTCGTTGCGCTGATGATGGGGACGCAGAGTTTCCTTCGGAATGAGGGCGAGGACGAAATGCTCTTTTCGCAGCCCGTTTCGAGAAGTGACATCCTAGCGGGCAAACTGCTGGGGCTATTTGCCGCGATGACGACCGCGACGTTCATCGGCTTCGGCATCGGCGGGATCGTTATCGCAACGCAGACCGACGCTGAAGGCTTCCTCGGCTACCCTGCGTTCGTACTGCTCTCGCTGATACTCTCGCTTGTGTTCCTATCGCTCTCGATGCTCGCAGCGATCGTGTCCGAGCGGCGGACGAAGGCATTCGGCATCGCGCTGCTCCTTTGGTTCTTTTTCGTGATCCTGTACGACCTACTTGTGCTCGGCGGTTCGATGCTCCTGAAAGAACGGAGCGCGAATTACTTCATCTTCGCTTCGCTTTTTGGGAATCCGGTCGATATCGTGCGGGTTGCGGGATTGCTATCGATGAAGGGCGGCGAGGTGTTCGGCGCGGCGGGAGCCGCATTGCTCAAATTTCTCGGCGGCTATTGGCAAGCTATCGGCGCATTGATAGTCGGTTTGATCGTCTGGACAGCAGCGCCGATCTTGCTTTCGTTCAGGCTCTTGCGGGATCAGGACATCTAAATGCCGCCATAGTACCCGACGCCGATCGAAAGCGCGTAAACAACCCCGTAAACGACCTCCCAGACGCCGATCACTTTCGCGCTTAGCTGCTGTCGATACGGCGAGAGTCCGTAGATCGCACGGCTTGCGAGGAACGCCGCCATAACTACCGTCAATATCGACGCCAAACCTGCATAGTAAATTCCGATCACGAGGATCAACGCCGCGACGTGAGCCGCGATGGGAGCGAAGATCGCAAAGTCTTTCTGCTTGCTCATACGAACGCGATTCCGAACGTACAGTATCGACGGGATGAGACGAGCGAGTATGATCGCCCAGAGCGCCAGAGCGAAGTTCGATGCGAATCCGCCGGCGAGCGCAAGCACGGAGACGGAAGACGCCAACGCGGCGGCAGCGAGCAGTTCCGGTACTAGATGCCGAGTCTGCCGCGCGATGTCCTGAACGATCAGGTAGATGACGAGCGGCGAAGCGAGGACGAACGGTAAAAAGCTGTGAAGCGGCGCGAAGATCAGGCTGCCGAGCAATCCGAAGACTGCGATCCCGCCGAAGATCAGTACGAATTTTCGCGCGATTCTTGTACGCGGAAGCGTTCGTTTTTGATGCCAGTCACCGAGGAAGAACTTGAGCGGCTGGCGCGTCAGGAACGCGCCGATCGCGAGCAGCGGGATGAACGGAGCCGCAATGCTCGGTGCGATGATGACGCCCGCAATGAGCGGTTCGAACAGGAAGCCCCAAGCGCCGTGCTCGACCGGCAAGGCGATCGACTTTGCAGGTATATTTGAAGGACGCTTTGCCGCAGAAGTTTTTCTATACATCATTGAACCATCCATATTTCGCGACATCTACTCCCCGTTTAGGAGTTCTTATCGAGCGTCTTCCAACCCGCGTCGGTCCGCAGGAAGAACTTTCGCTTGCTAGTACCGTCGGTTCGGTCTTCCCAGAACTCGAAGCTCGCGGGCGAGAGTTCGAAGGCGCACCAACGCGTCGAATCCGCGTTCTTATCGTTCGCCCAAAGGCGCGTCCGGTTGCGGAACCCCTTTGCGAGATATTCGTTCGCCGACTGAGCGCCGTATCGCTCCGCCGACGTGCCCGCGAACGCATCTTTTAGCTTACGGGCAGTAAAATCTGCCGGCAGCTCTGCAAGCGTGCCTTCGATGCGGATCTGCTGCCGCAATTCCTTCCAATAAAAAAGTATCGAAGCTTTCGGATTCGCGTCGATCTCGCAATATTTTCTCGACTCACGGCCGGTAAAGAAGACGAAACCCGACGAGCTGAAACTGTGCAGTAGAACGATCCTTGCCGAGGGCATTCCCGATGCGGAAGCCGTCGCGAGAGCCATTGCGTTCGGTTCCGCGACGCCCAACGTGACGGCTTCGGAGAACCATTCATCGAAGTGCGTGAACGGGGTTGACGCGGGTGCTACGGCCTCGCTCGAAATGCCGATAGAAGCTGGCGCCGGAGAGCGGCCGACGATATCCTTTCGGCCGGCGAACTCAGATGCTTTGTTCAGTGCTTGATTCATTCCCGTTCAACGATAGGATATTGTTACAAAGAGACGAATTAGATGACATAGGTCATAAAATACGACTTTCTCTTTGAGGTAGTATCTTGAGAAGTTCACAGCGGTAAAATGACGCAAATCAGCACGATCCACGAAGCGCTTGAGAGCGATCACAACGAGCTCGACACACTTGTCGGGAAGACTATGGCGGCGATCGAGGCCGGAGACGCCGAAGATGCCTTTGCGAATCTCGATTTCTTTTGGGCGAGACTTGGAGTACATATTCGAGCCGAACATCTGCGGCTTTTTCCTGCGGTTCGAGAGGTCGCGGCACAGTCGCCCGAACTTGAGAACATCCCCGAAATACTCGGTGTCCTTCGCGTAGATCACGACTACTTTATGACCGAGCTCGGCCGCGCCGTAAAGGCAATGCGGCTCGTCTTTTCATTCGGCAACGAGGCCGAAACGCTTGCGACCGTTCGCGGACTTCTTCAGGGCGTAGTCGAGCGGCTCAAGATCCACAACGAGATCGAGGAGCAGCAGATCTACACGCTTACCGGCGACGCTTTTCTTGAACCGGCCGCCACCAAAGAACTCCTATTGTCAATACGGTCTGAACTCGACCGCTACCCGAACCGCTTTCGCTACGCGGCGGCTCCGAAGATTCCAGATCGGGAGCCAAGCGGACAGTAGGCCGCGATGAAGGTCACTGGCGTCATTCTCTGTTCGCAGTTCAAGCATCACCATTTTCGTTCACCTCCGCAGATTCCTCACCCCTGATGAGTTTGCGGGAACCTCACGACTTCAACAGAGCAACTCGCCCTCGCTGCGACTGCGGATGCAGTGCTGCCGAGCAATAGACGCGCGAGACGGCTGCCAAGGGCATTCGCGCCGACGAAGATCGCGTCCGCACCCCAGACCTGCGCTTCGTGGATAAGCACGTCCTTCGGGTTGCCCGCGACGATCTGAAGCCGTGCGTCGATGCGAGCGTTTCGCAGTTTCGTGAGAGCGAGCTCGCCGAGCTCGCCGAGCCATTTATCATCGACGGTCTCTGCACCGCTGAAAGCTTTGCGAATCGGCGTTACGAACCTGTCGATACTGATCGGCGTATTCGGTTCGGTAACGCCAAGCAATTTGACCTCTGTTCCGTGCATCCATTTTCGAGTCGCGACCGCTGCGACGGCGGCGGACGCGCCTTTTGAGCCGTCAAACCCGACAATTATCCTTCCAAGGCCGGGATCGAGCTCGTTCTTGCCTCTTGCCACGCGAACCGAACATTTTGCTTCGGTCAAGACCGTTTGCGATGTGCTGCCGAGCAGGAATGAACTGATGACGGAATGCCCTTGAGCGCCGACGATGATAAGGTCGGCTTTGAAGGCTTCGGCGGCCTCGAGGACTTCCCATGCGGGCGAGCCGAACGTAGCGTGGGAATTTACTTCCCAACCGGGGAGAGCCGTCTTGACGCGAGTCTCTGCGTGTTTTGCGAGGATCGATGCAGAGGCAAGCACGCGCTCACCTTTTTCGCGGTGTTCGCGAATGATTGATTCAATGTAGGCGGACGAATCTTCGACCGTGTCCTCGATGGCATTCGCCGGCGGAAGCCACACTTCGGCAACCGAGAGCACCTTTGCGCAGCCGTGCGGAGGAAGCCCTGCGACAGCTAGGTCGTCGATCGCTGCCTCAGCACTTTTTGACCCGTCATATGCGATCAATAGCCTCATACTTTCACCTAAAAGGCAGACCCCTTGAGATCGGCCGAGCGCAAAAACAGGACTGCTCCGATACGGGCTAAGCGCAAGGTGTGTGCCAATCGCATCGAAAGACGTTGTCGCACACGAAATCCCGGATCGGGAGCATATCTTTCCACATTAAGTGTGGAATTTTTCCCGGTTACCGTGAAGAAATCTGCGCCCTCGAAATGCTGCGAACTTTCGGAAAATGAAAGTATTGTTATGTTCGTAAATGAGATAAAATACGCTTAACGCAAGTGTCTTTTGAAATGACCGCAAGTGCAGGAAAAATAAAGGTTTGAATCAACTTGACCCAACGATCCTAATTGTCGATGATGACGCCTCGATCCGGTTTGCATTAACGGAAGCCCTGCGGTCGTGGGATTATGATTCCCGCGCTGCCGGAACCATCGCGGAGGCTGTTTCGATGTTCGACGACGACCCTCCGGCCGTCGTCCTGCTCGATATCGATCTGCCGGATGGAAGCGGCATCGACCTACTAGAACGGATCAAGATCGACAACGCGGACACGATCGTCATAATGATCACAGGTAACGTCGGAATGCCGAACGTGCTGGCCGCGTTTCGCGCGGGCGCGCACGATTTTGTCGGCAAGCCCGTGAGACTCGAAGAACTGCGATTGACGATCAAGAATGCTCTTGAGACGCGAGCCCTCCGACGCGAAGTTCAACGAACGAGAAGGGAGAGGTCGAGCGCGTTTACGTTCGATCAGATCCTCGGTGATTCGCCGGCGATGCGTTATGCGATCGATCTCGCCCGAAAGGTGGCGGATTCGGATGTTGCCTCGATCCTGCTTCAGGGCGAGACGGGCACGGGCAAAGACCTTTTTGCAAGGGCGATCCATTATGCGTCGTATCGCGCGAATTCGCCGTATCTTGCGATCAACTGTGCGGCTCTGCCTGCGACGCTCATCGAGTCCGAACTCTTCGGATATGAAAAGGGAGCGTTCACCGACGCAAAGCAGACGAAAGAAGGCCTTTTCGAGCAGGCGCAGGGCGGTACGATCTTCCTTGACGAGATCGGCGAGATGGAGCTTAGCCTTCAGGCAAAGCTGCTGCGCGTTCTTGAAGAAGGACGCTTTCGCCGCGTCGGCGGGTTAAAGGATCTTCCGCTCGACGTCCGTATCATCGCAGCTTCGAACCTCGACCTGAAGCGGGCAGGCGAGAAAGGCGAATTTCGCCTCGACCTTTATTTCAGGCTCTCGGTCATTCAGGTCGATATTCCGCCGCTGCGCGATCGGGCCGAGGACGTGCTGCTGCTTGCGCAACATTACATCGACAAGGCGAATATCAAGCGTCGCGAAAAGAAGCTGAAAGGCCTCAGCAAAGAGGCGGCGAATATCTTTTGTACGTATCGGTGGCCGGGAAATGTAAGAGAACTTAGAAACGTCATCGAACGAGCCTCGATCCTAGAAGAAAGCCCGTCGGTAACCATCGCACATTTGCCGCAGGATATGGTGAGCGCTGCCGCCGCCACTGCTGGCGGCCTCAACATCGTACTCCCGCGCGAGGGCATCGCGATCGAAGAGGTCGAGAACGATCTTTGCCGGCAAGCTTTCGAACGCACGGGCCACAACCTTTCCCGTGCTGCGCGGCTCCTTGGCATCACACGCGATCAGCTTCGTTATCGATTGAGAAAGATCGATGACGAAACTGCGGCAAAGGCTCAGACAAATGGCGAATGACACGAATCAAAGCGATCGTTCCGTACCGCTGCGGCGCAGCCTGAAGGCTACGTCCAAGGAACTCGCCGACCTCAAATTCGCTTTGGACGAGGCCGCGATCGTTGCGATCACGGATCAGCGCGGCGTCATCACCTTCGTAAACGACAAGTTTTGCGAGATTTCGAAATACACACGCGACGAACTTGTGGGGCAGGACCACCGCCTCGTGAATTCGAGCTACCATTCGAAGGATTTCATACGAAATATCTGGGTTACGATCGCAAAGGGACAGACGTGGCACGGCGAACTGCGGAACAAGACCAAGGACGGCTCGTACTACTGGGTCGATACAACGATCGTTCCATTTCTTGACGACCACGGAAAGCCGTATCAGTATATTGCGATCCGATTTGATATCACCGAGCGAAAACTTGCCGAACATCGCATCCGCCAGCAGGCAGAACTTCTCGATAAGACACGCGATGCGGTCCTCGTCTGCGACTTGAATTACGACATACTCTTCTGGAATCGAGGAGCCGAAAAGATCTACGGGATGGACGTTGCCGAGGTGCTCGGCCGCAGCATTATTGACGTGCTTTTTGACGGCGATCTGAGGGAACTTGAGGCGATAAGGAGCGCGTTCGAGCCGACCGGAAAGATGAACCGCGTCGTAAAACGCAAGACCAAGGACGGACGACACCTTACGATCGACGCGCGCTGGACGCTCGTCAGAAATGAGCTCGATCAGCCCGATTACATTCTCATCACCCAAACCGATATCTCGCAGGAAAAGCAAGCCGAAGAGCATTTGCTGCGTGCGCAGCGGATGGAATCTATCGGAACGCTCGCCGGCGGCATCGCTCACGACCTCAACAACACGCTTTTCCCCGTGCTTATGGGCGTCGAGATGCTTGAGGCGCACGAATCCGTGAGCGCTGAAGGCCGGAAGTGGCTTGCGATGATCCGCGACAATGCGGAACGCGGCGCAGATCTCGTGCGCCAGGTGCTCTCGTTCGCACGCGGCGGCGAAAAGAACGTCGTGCCTATCCAACTGCGGCACGTTGCAAAAGAACTGATACTCGTGCTTCGCGAGACGCTGCCGAGGTCCGTCACTCTAAAACAGCAGATCGAGCCGGATCTCTGGGTAGTCAACGCCGACCCGACACAAATGCACCAAGTGCTGATGAATCTGTGCCTGAATGCGAACGACGCAATGCCCGACGGCGGCGTTCTTTCGCTCTCAATGAAAAATGAGACGATCGACGAGAGCTATCATCAGATGAATCCGGAGATCGCGCCGGGCCGCTATATTTTGATAAATGTCGAAGATACCGGCCACGGGATGTCGGAGGCAACGATCGAACGCATCTTCGATCCGTTCTTTACGACAAAGGAGATCGGGAAGGGCACGGGTCTCGGGCTTTCGACGACGCTCAATATCGTCGAAGCGCACGGGGGCTTTCTTGACGTAAAAAGTACGGTCGGGCGCGGTACAATATTCTCGATCTACTTGCCGGCGGTCGAGTCCGAAGAGCATTCGTCGCAAGCGGTCGCGGAGAATGGAGCATCCGGGGGCAGAGGCCAGCTTGTCCTGATCGTGGATGACGAAGCGGACGTCATCGAGATCACGCAGTTCGCTCTCGAAAAGGCAGGCTATCGCACACTGACCGCTCTTGGCGGAACCGAGGGCATTGCAGCCTTTGCCGACAACAAGGACGAACTTGCGGTCGTTATCACCGACGCTTCGATGCCGCTCGTAGATGGAGCTCTGCTCGCTCGAGCCGTTCGGAGGATCTCGCCGCACATCAAGATCGTCGCGATGAGCGGCCTGCTCAGTTCGGTTCAGATCTCGAAGCTCGAGGCCGCCGGCGTGGACGCTTTCCTGACAAAACCGTTCGCCGCCAAGAAGTTGCTTGCGTGCCTTGCCGTGCTGCTTCCGCAACCGAGGCCGTTTTGATCTAGGTGTCAGCCTCGTAAAACGATTCTATTCGAACTTACAATTGACTGCGTCAATGATGATCGGGTTGGCCTTGACGTGTCTTTAGCCATTCCGCACGGAGCATAAAGCTGCCCGTCGTTACGACCTTTTCGCCTTGGCTCAGACCTTCAAGGACAGGTGTGCGGCCGTCAGTCTCGCGTCCTAAGCGGACCGGACGCAGCTCGAAAGCGTTAGGATCGTCCGTCGCGACAAAGACGATCTGACGACCGTCTATCGTCTGCACGGCCGACGCGGGCACGACGGGGATAGTGCGTTCACCCGACTGAAGTCCGCTCAGCGAAACCCGCACGAACATCCCGATCTTCAAAGCCTCGCCCGGATCGCCGACCTCGATGCGCACCTTTGCCGTGCGGGTCGTTTCATCTATCTGAGGATCGACGTAGGCGATCTGCCCGCGAAAGACGCGGTCGGGAAACGCTTCAGCATTGATGGCCGCGGCCGCACCCGTGCGTAGGCGTGCGACATCGCGTTCGTAAACTTGTGCGATCACCCAAACGCTCGAAAGGTCGGTTACTCGCAGAAGTTCCTTGTTCGCTTCGATGACCTCGCCGACGTTCACCGAACGGCTCGTGATCGTCCCGGTTGACGGCGACGGGATGGCGAGTTCGGAAGTGATCTGCGAGGCCGTTAGGCGATCGACACGCTGAGCCGGCATTCCGAAAAGGATCAGGCGCTGGCGGATCGCCGCCAACTCGGCCTCGGAAGATCGCAGCTTGTTCATAGCTTCTTCATTTGCGGAGCGGACCTCGGAGCCGATCGGCAGTAACTGCGCGGCTCGCTGTTCACGTTTGCGCGCCTCTTCGAGTTCGGCTTCGGCCGTACGAAGTTTTGCGGCGTCCTGCTCAAGTTCTTCGCGGCTTGCGGCACCGATCTTGGAGAGTTTCGTTGTACGGTCGTACCGGCTGCGGCTCTCTGCCAACACGGCGTCTGCGGTGCTTCGCTGTTTCGCCGCCTGTTCAAGTTCGGCGCGACCCGGCTGATCTATTGCAGCGAGGCGTATCGAACGTTCGTAGTTCCGCCGAGCGTTCTCGGTCTCGGTGCGAAGCGATAAATAACGCGACTGAGTCTGTGCGAACTCATCGCTCGAGACGATCGCGAGCGTCTGACCTGCCCGGACGACGGCGCCGAGTTCGGGAACGACACGTCGGACGATCCCGCCTGTGAGAGCGACGACGGACGTCTGACGATACGCGTTCGGCTCGACGGTTCCGGCCGCAGACGCTGTTGCGGCCTCGGATGACAATTGCTCACCGACCGACTCCAAGACTACCCCCGCATTCTGTATCTGTTCGGCGGTTAGCGTAAGGATCTCTTTTGAATTGTCCGTCGGGCGGTCAGGAGCGATATCCGCGCTGCGAGGCGCCGTAACAGGCCGACCGGCATTTCCGCCAAACCCTCCAAAGAGCCAGGCGACGATCAGCGCAAAGATCCCTAATCCCGCGACCACGCCGCCGATCATCAACATCCGCCTGCGTTGCGGTCGCGCGATCTCCGCTCGGTCAGGCACGCCGGAAGACGATGTTTCGCTCTCGATCTCTACGTTTGCCTTGTCGGTCATTTGTTAATCAACTCCGCTGCATTCGCCGCACGCAGGATCTCAGTGCGGGCAAGATAAACCTCAAGCAATGCGTCAATGTATCCATTCTCGATATCAATGAAACGCCGCTGCTCCGCGATGTGATCGAGCAGCGTCCTCGAACCAAGCTCGTATGTCTGTCGAACGACGTCGAGATTTGCCGCTGCTTGGTCGCGAACTCCGACGCGATAGATCTCGCGCGCGCGCGCCGCTCGGTCATAACGAATATATGCGGCGGCGATCTCGCGCCGTGCCGAGAGTTCGACGAACTCAAGACGGCTGTGTGCGGCGGCTTCCTCAAAGCGCGCGGCGGCAGCCATTCCTTCTTTGCGGTCACGCACTGGAAGCGTCAGCCTGATCCCGAAAGTGAGGAAATTCATTCGCTCATCCATCGTCGTGAGAGCGCCGGTTTGACTGCGTATGTCCATCAGCGGAAAGCTCGAACGCATTCTCTGATAGCCGAGCAACAGTTCGCCGTCGATGCGGCCTTCTGCACGGGCCTGACCGCCGCGTGCGGCAGCGAGAGCTTCGATCGCACGGGCGGCCTGAATGTCGGGCCGCGTCTCTATCGCACGCTCAACGGATGCGGCTTCGGGCGGGATCGGATCGAGCATTTGGTCGAGTTCGCCTCGGATCGCGAACGGCTCACGCGGATCGATGCCGAGGAGATTTTTAAGCTCGAGCATACGCAGTTCGGCCGCAGCTTCCGCACTCTCGCTCAATGCGCGGATGCGATTCAGTTCGACCGTCTCCATATTCTCCTCGAGCGGCGGCCGCCGGCCTTCTGCAACCTGCGCGGCGACAAGATCTACGTTGTTCTTTGCGAGAGCAAGGGTCTTTTCAGCGAACTGCAGCTTCAATACCGCAGCAAGAACTTCGGCAAACTTATTCCGAACTTCGGCCGCGAGGATGCGCTCCTGCTCTGCCGCGGCAAGGCGTCGGATCTCGAGCTCTTTTTCCGCGATGCTGATCCTTGCCGCTCGACGTCCGCCGAGTTCGAGCGGCAGGCCGCCTTCGATCATAAAACTGCTATCAGTTCCGCCGAACTGCCTTGTCCCACGCACATCGAGGGTTGGATTCGGACGCGCTCCAGCCTGCCGCAGCAGTGCCTCGCCGGCTTCAACTTCGGAGCGAACCGCGGCCAATTCCGCGTTGTCCTTAAGTGCACGATCGACGGCCTGTTCGACGGACAGCCCATTGACGGTGTCGATGAAACGCGTGGGCTGCGGAGCCTGGCCGAAGGCGTTCGTCCCGAGCAGAAATGCGACTGTGAATAACAGTCCAATAGCGAGAACACTTCGGCACGCGCGCCGCTCGGTCGATACTGCGAGATCAGGCATCGGCATTTTGTTCCTCCCGCGAAATTTCGTAGAGTCGCAGCCAATAAAAGACGACCGGGGTAACGATCAGCACGTGAAGCAGGCTCGACACCATTCCGCCGAAAACCGGGATAGCGAGCGGCCGCATCACTTCTGAGCCTGCGCCTGTGCTCCACATTATCGGCAGCAGTCCGGCGAGGATGGTCGTTACGGTCATTACCTTCGGCCGAAGCCGCAGAAGAGCGCCTTCCGTGACAGCTTCGAGGAGCGACTTTTTGTCGAGCTTTCCGAGTTCGTCTTTCTTTCGCGCGACCGCTTCTTCGAGGTACACGACCATGACGATCGCTGTCTGCACCGCGGCTCCGAAGAGGGCGATGAATCCGACCCAGACCGCGACCGAAAAGTTGTATTGCATCATCCAGAGCAGGTAGAAGCCACCCGTGAGCGCGAACGGAATGGCGAGCAGTATATGAGCGGCTTCAAGGAACGAATGATACGTCAGGTAGAGCATCACGAAAATGATCAGGATGACGATCGGGACGACGATCAAGAGACGCGAGCGCGCGTGCTGCTGATTTTCGTATTGCCCGCTCCATGCGAAGTAGTAACCGCCCGGCATCGGTACTTGCCGCTTGATCGCCGTGTCGGCTTCTTCTACAAAACTTCCAATGTCCCGCCCGCGAACATTCAGCAGAACAGTTCCGCGAAGCAGGCCATTCTCGCTCTGTATCATTGACGGGCCTTCGACCTTTTGGACCGTCGCGACTTCCGCGAGCGGAACTGCCGCGCCGGATGCAGTGAGGATCGGGATCTTGCCGATCGCTTCCGCATCGCGACGAAATTCCGGCGCGTAACGCACACGTATCGGAAAGCGGTTTCGGCCTTCGATGGTCGTCGTCAGATCCACCTCGCCGATCCCTTTTTCGATAACTTCCTGGATCGCCGCGACGTCGATGCCGTATCGCGCCGCGGCCGTTCGGTCGATGTCGATATCGAGATACGGCGCTCCGCCGATCTGCTCCGGATAGACGTCCGCCGCACCTTCGACCGTTTGTGCCGCGGCGGCGATCTTGCGGGATAATTGTTCGAGAGTATTCAGATCGTTGCCGAAGATCTTGATCCCGACCTGAGATCGAATGCCGGTTGCGAGCATATCGATGCGGTTGATGATCGGCTGCGTCCAGATGTTCGTAACGCCCGGCATCTTTAGCGAAGCATCAAGTTCGGCGACGAGTTTTTCTCTTGTCATTCCCGCACGCCATTCGTTCTCCGGCTTGAGGTGCACGACCGTCTCATTCATATTTATCGGTGCGGGATCGGTCGATGTCTCGGCGCGTCCTGCCTTTCCGACCGCCCACGCAACTTCCGGGAACGCCGCAATGATCTCGTTCTGTTTGCTCAGGATGCGAGTTGCTTCGTCCAGCGAGATCGCCGGATCGGTAACCGGCATATACAAGAGATCGCCTTCATTGAGCGGCGGCATAAACTCGCTGCCGATGCCCGTCGTTGCGACCATTGCCCCGATGAAAAATATCAACGCAAGCACGATCGTAGCAAGCCTGTGGTGGAGAGCCTTTTCGAGCAGCGGCTTGTAGAAACGCCGCAGCGTGCGCATTATCGGGTTCGCCTCTTCGGGCTTGAGACGCCCTTTTAACAGGAAGCCGCAGAGCACCGGCACGAGCGTGATGCCCATTACCGCCGCCGCCACCATCGCGAATGATTTCGTGTATGCAAGCGGATGAAAAAGTTTGCCTTCCTGCCCCGTAAGAGCGAAGACGGGAACGAACGCGACGACGATGATCGCCATTGACGAAAAGATCGGCCGCCCGACCATCTTTGACGCATCGCGGACGATCTCCCACATATGCCCGCGATCGGTGATACGGCCGCCCTCCTTTTCGATCGAACGATAGGCATTCTCCGTAACGACGATCCCCGCATCGACGAGGTCGGACACGGCGATCGCTATCCCCGCAAGCGACATTATGTTCGACGTTACGCCGGCAAAATACATAAAGAGGAACGACACCAAGGCGGCCATAGGCAGCGGGATCGTTACGATGAAGATCGAGCGGAAATGCGCAAGGAAAAGAAGATTGACGAGAGTAACGAGAACGAATTCTTCGATCAACGCCCACTTGAGCGTGTTCGCGGTCCGATAGATCAGGTCGGTGCGGTCGTAGAAGGGAACGAGGCGCACGCCTTCGGGCAGTCCCGGCGCGATCTCGCCGATCTTTTTCTTTACGGCGTCGATCGCATCCAGAGCGCTGACGCCGTAACGCATCGTAACAACGCCGCCGACAGCCTCTTTGCCGTTCTTGTCGAGCGAGCCGGTGCGAAAGGCATTGCCAAGCTTTACTTCACCGACGTTACGAACAAAGATCGGCGTGCCGCTGTCGGCGCCGATGACGATATTCTCGACGTCGGCGATCGACCCGACAAGACCAAGGCCTCGAACCACCGTCCATTCGCCCGCTTGTTCGACGACGTTGCCGCCGACGTTGTTGTTCGAACGTTCGACGGCCTCGACGACCTTTGAGAGCGGAATGTTGACCGCCCGCAAACGGTTCGGATCGATGTCGATCTGGTATTGCTGAACATAGCCGCCGACCGTCGCGACCTCAGAGATACCCGGAACCGAATTCAACTGATAACGCACGAACCAATCCTGCAGCGTCGTCAGATCGCGCAGGCTCATCGTGTCGGATTCGAGCGTGTACCAATAGACCTGGCCGAGCCCGGACGCATCGGGGCCGAGCGTCGGCGTTACACCTGCCGGGAGGTCGCGAGAGACGAGATTCAGCCGTTCGAGAATCCGGGTTCTGGCCCAATACAGCTCGACGTCGTCTTCGAAGATGACGTTGATCATCGAGAAGCTGAACGCGGAGCTAGCACGCACCGTACGTACGCCGGGCAGCCCCTGAAGGTTCGTAACCAACGGATACGTAACCTGATCTTCGACCTCTTTCGGCGAGCGGCCGGGCCAATCGGTAAAAACGATCACCTGATTGTCCGAGACGTCAGGGATCGCATCGATCGGAGTTCGCGTCAACGCCCAATATCCAGCCGCCGCTATCGCGATATAGACAACGAGAACGATGACGCGATTTTTGATCGACCAATCGATGAGCCAGTTGATCATATTGCTTCTCTCGCCGATGCTTCGGTCAGCAGGCCTCTCTACTGAGCTGTCGTTGTGATGGTAGCCTTTCCTTTTCCCGCAGGTCCGTCGTAGGTGATCTGAGCCTGCCACTCGCCAGCCATCTCAAGATCGACCTTGCCGGCATATACTCCCGGCGTGCCCGTCGTCGTAAAACTTGCGGGGTTATTCATAGCCGCCATCGAGCCCATTGCGGGCATAAAGAAATTAAGCGCGACAGAGCCGACATCGACCGGCTTGCCCGCCCCGTCAGCAAAAGTGAGCGTGAAATTCTGCTTGCCATTTCGAAGTACGCCGTCCGCGCTTGCGAGCGTCGCAGTCAGGTTGTTGCCCGCAGGGCCGGCCTTGATGGTCTTTCCGGCGGAAGAGTTACCGCCTCCGCAGGCGATCGAAGAAATGGCGATGGTAAGCAAAAAGAATGCTGCGATAGCTTTGAACATAATGGTTTCCTTAAATTTGGACGAAAGTCTTGATAAATGGAGAGCGTCCGAAAGAAACACTTCGGCGCGCGGAAATGTCTTCGCCTTAGATTTCCGGCGAAACAATGATGATGTTTTGGTTCAATTAGATCCGGAAGGCGCGATGGCGCAGGTATAGCTCAGGCGGGCGCACGGATGCAGCGCCGCGAATGACTCTCGTCGGTGCATTGTACTTGTAAAGAACGGATCGCTCTCCGAATGTGAACGCAACCGCGCGGGATGGTTCGACAGCTTGGATCGTGATTTTCGCGAGCGTTTCGAGGCGATCCGGGACGATGTTCTCGGAGTGAGACATCGCACAGGCCGTCTCGCAGCAGGTTGTGCCCTGCATCGAATTCTCGATCGCGGTCTTGGGTTTGCAGCACGCGTGAGCAGCTTCGCTTTTGCCGCCGATACATCCACAGACGCCGGCATAGATCTGCCCGGCGAGGGCAAGGATGAAAATGACAGCTGCAAAGCGCCTAAGCATATATCAGCAAACGATATAAAGTATTCCGCCGTTCGTCAAGGCAAAAGAGAGTGTTTCTCTGCTGCGGAGCTGAAATGGATGATCCGGAAAGAATCTATTTGAATTGCTCCCCCGAAAACGGTTCGGCCGCGGCGGCTCGAGTAAAAGACCAAAAATACTTTACTAAGGTATATAGTGAAAATATACCTGCTACGGTGAAGTTCAGAGGTAATTAGCAGGCGGGTGGAAAAGAAGGGCTTTTCTGGACGCCGAGCGGCTAAGCCGCACAAGTTTGCCGCCGGAATGGCAAAAGAAGAGCGAGGACAACTAGGATCGAGAGCCACGCGACCCAATCGCCGAATCGCACGTAGAGCGTCATCGCTCCGTTGGACTTACGGATCGGCCAAATGCGTGTGCCTTCCTGATAGACAGGAAGCGTATCGGAGACTTGACCGAGTTCGTCGATGTAGCCCGTAACCCCGACGTTCGTTGCGCGCAGAACCGGCCGCGAGGTCTCGACCGCGCGAAATACCGCGTTCGCGAGATGCTGCTTCAAAACAGGTGTCGGGCCAAGGTAACCATCATTCGTGAGTTCGATAAGCACGTCCGCACCGTCGCCAACAAATCGACGCGAAAGCGTGCCGAAATTCGATTCGAAGCAGATCAAGATCCCGGCTTTCACATCGCCGACAGGCAGGACGTCGTAAGTTCGTCCGTATGCAAATGTCCCGACAAGTCCCGGCAGAACCCCGTCGAGCGGGAACGGCATCGCCTCGCCGAAAGGCACTAGGTGAATTTTGTTATACTGCCCGACCTTCTTGCCGCTCGGATCGATCATTACCGCGGAGTTGAAATACCTCGTCGATTCGCTGTCGGGTTCGGCAGAATTGAACAGCACCCACGCTTTATTTCGCCGCGCGAAATCGTTGATGTATGTCTGAAACTCCCGATCGTCCGTGTACATATAGTTCATCGGCGATTCGGGCAGGATCACAAAACGCGTGCCGTCCTTGACCTTCGAGAGACCGTCGGTCGCAAGCTGGATCTGTCGGCTCCGCAATTGATCCAATTTGACCGCCGTGAGCGGACTCATCGGCACGTCTGCTTGGACAACAACGGCGGTCGCCGCGAGGTCATTTGTCGGCTTCGCCTCGGTAGTTGTTCCGGCCGCGAAGAAGAACATCAGTCCGGCAGCAGTCAATGGAATCGCCACCAAAGCGAACGCCAAATATCGCTTTCGCCTCTCGCGAAACGACGCTCTAAGGACAGGATCGACCAAAAGGTATATAACCCCGACAGGAGCGACGAAATACGTACTCAACGCGAGCAGAGGCACGCGTCTTTCAAATGGATCCGTCGTCGCGGAAGTTGCCTTGATCACGGCGGCAACAAGCGTGCTGAATGCTACGATGTTGAAACTCACTAGATAGACGCCGCCGACCGACGCGGTGTTCAAGATGTTCTGCGGGCCGAACGCCTGCGAGTAGCCGAGGGCGTTCCAGTTGTTGCCGGTTAGCAAGAATCGCAGATATTCGGTACACACCCAGATGAACGGGGCCGCGATCATACTCCACGCCCCGTATCTTCGCCAGACGAAATTGAAGATCACGGCGAAGACCGCCGGGAAGAACCCCACGATCATACAGGCGATAAAGATCAGGACGTATGCAAGGGCCGACGGAAAGGCTCCGTAATGGATCGGAGCATAAGCGAGCCACCACGTTGTACCGAAAAAGTATGCGGTCCCGAAAAGTTGACCCAAAAGGAATGTCGCGAACGCTTTCCGTTCATCGGTAATGGCTAACAGCACCGGCACGAAAGCGAACCACGCGAGCCACCACCAATTACTGTCCGGGAAGGCCAATACAAGCATCAATGCAGACGCGATGGCGAGAGCACAATTCCGCAGACTTGGAACCCCGTTGAAAAGAAATCGAATCACGAGATGAATTTTAACAGTTTCGCCGCCCGAACGTCGTGCCGTTTGACCGATTTGGGCAATTCAATATGAACGAAAATACGGCATCGTGAACGTCTGTGACGCAAATTGTCACCTTTCCTGTGACGCAAGCTGTCACTTCCGGCCAAAAACCTGCCGCGGGTCTGTCAATTTGAAACAAAACCAAGCAGTGCGGGACGTACGCATTCTGATCGTGGCACACTTTCATTCAATATGAACGAAAGGCCTTATTTTACGGCGTTTCCGTTATTTAGTGCCGTAAACGTAAGAAAGCCCGGTCTCTAGCGAGACCGGGCTTGTATGGTAGGACAACTGAAGGAACGCTCGGAAGGTGTAAGAGCACAGTGGCAAACCGCGCTCGGAGTAGAGTTGGCGGCGGGG
>Ga0138256_10000047_pt1 | contig 150311 bp, 132 predicted proteins | sample KNB2016incub_MG_FD_105486 | JGI IMG/M metagenome (GOLD analysis project Ga0138256, IMG submission 105486) | Active sludge microbial communities from wastewater in Klosterneuburg, Austria - KNB2014incub_MG | ecosystem: Engineered > WWTP > Activated sludge > Unclassified | place: Austria... | reverse complement strand
GAAAATCAACCCCGATGTATACTGTCATTGTTGATTCCATCGGGTCAGTTTCTTGTCAAAACTCTGAGTGTTTTCTAACACTCGACTCCGATGGAATCAACTTCATAACATCAGGCCTGCAATATTGCATTAGACTTTATCGTTGATTAAAATGCGCTATTTTTTATCCGAGGTTCATATGCTGATCAATAAGAAACCGTTACTCGTAGTTGTTGCGATCGCGTCAATGGCACCCGTGCTGGTTTCTTTCCATACCCGTGGTCAGCAAAAAGATATATCGGAACAAGAACGACAAAAAAGGGAGTTTTACAGCCAGTATCCTACCGCACTTTACAATGCTCCAGAAAATTCGAGTCCTGAACGGAGAGCTGAAAGGAGTCTGAAAAGCAAGCGTTATGACAAGGGCCGCATGCCGGAAATAATAAGTCAGGCACCTGTTGATGACACTGAGGAAGTCTTTACCATCACGGAAGATCTTGAACTCACACCAGGCTTACCGGTAAATGAAAGTGAGCTCGTTGTCATCGGCGAGATTCTGGATGCTAACGCCTATTTGTCAAACAACAAAAAGCGCGTTTATTCCGAGTTCAGCTTTCGAATTTCTGACGTTCTTAAAAAGAATGATATCAGCGTCTCAAAGGGCGAATCACTATGCGTGGACCGTGAAGGAGGTTATGTCCAGTTCGAGAATGGAAGGAAACGGCTTCATAGTATTGGAGGGCTTTTGATGCCGCTTGTAGGCCGCCGATATGTGCTATTTCTGAAAAACAAAGAAAAGACTCCGAATTATGAAATTGTCTCAGGTTACGAGTTGAAAGCCGATGGCGTAAAGAACCTCAACGGTTCGGAGAAGTCCAGGGCGTATGCTGGTATGGACGAGATGACTTTTATGAAGTTGCTGTACAAGGCAATTGCCGAAGGCGTTGAAAGCAGGAACAAAAAGGAGGACTAAAAAAAACGATTAGTCTTGCGGTATCTACTGGGCAAAAGGAATATTTCTTGACTTAGACCCGATTTTTGAAATATTGTTTGCTCATCACACGGAGCCTGGCCTGACGGAAAATGAAAACGATCCCCGCAATTTTTTTATCGCTGGCCACGATCTTTCTACTTGCCCCGTTCGCGTATACACAAGAAAAGATCCCGCCGGAACTTCAGGGGCGGATACGGCAGTCGGGGGATGTTCCGATAGTCGATTTCGAGGCGGAGGGATCGCTCAGTCCATCGGAAAAAGAACTTAGGATCCAGCGAGGCAGAAAATACAAGACCTCCGTACCGCTCGACAAGTTCGAGGATCAGGACACCGTCTTTCACAACCCCGGTGCTCACTCGCCCGCTGATCAGCCACTTCCGGTCGATCAAAGCGATATTGTGGTGCTTGGGACAGTGACTGGTGCACGGGCTTTCGTTTCCAACGATAAGACCGCCTTATATTCCGAATTTCAGGTGACCGTAAACAAGATCTTTAAGAACAGCAGCGGGCTTGGAGTCAATCCTGGATCAAGCATCGTAGCCGAACGTGAGGGCGGCAAGGTGCGGTTTAGCTCGGGACGGGTTCAACAAAGAGGTGAATGGGGACGTGAACTTCCGCAGAGAGATCGCCAGTATATACTGTTCCTGAAATGGGACGAACTTGGAAGGGATTTCGTTATCAAAACGGGTTTCGAAGTTAATGGAGAGACCGTTCAGCCGCTTGATGGCCTAGCGGCCGATTTTACACATCCATTTAGCAATTATGGTCGTTACAAAAATGCCGACTTAAAGAAATTTATTTCGGAACTCGAAACGGCTATATCCCAACGACCACAGTAGAGATCGACCTGTTTTTTGTAGAAGTTTTGCGGATGACCGCGCGGTCGGACTGCCCCCTAGATCGGACCAGCCTGATAGAAACTAAAAGCCGAGCATCGCTGCCCGGCTTTTTTCTATTGGGATTTTGTTGATTCCTTACGATCTTCGCGTATCGCGGCCGACGATGAGGTTGTTGGTTACCTCGAAGACTCCGTTGATACCGTTGGCGAGGATGTTTAGTGTGTTCGCGTCGCTGCGGCTTGATACGAAGCCCTCGAGCGTTAGGCGGCCGTTTTGGACGATGATCCTGACGTCAGGGTTGATCGTCGAGAAGTACTGTCCCGGGCCGCGATTAGTGAACGTCACCAACGCAGCACGCCGGATGCGGTCGTCGAATGAACCGACGGGCAGTTCCTCGATGTTATTCACGACATTCTTGATGCCGGGAATATCCTTGACCGCCGTAGCCGCGTCACGTTTTGTGCCGAGCGTGATGACCTTGCCGCTCAGAACGACCGTGTCGCCGTTGACCTGATAGGTAATGTTGTCAAAAACGCCATACCGCGGCAGCCCGCGAAGCTTCGAATAGATCTGCTGCTCAACTGATTTTTCGGGCTTCGCCGCCGCGAAACTCTGAGTGCCGAATCCGGCAATCGTTAATGCGATAACTGCGAATGAAAGTGCGAAATATTTCTTAATTCTGTCCATAACCTTTTTCTCCGTCCTAAAAGAGATGTGCCACCTCAAATGACAGCTATTGGACGTGAATCGACGGGGAAAGGGTGCCCGGAAAATGCGGCTGTGCCGCTCTATTTGCGGAAAAGCTCCGCTTTTCCGTGAGCCTCACCAACGACTTTACGGCTATGCCGCCCCTTGTTTTCGAATCTCAAAGATCGGCGGCAGAGCCGCGAGAGCATTCTATAAACTCACCGGAAAAGCAGAGCTTTTCCGCAAATAGACGGGCAAAGCCCGTAGGAATGCTTCTAGAATCGTCGCCCTACGGGAGCAATTACTTTGTACTTTGTCTGATCGCTTCATAAAGAACGATCGCGACGCTGTTCGCGAGATTCAGGCTGCGGACATTCGGGTTTGGCATTGGGATGGTGAGGCAGTGGCCGGCGTTTTCGGCGAGGAGAATTTCCGGTAAGCCGCGGGTTTCGGGGCCGAAGACTAGGCAGTCATTTGGCTCGTAGATCCAGTCGGTATATAGGCGGTCTGTTTTAGTCGTCAGAAATAGAAAACGAGAATCGGGCAGGCTCGCAGTTAGCTCTGCCATGTCGATATGCCGATGCAGATCGACCTCGTCCCAATAGTCGAGCCCCGAGCGTTTCAGCGTCCGGTCGTCCATTCTAAATCCAGTTACACCAACGATATGCAGGCTCGTAAACGTGGCCGCACACAGCCGGGCAATGTTGCCGGTGTTTGGGGGTATTTCGGGTTCGTAGAGGGCGATGTGCATTAAAGCTAATGGTAAATGGTAAATGGTAAATGGTAAACGGAAGCGGGCAACATCGCAGGGCGTATGCGTTCCTGGCATTTACCATTAAGCATTAAGCATTAACCATTTTCCGTTCCGTTTCGTGCATCTTTTCTGGTGCGATAAACATCAATCTCATACGGTTTGCACCGGCGGACTGGTGTTTGGCGGGGCGGTTTGTGTTACAATCCGATGTTTCGAGGAGAATTCTTAGTGCTTTTGCGTTTCAGATCATTTCTAACCGTCGCTCTATTTGCGCTTGTGTGTAGTTCGGCCGCGATCGGCCAGACTGAGCCGGCTCCGTCTCCGTCACCGTCGCCAACCGCGACGCCGGCAAAACCAGCCGGGACGCCGGCTCCGGTAAAATTCGACCCGAAAACCGTGACGGCTGAGCAGGTCGTCGAGACGTCGCTCATTTTTGCCTACGGGTATGGCGGCGGGCGGGCGCTTTTGAACCAGATCCGCAAGACAGCGTCCGAGCGCGGCAAGGCGATCTATACGATGCCCGACGGCAAGAAGGAAGAGGCGACCTATCAGAAATTTGTCATTCGCGGCGAGAGCATCAATAAAGAAAAGATCCGACTGGACCAGGAATTCCCGAACGCCCGCTATTCGCTGGTCTTTAACGACGACAAGATCTACGGCGTTTTCAACAACACCGTCTTTGCTCCTCGCGAAGATGCCGCAAAGGGATTTGAAAATCAGATAGTAAGAGGGCTCGAGGCGTTTCTAAGATACAAAGAGAACGGCTCGACCATCGAGATGGCTTCGCGTGAAAAGGTGATGGGTGTCGATTACTACATGATCGACGTGACCGACAAGCAGCAGCGAAAAACTCGCTTCTACGTCAGTGCCAAATCATGGCGCGTGATGATGCTCACCTATGAGGAAGCCGGGGTAAAATACCGCCGCAAATTCTACGATTACAACTACGCACAGGGAACCCTCGTGCCGTTCCGCACTGTTCTCTGGGCCGATGACAAGATCATCGAGGAAACCGACATCGGCACCATCACCTTCGGCCAGAAGGTGGATGAGGAATTGTTCAAAGCCGGTTAGGACTGGAGCGCAAGCGTCCCGCTTGCCAACGCCGGTTCCTCCGGCGTGACGCACATTACAAATTTCCAACTCGATCAATAACCCCGGCCGTCAGCGTTCTCTTGAACGCTTGGCAAGCGTGACGATTGCGCTCCAGTCGCCCTTTGAATCTTTTTGCAACTTTCTCCTGCCTGATCTGTTTAACTGATTGCTACTCCCCGAAAACTATTTCAGGAGACTATTGATGAATAAGATCAAATTATTGATTGTAAGTATAGGTGTGTCCGGCGTGCTGTTTTTATTGCCGGTGTTGGGTTTTGGACAGGCTGCGCTGGAACCGAGTTATGAGGTGTCGCTCCAGCTTTTGATGGGGTCGAATGACGGAGGGCAAAAGGGAAATCTTCCTTCGACGCTCTCGGGTATTTCGCAGCGTTTGAAATCGAGTTATTCGTATTCGAACTACCGCCTCGCAGAGACACTCCTGGGCCGAATATCCAATCGGGGAAAGTTCGAATATAAAAGCGGGGCCAATTTTGGGCGGGATCTCGCGAGCCAGCCGCCAAACTTCATCGAAATGACGCTTAACGAACTGAAGACCGGCCAAACCGCAAAGGGCAGTCAGGCATTCCAGATAGAAACGTTTAGGTTTGGAGCTCGAGTGCCCGTGATTACCAGTGTTATCAAAGACGAATCCGGCAAAGAGCGATCTGCTGTTAATTACGAACAGATAGGCCTCACGCTTAACAAAGTCGGGCTATCTGAAAATGTTCCGACGCTGATCGGCACTCTGAATATGCCGGGTGTGAACGATACGATATTTCTCGTAATGACGATAAAACCGGTCGATCTTTAGCGAACTTTCACGCCCGCCGCCGAAATTTCGGAACAATTTCGGCGGCCGGGCGTGATCTATATCGAGGGCTGATTTTGTTTTATACAAGATTACGTTTTTAATAGTATGGATGTATGGCTTTCGACAGTACAAGAACTTTTGGTGTGGGGGCGCAGCGTAAGCATATGGCTGACGGAAAGCTCACCGACCACGAACTCGTCGACGCCACGCGCAATGGTGACGAATCTGCCTTTGCCGAGATAATGCAGCGTTACCGGAATCCGTTAACGAACTATCTCTATAGATTTTTGAATGATTACGAAGAGGCGGTCGACCTCGCTCAGGAGACATTTGTCAGGGTTTATTTTGCCCTCGACAGATATCACACTCAATATGCGTTTTCGACTTACATCTATCGTATCGCGACAAACCTCGCAATTAGTGAGATCCGCAGGCGAAAGCGGCGAAAGCTGCTTAGCTTGACCGGGCTCTTTCAGGGCGAGGACGACAGCGAGGTCGAGTTTCAACCGACGGACGGCAAGATACTGGCCGACGAGGAACTCGTCGATGACGAACGCAGCCAGATCATCGCCAAGGCGATCGCGGCCTTGCCTGAGAAATACCGCGTGCCCGTCATTCTTCGCGATGTCGAAGGGAAGTCCTACGATGAGGTCGCCCAAATCATGGAACTGGGCTTAGGTACCACAAAATCACGCATCAGCCGCGGGCGGGCGTTATTGAAAGAGAAATTGCAGAATTATTTATAATGGTTAACGAAGAGAAAAACATGCAGGAACCGGAACATCTAGACGTTGCCCGTCTGATCGGCACGCTAAATCGGGTTCAGGCTCCGAAAGATTTTGACTTTCACGTGAAGGCTCGCATAGCGAAAGGCCGTCCCGTCGAGCGTCGTTCGTCCTGGCTGCCGGTTTCAGTGCGCTATGCGATGCCGCTTGTTTTGCTGCTTGCGGTGGGTAGCTATTTCGGCTTTAAGACGATGTATTCGACCGAAGAAGCGAATGTGCCGGCGGTTGCCTACGCTCCTTCACAGCCAGTTATTCCGGTTTCGGATGCGGTTACGTCGCAGCCTGAAGCAGTTCGGGAAATTCCCGCAGGTTCGACAGTTGCCGAGGTGAAAACGCCTGATCAGGGAAACAAGGTCGTAAAGACCGTGCAGAAAACGCCTGTAACTACGGACGTTAAAACGGAAAAGCCGGGCGGCGGTTCTGTCGATCTGGGCCAGTCGAACGCAGCTAGTATCCGCCAGCCGGACGAGATCGACGACAATGCTCCGGGACCTCCTAAGAAAGTTCTGGTTTCGGCCAGTCAGTTTTTGGCTTCGGTCGGGATCGCGGCGAGTTCGTCGGGAAGCGGCGGCAGAATTCAGTCGGTCAGCGGCTCAGCCGCAAGTGCCGGAATTCAGGTGGGCGATGTGATCGAGTCGGTGAATGTTCAGACAGGAACCGTTCGGGTTCGGCGTGACGGGAAAACGATTACCGCGGTTCTTCGTTAATTATTTTATCTTTCGCGGGATCAAGAAAAGTCCGATCAGATATAACGTAAGCGTGAAAAACTGAATGTAGCCCGTGCCGGCCGAGTATTTCGGCAGTTCCAACAGCCAGGTGAAGGCTTCTTTGCCGGGATTTTCAAATAACCGCTGCCACCAGCTACCAGTTGGGGCGGCGGTTATGTTTGCGAGGACGAGAAATTTAACGGCGAAGGCGAGTCCGTACAGGGCGATCATGCTCCGCAGCAGGCGTTTAGCGTCGAACTCGGCGAACAGGTTATTCCAGATCGTCCAGAAGAAACAGAATCCCACGACCCAAAACGTCAATCCTTGCTCCGGCAGCAGCGAGTTATAGAGTTGAACGGTTGCTGTGAACAACGAGAGCAGAACCGTGACACCGGCTGCATTCTCGAGCAGCGGGCTGTCTTCAGCGATCCATCCATCGATCGAGATCATCCCTGAGCGAAAGAACAGAACCAGCGTCAACGCAGCAAAAACGAGGCACACCAAAGCCGGTTTGAGAAAAATAAACGCATTATCCGCCGCCCCGAGCCGCAGTCCGCCGAGAAGTGTGACCGCAATGAAGATCGCGGGGAGCACGAGGTACGTCAGATAACCTGTCTGTGTAGCCTTTTCGTTACGATGCCTGGGAAAACGGATTACGGTGTTTTGTTCGCCGATCTGTATCTCAGTAGCTGTCGTCTCTTCGTTCTCTTGCATAGGTTGTATGCCGTCTTTGTTCCGCCCACTTACGCAGGCGGTTCTGACTTATTTGCGTTCACGCGTCAGTTTCATCGGGTTAAAATCGGACGGCGTGATCTTTAGTCCGTCTTCGAATTCAGTTTTTAGATCAGTAGCTGTTTTTATCCCGAGGGTTTGATCTGTCGTTCGATAGTTCGGATCGACCGCGATCGCGCGGTCCACGGCGGCTAGTCCGCTCGTAAACAATGCATCGTCATTCGACAAACGTCCCCAGCCTTGGCGGTAGAAGCTGTAGGCAATGAGAAACTGCGTAGCCGCGTCGCGTTTCTCGGGATCCGCCCGCTCGAACGCGAGACGGGCGCCGCCGAAGTCTTCTGACCTGAAAGCATTCATTCCACGCGTAAATTCTTCTTTATTTATCTCGTAAGTGCCTATTGCGACCTGGCTTTTTGTCGCGACCTCGGCGATCGTTCGCGGCTCGGAAATGTATAGGAATGCGATGAAAACAAAGCCGGCCAGAGTGAGTAAGATGCTCGAAATGTGGATATACTTCTGCTTCATTGGTATAATCGGCTCAATCCAAGGATACACTTTCTACGCTTCGAACAAATATGAAAAAGTTTACCGTCCTCGCTGTCCTGTTTGCCCTTTCTCTGTGTGTGCATCTCAACATCGTCGCTCAAACGAGCCAAGCTGACCTCGTCATCACGAACGCTAACATCCGCACGATGGATGCCAAGCGGACGATCGCCAAATCGATCGCAATGCTCAACGGCAAGATCATTGCCATCGGTTCAGATGCCGATACGAGATCGCTGGTTGGTGCGAATACGCGCGTCATTGACGCCGGCGGCAAAACGATCGTTCCCGGATTCAACGATGCGCACGTGCATTTTATGGAAACCGGGTCGCAGCTTTCTTCGGTCGACCTGCGAGACGCCAAAACACCGGCGGAATTCGTAGCACGGATCAAAGCGTTCGCGGCAAAGCTGCCCAAGGGCCGCTGGATCTTGGGCGGAAAGTGGGACCATGAAAATTGGACGCCGAACGCACTCCCGACGGCCGCCCTGATAGATGCAGCAACTCCCGACAATCCCGTTTTTATCGATCGCCTTGACGGCCACATGGCACTCGCCAATAGTCTCGCGATGCGGCTTGCCGGTGTAAATAAAGAAACTAAAGAAGTTGACGGCGGTTTGATCGTGCGTGATGCATCCGGAAATCCGGCAGGCGTTTTCAAAGACGCGGCAATGTCGTACATCTATCGGGTGATTCCCGATTCGAGTTGGGACGAGAAAATGGAATTCGCCCAGGCGGCGACCGAGCACGCTGCGAGCCTCGGCATCACAAGCGTTACAGACGTTTCGGGTGGAACGGATGTCGGCGTTTATCAGGAATTGATCCGGCAGGGCAAGCTGAAAACCAGGATCTACGGCTGCTCGCCGCTTTCCGATTACCAACGCTGGGCACGCACGGGTGTTCGGTACGCATTCGGTTCAGCGATGCTGCGTGTAGGCTGCTTAAAGGGCTATGCGGATGGAAGCCTGGGCTCGACGACCGCGTGGCTTTTCGAGCCATACCTGGATGATCCAAAGACGTCAGGCCTGGCGGGCGAGGACATCCCAAAAACCGAGGAATATGTTAAAGCCGCCGATAAGGCCGGCCTGCAGATCAACATCCACGCCATTGGCGACAAGGCAAACGCAACGATCCTCGATATTTACGAAAAGGCCATTCAGGCAAATGGCCCACGCGACCGGCGTTTTCGCATCGAGCATTCGCAGCACCTTCGTCAGGAAGACATCAAGCGTTTCGGCAGTCTCAAGGTTGTGGCCTCGATGCAGCCATTCCATATCATCGACGACGGCCGCTGGGCATGGAAGCGGATCGATGAGAAGCGTTTAAAGGGAACTTATGCGTTTCGAACGCTGCTTGATACCGGTGCGGTTTTAGCGTTCGGCTCCGATTCGCCGGTCGCTCCGCTTAATCCGCTGTGGGGCGTTTACGCAGCAGTCACTCGCCGCACGCTTGACGACAAGAATCCGAACGGATGGATCCCGGAACAGAAGATCTCAGTTGATGAGGCGGTAAGATCGTTCACGTGGGGATCAGCATATGGTGAATTTCAGGACAGCTGGAAGGGAACTCTCGAGGTCGGGAAGCTTGGCGATTTGGTCATTTTGTCCGACGACATCTTTACTATCGATCCGCCTAAGATATGGAACGTCAAGGTTCTGAAAACCATCGTTGACGGCAAAGTTGTTTTTGAATCGAAATGAGATTTCTTGTACTTCCACTTCTTTTTCTTTGTGTTCTCACGTCGTACGCACAAAGTGCTAATGAAACGACGTGGAGGACAATAGTAAGTAAAGACAACGACTTCTCGGTCATGCTGCCCGGCGAGATCGTCGTTTATAACGACAAAGCCCTAGACCTCGTTAATATCTCGGCGGGTGTTCCGGGAGTTTCCTTCCGCGTAATGTTCAATCGATCCTCAAGCGGAACGGCCCAGTTGAACTACTTTAAAAAGGTCAAAGAGAAAGAAGGATTTGTCGGTTCACAACGCTCGGGCCCCGGTTTTGAAACAGGGATCTACGTAGCAAAAAAGAAGATCTACCGCATCTCTTTATACTTCAGAACGAAAGCGGGATTTTATTCGGTCGACGTCCTGGCTAAGGACGATAATGACAAACACCTTGCCGAGTTTCTGGGTTCGATAATAGTGAACATGAACCGGATCGCTGAAAATAAGGGAACGCAGCCAACGCCCCGATCCAGGATCTCGGTCGAAGACCTTCAAACAAGCCAGAAGATCAAAGATTTTCAGGCTCGCAAGCAGTCGAACGCGGTTCGCGTCGTGAACGGGAAACAAACGATCGATCAGGATGTTTTTTATTCTGAACAGCTTTTGATACTTAATAAGCCGCGTCCCCGATATGATGATCGAGCCAGAATGGAAAATGTGCAGGGCACTGTCATCTTACAGGTCGAGTTCAAGGGTACCGGCGACATTGGAACCGTCTGGGTGGTGTCGGGCCCGCACCTGCTTCATGACGTCGCTATCGAGGCGGCGAGAAAGATAAAGTTCCTTCCGGCTGAGATCGATGGACAAACTGTCGATGTCATCCGCGAAGTCGAGTACAGTTTCTCTATCTATTGATCAGCAGACCTTTTCACGATCCGATCGGTTCAAAGATGCGTTGCCTATTCAGCCAGCTGATCCTGCTCGTGTTTCCGATAATTGCTGCGGGACAGTCGCCCGCAGAATTGGTCATTACAAATGCGAATATTCGCACGATGGATGTAAAGAGGCCGACTGCATCGGCCATAGCGGTTTCCAATGCGAGGATCATTGCCGTGGGCTCGATCGATAAGATCCGGGAGCTTATCGGGCCGGGTACGAAGGTCATTGATGCCAATGGCAAACTGGTTATTCCGGGGTTCAATGACGCTCATGTGCATTTTACGGGCGTTGGAAACTGGTTCTCACACCTCGAAGCATCGAATATCAAAAACGAGCAGGAACTGCTCGACCGCGTCGCTCATTTCACCCGCTTTCTGCCAAAAGGGCGTTGGGTTCTCGGCGCAAAACTCTCTTCTGGTTCATTGCCGGGCCGAGCAGTTCTTGATTCGGTCAGCTCCAACAATCCGGTGTTGATATATTTGGCCGATCCCGCATTCGCATTCGTAAATTCCGCTGCCTTCAAACTTGCTCGAATTCCCACTGAAAATATTGGTTCAAACTACAAAGAAGTCGGTCGTGATCCCAAGGGCCGGGCGACAGGTGTCGTAACCGGGAAGGCATTGCAGCTCATCCGAAATTCGATACCAAAAGATAATGCCACCAACTGGGCTGAGATAACCGAAGCCGCAAGCAGCTACGCCGCATCGCTTGGCGTGACGAGTGTGCAGGACGTGCATTCAGACAACCTGCTCGCTACATATCACGAAATGGCGAAAGCCGGAAAGCTGAAGACCCGCATCTATGAATGTGTCGGCATGAGCGATTGGGAAAAGGACAAATCGATCGGGCTCCATGCGGCGACGGGCGACGAGATGGTTCGCGGCGGCTGCGTCAAAACTTTTTCCGATGGCAGCAGCGACGAACGCGGCGAACTCGGAGCTCGTATTGCAAAAGCCGACAAGGCAGGAATGCAGATCATGGTGCATGCCATCGGGGCACGAGCGAATAAAAACACGATCGACGCATTCGAATTTGCTGCATCTAAGAATGGAAAGCGTGACCGCCGTTTTCGCGTCGAGCATGCTCGAAATATCTCGGCAGGTGACATAGCCAGGCTTTCGCGATCGTCGATCATTGCTTCGATGCAGCCGGCATTGTTTTACCGCGATGGTGATGCGGGTGATAACTATCCGTTCATTTTTCGCTCGCGAGCAAAGGTGGCTTTCGGCTCGGATGCATCGATGATCGACATCGATCCTTTGGCGGGTATCCACGCGGCGGTTAATTCTCGTTCAGGCTCGGTGTCGGTCGAAACGGCAGTTTCAGCCTACACGATCGGCTCGGCCTATGCGGAGTTTCAGGAAAATCAGAAGGGGACGATCTCTGTCGGCAAACTTGCGGATCTAATTGTTCTTTCCGACGATATTTTCAGGATGCGTTCGGACGATATCAGGAACGCCAAGGTCCTTATGACGATCATGAACGGGACGGTCGTTTATGACGCAAATTGTTACATCGAGCGGCGTTCTGGCTGCGAAAACTGATATAATACCCAAATAATTCTATTGAATTTTGAGAGGAAACATAACTTTATGAAAAAACTTGTAATTTTGACCAGCCTGATCCTTGCGTTCACACTCGGAGCTTTTGCTCAGGAAAAGATGGAAAAGGGCAAACCGACCGACAAAGACAAAACCGAAGCGATCCCGACGACCAGCTACATGAAGCGCGGTGCGGCCATAGGTTCTGCACAGAAAGTCTCGCTCGCTAAGGTCCTCGCGGATCCGACGAAATTCTCTGGCAAACTTGTTCGCGTTGAAGGCGTTATCGTTCGTTCGTGCAAGACCGAAGGCTGCTGGGCTGAACTCGCGCCAAAGAAAGACGGCAAGAGCGTTCGCGTCAAGATGAAAGACCACGCGTTCTTCATCCCGCTCGAATCCGCAGGAGCTTTGGCTCGTGCAGAAGGCGTTCTCACGGTCAAGGTGCTCTCGAAAGAAGAGGTCGATCACATGATCAACGACGACGGAGCGAAATTCCCGAATCGTAATTCGGATGGTTCAGTAAGCGAAATTTCGTTCGAAGCGACTGGTATTGAGTTGAAGAAAGCTTCGAAGTAACCGTGCGTATTCCGAATGCGGAAAATGCCGTCGTTGCCGTCGAAAAGTTGGTTAATTATTGCCTGGATCAGACGAACGAAGTTGGCCAACATAAGGCGAAAGTCTTCGCTTCGGCCCTTGGGATAACGCAGATCAATTACGAGGTTTTGCGGTCAGCCCTGCTGAATGCCGTTAATTCCAATGAAGCGGTCGCCGGAGTTTCCGATGTATTTGGCGACAGATATATCGTGGATTTCGACTTCGTTCGTGGTGACAGATGTGCTCGAATCAGAAGTATTTGGATGATCAATCGTGGTAGCGAAATGCCACGATTGATCACCTGCTATGTTATCGATTAACTTGGGGGAGTTATGAAAAAACCTGAAATGTTTGATTCGGTTGCATTGATCGAGGACCTTCCCGAAGCGGGTTTAGTGCGTGGGAATATGGGGGCGATCGTTGAGAGCTATCACGATGGCGAGGCTTACGAGGTTGAATTTGTCGATACCGACGGGCAAACGTACGGCCTGCTGGCTTTGCGGCCAGAGCAGTTCATTGTGCTTCATAGAAGTTCTATGGAAAAGATTGCAGCCTGACATCAAGCTGGCAACATGAAACCCTTTAAGATCCGCAATATCGAAATAAACCCGCCGCTCATACTTTCACCAATGGCGGGGGTTACTGACTACACCTTCCGCCGCTTGATAAAGCGGCGGGGAGGTGTGGGTTTGGTCGTTTCTGAGTTTATTTCGGTCGAGGGACTCACACGGGGGAATCCCAAATCGAAACGTCAGATGCGTTTTGATGAAGAGGAGCGTCCCTACGCCGTGCAGATATTTGGCGGAAAGCCGGACCGAATGGCGATGGGAGCCGAGATGGCTGAGGAGATCGGTGCAGATATTCTCGATGTAAATTGCGGGTGTCCGGCTCCGAAGGTCGTAAAGAATGGCGGCGGTTCCGGATTGCTTCGCGACCCGCAATTGCTCGAGAACATTCTGAAAGAGATCAAAAAAACGATTACGATCCCGCTGACGCTAAAGCTGCGAACCGGTTATTCGGAATCGACGATCAATGTGGTCGATGTTGCGAAGATGGCCGAGCAGTGCGGCGTCGAACACATTCAGGTGCATGGACGAACGCGGGAACAGGGCTATAAGGGCCTCGCAAATTGGGATCTGATCAGGCAGGTGAAGGAAGCTGTGAGCATTCCGGTATCGGGCAACGGCGATATCACGACGATCGAATACGGAATGACCAAATGGCGTGAGACCGGGACCGACGGCATTCTGATCGGCCGCGGTGCGATGCAGAATCCGTGGATCTTTCGCCAATTCCAGGACGTCATCGAGGGCCGCGAGCCATATCAGCCGGATCTCAACGAGAAAAAGCACGTTCTGCTTGAATTCTTCTCAATGTGCCGCGAGGAAATGCCTGAGATCGTCAGCCTGGGCAAAATGAAGCAGCTCGCCGGGCAATTCACGAAAGGCCTGGTCGGCGGTGCCCAGTTTCGCCAAACGCTTTACCATTCGCATTCGGCAGATGAGATCCTCGATAATATCACGACCTATTTCGAAGCTCTCGAGCGAAGTCAGACGTTCGGCGATGGCCATGTGGAAGCTGATGCTGATCGTGATCTGATAATAGATTCGTGCGACGCCGGCGCTGGAAATCCGTATCAGATGCCATCGGAACTGATTGCATCAACTGCCGCGAATTAGTTTTTGTATCAAGGGGCCGTAAATTTGAAAGGAGATCGTCAAATACCTTCGCTATGAGAAACCTTAAGAAGCTTCCCCTTTTTCTGCTGATCGTTGCCTGCTCATCGATGTGGCTTTCAGCCCAGAATCTAAAGCCCGAAGAGATCATCGCCAAGCACCTGAACGCCGTCGGGTCTAAAGGCGACCGCGATGCTCTCAAGAGCATCATGGCACTCGGGGCGAGTGAGTTCGAATCGAATGTTCCGGTCGTCAAGGGCGGCGGCAAAGCCGTCGTTGTGTCGGACCCGGGAAATCTATTCTTTATCATCAGCCTGAATTCAAAGGAATATCCGTTTGAAAAGATCGGCTATTTTGACGGCAAAACCAGCCTGCCGTTTACAACCGCCGGCAGCCGTTCGCTGCTCGGGTCATTTCTGTCAGATCATCAATTGATGTTGAGCGAAGGGCTCTTCACAGGAGCGATGTCGATGAGGTGGCCGCTTTGGGACATCCAAAAGTCCAAACCAAAGCTAGGTGGCGGCGGAACAAAGAAGGTGAATGATCGCAAGGCCTATGTGATCGATTACAACCCGGCGGGCGGCGGTTCTCCTGAATTTACTATCAAGCTCTATTTTGACGCCGATACCTTCAATCACATCCGTACGGAATATCGCTACGAGATACAGCCGACCGATGGGACATTTGGGCAGCAGAACCGCCGGGCGAGCGGCGTGGCTATCCTGGCTGAGAATTTCTCAGATTTCAAAGCTGTCGAGGGAATTACACTGCCGCATACTTTTCGTGCGGAGCTCTCAAATAACGGTACTAGTGGAATGTATAAAAACATCTGGGGTATCAAGGTTGCCGAATACAGACTAAATCAGCCGCTCGCACCGGACTTTTTTACATTTGATCCGAAGTAGAGGCGTTTATGCGATCTATCATCATAGCGGCCCTGCTGATCTTTCCCGCATTTTGTCTTGGCCAGGCCGGCGATAATACAGCGATCCGCTCCTCTGCTGCCTATGCTGAGGTGCTCGTTCGAAAGACGGAGGTTCAGGCAGATCTGGAAGCCGTTTCGGCGGACTATACTGAAGCCAACCCGAAGCTGCTCGATCTTCGGTTTGAGCTTTCGGCCTTAGAACGGTCTACTGCCCGGATCCTTGCCACAAAGCCATCGGAAGCCGCAAAGCTGACACTTGGGGTCGGCAAGCTGTTCGTTAAAAAAGCTTCACTCGAAACCGAACAAGCGAGGCTCCTTCGAAGCTACGGCCTGGAACATCCCGAGGTTAAACGGGCGAAACGCCGGGTTGAGATATTCGAGAACGCGATCAACGAACTGATCAAATAAGAAAGGGCCGGAATTGAATCTTCCGGCCCTTTTCTATTTCCTAAGTGATCGTACGTTACTTTGTTGGCTTGTCCTTTCGTTCATCGGCGAAAAGGATCGGTGCAACGAGCGGGCGATAAGCGTCGGCGATCTTGATGTACGAATTCTCGCGAAGTTTGGCCATAAAACGCTTTTGTTCATCGGGAACCTTCTCACTCATTATCGCCATTCTTACGGCATTCTCGTCGAAGACCGATTCCGAACTCGCTTGCTGACGTTCATCGATGCGAAGGATCACGACACCGAGCTGCTCAACGTCGAACGGTGAAGTGTATTCTCCGGTTTTGAGGCCCGCGATCGGTTTTGAGATAACTTCGACAAGGTCTTTTACCTTAAGTTTTTCGGCCTTTCCGGTACCGTTGGTGATCACGCCGGGATCAGAGGTTTCTTTAGCGATCTTGTCCCAGTTTCCGCCGGCTTTCAGCTGAGCCGCGATCTCTTTCGCCTTTTCACGGACCGTTTTCTCGTCGCGGCCGGCAAACCCTAAGAAGATCTCACTGAAAGAAACGGTCTCGGGCGTCGTGAATTTGGACTTGTTCTTTTCAAAATAGTCTTTTAATTCCTTACCGTTTGCCGCCCAGTAAACCTTCATCTGGACTTCTTTCTCGATAACGCGGTCGCGGGTCGCCTGTTTTCTCCAGTCCTCACGGATCTGTTTCGGATCGACGCCGCTTTTTTCCATCTGGGCATACAACTCCTCAACGGTTTTCAGATCGTATTGCTTCATGATCTCGCGGAACCGCTGATTGAGGCTCGCCTCGATATTACTGTCCAAACCGTTTTCCTTGGCTTTCTGTACGAGGAGTTCTTCGTTGATCAAACTTGCGATCAACTCGCCCTGCTTTTCGTCAACCAACTTTTGCGCGTCTTCGCGAGATTTGCCTTCCTGCACGTAGCTGTCGACAATGCCCCTCGACTCGCGTTTTACGCGCGAGAGCGTTATAACGCCGTCATTTACCTGAGCGACGACCTCGTCAACAACCTTCGTTTGCGTTTCCTGCGAGAACACCGGAATGCTCAGCATCAGAGCTGCGAGCGATACAAAAAATAGCTGCCTTAAATATTTCATCAAAAAAAACTCCTATTGGCCGTAAGGGGAAATAATATTACCCAATGACGTTTTGCGCAAACGTGGGTATGATGCAGAAACCGGGCGGCGGGTTTATTGCGAGCCGCGAAAGCACCGATAACAGGAATACTGCCTGATTAGTCGTTTTTAAAAAATGCAGGTCTCTGCGGCCTCCCAACGATCTTCTGATGAACAAAAAATGTCCCAATTGCCGTCTCGTGAACTACGCGGACGCCTCAGAATGCGTTCGCTGTGAGGCTGTTTTCGGCGAAAATGCGACAACGATCACCGGCGGCGTCGCGCGAAAGCCTTCGATCCTAACTCGCGTTGTGATCTGCATCGCGGTGTGCTTCGCCCTCCTGATCGGCTTTTACCTTTCGCTGATCGGCACGTCCAGGTCGCTTACGTTCGATCAGAAGGCTACTGTTCGCGATTCGATCAACATCATCCGGTCACAGGGCTTCGAGACGGAGGCAATGATGCTTGACCGGTATACGGTCTATCGGGCAAGCGATAGTTGGTTCAATTCCATGATCCCGAAGGAAAATGCATTTGCCGCGACGAATTTCCCGTTCGAGATAATGACGCTTTACCCGGATTTCTTTACTTATCCGGTCGATGAGACCGAACGAGCGGCGATCTTACTCCACGAAGCGAGACACCTGCTGGGCAAGGACGAAAAGGACGCGTACGAATTCGTCTGGAAAAACCGAGCGAAACTAGGATGGACCAAGCAAAAATATCTGCATTCGCCCGTTTGGGATAACGTCCGCCGTCAAACCCGCGAATACGCCCCGTCGCTCTTCATCTGCGATGGCTCCGATTTTAGCGACTGTACCGAATGATCACGATCTGATTGCCGCCAAACATTCAGAAGCCGATTTGATCGGATCTGCTGTTTTCACCGGAATTCTTAAAATGCCGCTCGGTGAGAAATTCGATTCTTCATTCTCAGATAAATACTGCATCAGCTTCTCTGGCGAAACGCGGGCCGATTCGCCGAGTTTTATCGCGATGCCGTCAGCCGTGCGGTCGATCGAGACAATGGCCATGCGTTCGGCTAGTTTCCTGAGGCGGCCGTATGCGAAAAGGTTATCGACCGAACGCGGAATACGTCCGTAGCGGTCCTCGATCTCGGCGTGGATAGTCGTGAGTTCGTCCTCGGTCTCGGCGGAGGAGATGCGTTTGTAAGTTCTGAGGCGCTGGCTCGTATCCGAAATGTAATCCTTCGGAATAGCGACATCGATACCCAGATTGATCGAAACGCTCGTCTCGTCCGAGATCTCATCGCCGCGGATCTCGCCGATCGTACGTTCGAGCATTTTCGTGTAAAGATCGAAGCCGAGAGCATCGAGGTGTCCCGATTGCTGGCCCCCGAGAATATTTCCGGCTCCTCGCAATTCAAGATCCAAAGCCGCAAGTCTGAATCCCGCTCCGAGGTCCGAGAATTCGCGGATCGCACTCAAACGTCGTCTCGCGATCGGCGTTAGCTCGATCTCACTTGGGATCAGCAAGTACGCATAAGCACGGCGATTTGATCTGCCGACGCGGCCGCGAAGCTGATAAAGCTGCGACAGGCCGTAATTGTCGGCTCGGTTAATGATTATGGTGTTCGCACGCGAGATGTCGATCCCGTTTTCGATGATGGTCGTTGCGACGAGGATGTCGTATTTGAAATCGACGAAATCGAGCATCACCTCTTCCATTTCCTTCTCGTTCATCTGCCCGTGGCCGATGGCAACGCGGGCGGCGGGGACGATCTTTTTGATGAGAGCGGCGATGGCTTCGATTGACTCAACCCGGTTATGAATAAAAAACACCTGGCCGTTGCGGGCGAGTTCGAGCTCGATCGCGGAACGAATAACGTTCTCGGAGAACTGCACGACCTGCGTGTTGATCGCCAGACGATCCCGCGGCGGCGTTTCGATCACGGACATGTCACGCATGCCGAGCAAAGACATATTCAACGTACGCGGAATCGGCGTCGCCGAAAGCGTGAGAACGTCGACCTTTTTCTTTAGCTGCTTCAGCTTTTCCTTATGCCCGACACCGAAACGCTGCTCTTCGTCGATGACAACGAGGCCGAGTTTTGGCAGTTTTACATCGGTCGACAGAATTCGGTGTGTACCGATCAGAACATCAACCTCGCCTTTGCCTGCTGCTTCGGACACTGCTTTCTGTTCCTTAGACGAACGAAAACGCGACAGCAGATCGATCTTTACGGGAAACGCCGCAAATCTCTTCTTAAAACTCTCGAAATGCTGATACGCAAGCACGGTCGTTGGCGTCAGGATCGCGGCCTGTTTGCCGTCCATCACGGCCTTGAACGCTGCACGCATCGCAACCTCGGTTTTGCCGTATCCAACGTCGCCGATGATGAGGCGATCCATCGGGGTCGGCGTTTCCATGTCGGTCTTGACGTCCTCGATCGCAGCGGCCTGATCGACGGTCAGATCGAAAGGAAATGCGTCCTCAAACTCATGCTGCCAAGGCGCGTCGGGCGGAAAGGCGTGCCCGGTGACGAGTTTGCGTTCGGCGTAAAGCTTGAGCAGTTCGTCAGCCATGTCACGCATCGCGCGTTTGGCTTTCGCTTTAGTTTTCTGCCAGCCAAGGCCGCCGAGGCGGTCGAGTGTCGCGGTCGTAGTCTCGCCCGACGAATACCGCGAGACGAGATCCATACGCTCCACCGGCACGAACAATTTTGCATTGTCCGAGTAGATGAGCAGCATGAACTCACGTTCCGTTCCTGCGGACGCTATTGTCTGCAAACCGTCAAATCGGCCGATGCCGTGATCGATGTGAACTACGAGATCGCCAGTCTTGAGATCGCGAAAATCGGAGATGAACGCGCCGAGTTTGCTCTTCGAACGCTTCGCCGGTTCCTTCGCCGGACGAAACTCGCCCTGCGTCACCTCGCCAAAAATATCGCCCTCGGTATAAACCGTCAGGTCGAACGCCGGCAGCTCAAAACCGCCGGAAACAGTTCCGATCCTGATCGAATCGCCCGCGAGCGTCGCGTCGTATTCGCGAAGGATCTCTTCCAAACGCTCGGCCATTCCCGGCGTTTGGATAATGATCTCGGTTCGGCCTTTCGCCGATTTGAATTTTGCTGCCGATCCCAGTTCGATAACGAATTGCTGGATATTCCCGTGAAACTTCTGCGTCGAACGGGATCGCAACTCGATCTCGGTTGCTTTCGAAGCGGATGAAAACAAAAAGATCGGTTTCCGAGGGGCAGAACCGGGAGCGATCGCGACTGGGCTCTTTTCACCGCTATCAGGAAACCCAGTAGCTATCGCTCCCGGTTCTGACCCGAGCTGAAACTGTTCGTCCGTTTCAGCGGCGATTCGGCCCAACGCACGCATCTCGAGACTCGTTGTACTTTCCAACTTTTTGCGGAGTTGGTCAGGCGTTAAGAAAAGCTCGTCAGGAGCAAGCCCGACTTCACCGGAATCTATCGTCGCTCTGTAACTGTTATCAATATGATCGTACAGCCCGGTCAGGCTGTGTTCGATCGCGGTCGGTTCGTCGATGACGAAGATGCAGTCGGGAAGATGGTCGAAAATTGTTGCGGTGAGTGGTTTTGATGCTGGAATTAAAAATTCCCAGCCTGAAAAAGTTTCGCCTTGCTCCGCAAAATCTGTACGGTCCTTTAATCCGCGGGCGAATTTACCATCCGAGAACCGGTCGCGTGCAAAAAATGCCCAATCCTTAAAATCCTGCACCGACGCAGCAAACTCTCGCATCGGAGCGATAGCGATCTCTTTTAATTGCCCCGTCGAAAGCTGCGTTTCGGGATCGAACGAACGGATCGATTCCACCGTATCGCCAAAAAACTCCACACGCACAGGCGAATCAGCGTCCGGGGACCACACATCGACAATTCCGCCGCGAACCGAAAGCTGTCCCGGACCGAAGATGGGTTCCTCGCGAACATATCCGCCCGCAAACAGACGCTCGATCAGCGTTTCGGGGGCAAAATCTTTGTCGCGGATCAAAACACAGCCCAAAGCAGCGATCTCGTCCGGCGAAACGGTTCGCTGGATCATCGAGCGGGCGGAAAGCAGAACGAATTCGCTCTTATGATTCTTTAACTGCCACAGCCCAAGTGCACGGCGTTCCTGCGTTTCCGCGTGGGGCGAAACGCCTGAGTATGGATCTGCTTCGAATGATGGCAGGACGATTATCTGAGATCTCAGATCTGAGATCTCAGATGAAAAGAAATCGAGGTCCGAATTCCACTCCTCAAGCGAAGTGTTCGATTCCGTCACGACCGCGAAGGTCTTTCCGGTTTCCGCGCGCAGTTTTGCGAGCACAAATGCCTTCGACGAGACCGAGGTCATTCCGCTCAGGCTCACCACACGCGTGCCGCCCTTTATTTCCGCCAACAATTTATCGAACACATCCACCATAAACACACCTATCCGCAGAAAACATATCGCGGGGGCATCGACGCCCTTCGCACACGTTCTCCTGCGGTACATTCATTTTGCCATATTTGCAAGAAGTTTGCCGTGGTCGCGGTGGTTAACTATAATCAAGAGTTCGAATCTTCGGGCTCCTTTTTAGCTCTTTATCATGTATTTACCGATAAATAAGCGATGGATTCTGATATTGACACCGATTTTGATCGGCGTTATTTACTGCCTCGTTCTAGTTACAGGCAGTATGGGTTTTATTCCACGTTTAAGAGCCTCCTCTCAAAGTCCGGACGGCGCGTGGACAGTAAACGTTTACGAGAAAAGACTCTGGCCGCGACCATTTTTTCCCCGCATGGGCGCCGTTGCGAAAGTTTTTGATAAGGATCAAAAGCTTGTTTTTGAGAAAGTGATCTATCATGACGACGATTTTGATGACACGGTTGGAACGTCATTTAATACCGTTTCTTTCGTCGGCGACGAAGCACTTATAGGCCCAGATCCTTATATTCAGGGAAAGAATTTTGTTATCAATTTAGCGGAACTTCGAAAGTAAAGTATGAGCATTCCATCATTTGACGAGATCATTGAGCCGAACGATCAGGTCGAGGCGCGCAAGGCTTCGCTTGCTGCGTTGAAGGCGTTGGTTGGTAACGTTTATCCGAATAAGTTCGTGCGGAGCAAGATCTCCGGCGTGGAAGACACGATCACGAATTTAAAAGCCTACGCACCGGTCGTCGAGATCGTTGACGAGATAAAAGCTGTCGTCGCGACTCTCGCTGAACGTGAGCGGCCGCCGGCGGAGTTGAAAGATGCATTGAATGAGAGATTAAAAGCTTTTGGCAGCGTACGCATCTCCGGCAGGCTGACGACGCCGACGCGGGGGAATTTTGTTCATCTTACGGACGGAATCAATAAGCTGCAGATCTATTGCAACAAAAAAGGCCCGCTCGCGCTTGTTTTGAATGACGGAAACGACACGCTCGACGAGGAAAACGGTTGGAACGCGTGGCAATTGCTTGATCACGGAGATTTTGTCGGTGCCGAAGGATATTTATTCATCACAAACACCGGCGAACTCAGCGTGCATGTCGAAAAGCTCCAGTTCCTGGCCAAAGCGATGCTGCCGATGCCTGACAAAATGCACGGCATCGCCGATCCGGAATTGCAGCGGCGTTTTCGTTACGCGGATCTAATTGCGACAACGCTGCAGGTCGAACATGACGGTTTAACGACCCGCGAGGTTTTTGAGCGGCGTGCAAAACTTGTTTCCGGCCTTCGACGCTTTCTCGACGACTCCGGCTTTATCGAGGTCGAGACGCCGATGCTCACGCCGAAGGCTACGGGAGCCGCGGCGAAGCCTTTTGAGACGCATCATAACGCTTTGGACATCCCGCTTTACGCACGCGTCGCTCCGGAGCTTTATTTAAAGCGTCTGGTCGTCGGCGGGTTCGAAAAGGTCTACGAACTAAACCGAAACTTCCGCAACGAAGGCCTTTCGCAGCGTCATAACCCGGAATTCACCATGCTCGAATTCTACGTCGCCTACATGGATGTCAACGGAATGATGGATCTCGCCGAAACCATGATAAAAGACGCCGTTGCGAAGGCAAATGACGGCAGTTTGGTGGTGAAATATGGGGAGAATGAGATAGATTTCACGAACTTCAAGAGAACTTCGATGAGAGATGCGGTCGCTGATCTGTCAGTACCACCTGCGGTAGCGGGTGGTTTAAGTCAGCCGACCACAACCGACATGCAGAACGACACAGTTCAACCACCAGCTACCGCAGGTGGTTCTGACTCGGCCGCAGAACTTCTCGCATCGTTCGAAGAACATGTTGAATCGACGCTGATTCAACCAACTTTCATTGTTGATTACCCAAAATCAATCTCCCCGCTCTCGAAAGCTTCGCCGGAGGATCCAAATATCGCGGAGCGGTTCGAATTGTTTATAAATGGAATGGAAGTCGCCAATGGATTTTCTGAATTGAACGATCCGAAGGAACAATACGAGCGTTTTGTGGATCAAATGTCCGAGCGCGAACGCGGCGACGAGGAAGCGATGGTTCTCGACGAAGATTACATCCGTGCCCTAAGCTACGGAATGCCGCCCGCCGCCGGCATCGGCATCGGAATCGACCGCCTGGTCATGCTCCTGACCAACAAACACTCGATCCGCGATGTTATTTTGTTCCCGCACATGAGGCCGGAGAAGAAAGACGGGGAGAAAGGGAGTGGAGGAGAATAGGAGAAGAAACGGGGAGATTTAACGCAAAGTCGCGAAGAAGCAAAGACGCAAAGGATTATTTCATATTCTTCCTTTGCGTCTTTGCAGCTTAGCGTCGTTGCGTTGAAAAATGATTTTGAATGGTTTTTTCTACACAAGCTGCGCGCTTTTTGCGTTCGCGTTCAACTCGATCCTGTGCCGAATGGCTTTGGGGAAGGATGAGATCGATGCGGCGAGTTTTACTTCGATCCGGCTGTTGGCGGGTGCGGTTATGCTTTTGGCGTTGGTTGCTGTTCGTAGCCGTGGCACAAGCCCGCGCGTAAGCAAGGGCGAATTACGCGAGTCGGAGGATTCGCCCTTGCTTACGCGCGGGCTTGTGCCAGGGGGCAGCGGTCTTCTGCAGAGCGGAAACTGGCTTTCGGCGTTCTTTTTGTTTGCTTATGCGGTTTGTTTTTCGTTCGCTTACTTAGGTTTAACCACGGGAACAGGGGCGTTGATCTTGTTTGGGTCGGTGCAGATGACGATGATCGCGGTTTCGCTGGTTCGGGGCGAGCGGCCGAAGGTTTTGGAGTGGCTCGGGCTGGTTATCGCGGTCGGCGGGCTTGTTTATCTGGTGTTTCCGGGCCTAACGTCGCCGCCTTTACTTAATTCCGCACTGATGGCAGCCGCCGGGACCGCGTGGGGAGCATATTCGCTTCGCGGCAGAGGCAGCAAGGACCCTTTGGCAGACACAATGGGCAATTTCGTCCGATCTTTGCCCATGATCGCAGTCGTCGCGGCCGTTTTTTATCCCCAAATACATCTCTCCAGCCGCGGAATCATCCTCGCCATCCTCTCCGGAGCAGTCGCCTCAGGCGTAGGCTACACGATCTGGTACACCGCCCTAAAATTCCACACCGCCACCCGCGCCGCCGTCCTGCAATTATCCGTCCCAGTCATCGCTGCGGTCGGCGGAATTGTGTTTTTGGCGGAAACTTTCTCGACGCGATTGCTGGTAGCCGGAATTATGATCATTTTGGGGATCGGGATGACGATATTTGGGAAAAGATCATAGATGATGTGATGGCTTCACGGTTTTTTCGGTTGAGAAGTAAATCGTACCGAATCTATCATATCGAGTGCAATTTGTTTTGATTCTGCATTCTGGTAGATGATAAATATAGAGACCGGGTTACCGACACGCGGCGATTCCTTAAACCGAGCGTTCACATTGAACTGTTTCTTAGGCTCCTTATATTCCGAAGCATCTGCAAATTTAAGGGTAGTAATCTTACATTCCTCTCCGTCGACCACTTTCTGAAATTCTAGGTAGTCCAAATCCCCGTAATCCTTTTCTAACGGACCATTATAATACCCTTGCTCGATAGTGACGGTCATCTCATCGTTTTTGAACTCCCAGACACTAGAGTCAAGCGGGAGAATTTTGATGGCCCTCATGGAATCGCGAATTTCCATCGTGGAGTCAGCAAGATTCACCCTTTTTGTCTTTTCATCCTTCAGCCGGGGTCCAGCAGCTTCCGGTGTGTACGAACTTACCGGACTGCTATTACTAACGGCCCTGTTTGTTTCCATCGGAATGTTATCTGGTGACGCACACCCGAAAAAGGCAAATGATAATACGAATAGAACCCTCAAGTAAGACATATTTAATCAAATTCTATCAGGGGCTTTCCTCAAGTCTACAAAAACCTCACAGATTTACTAAAAACTTTCCCTTGCCCAAGCGTATCGCGGCCGACGTGATGGTATGTGTCGTTGCCGCGGTGTTCGCTTTTGCCTTGCCAGCCGCCTTTGTCTTCGAGAGCGGCGAAACGGAGGACGTCGCGGCCGTAGCGGAAGTTTACTTCGTCGATTATCTTGCTCAGAACATGCCGCCGTTCGAAATCGCGGCGTTCGAAGAGGCGATTTGAAATGCGTCCGGTCTGCGTGAGATCGCTGAGGATCACTCCGGCTTTTCTGTACTGATAACCGGGCACGAAAACCTTGTCCAGACAGGTCTCGACCCATCCATAGATCTCGCTCGTCACGTCGGAATGATAGACGGACTTATACGCGTGCGTTTTGAAATACATCGCAGGCACGGGGCGAAAGCGATCTGTCTGCAGAAAGACCGAAACGGTCTTGGTAGCGAGCCCATTCCAACGCATTTTCTCTAACGCACGCGTTGTGAAGTATAAAATGGCGTTCTTCAGTTCCGCGAGATCGCTCAGCGGCTGGCCGAAGGTGCGTGTGTGAGCGATCGATTTGTTATCACGCTCGGTGACCTCCATCGAGAGGCATTTCGTGCCGTTTAGCTCCAGAACCGTTCGAGCGCCGAACTGGTTCAGCAGTCCGCGGACCATTTCGGGATCGGAATTCTTCAATTGAAAAGCCGTTTTGATCCCACGGCCTTCCAAATGCACCGCCGAACGCGGCCCGACTCCCCAAATGCTCCCAACCGCCGTCTTTTTAAGCGCCAGATCTGTGTACGGCGAATCATATAGGTCCAAAACACCGTTCGCCTTAGCAGATTTTTTCGCAATATTGTTCGCGAGCTTTGCCAGGGTTTTGGTGCGGGCGACGCCGACGGAAACCGGGATCTTTGTGATCTCGAGGATCTTGTTTTTGATATGGGTGCCGAGGTACGAGAGTTTGTCGGGAACGCCGGCGTCGATAAACGCTTCATCAATGGAATAAAGCTCAAGCTTTTCGGCACCGATGTCTTCGGTGAGGACGTTCATCACGCGGTGGGAGAATTCGTAATAAAGTGCGTGGTTCGCGGAGATTATCGCCGTATTATTTCGCTCAAGCAGATCACGATACTGAAACAAAGGCGCCACCATCGGCACACCCAAAGCCTTTACCTCATTGCTCCGCGAAATAATTATCCCGTCGTTATGCGAAAGAACAACGACAGGCCGCGTGAGCAGCTCAGGATTGACCACCCGCTCGCACGAAGCGTAGAAGTTGTTGCAATCGACCAGGGCGATCGCATGATCATCGTGTGTTCTATTCTTTGCCATCTATTGCCAAATGTTGTTTGATTCGCTATCATTCGACTATGTCATCAATATCCACAATAAACATTTCGCTTCCTCATTCGATGAAACAGGACGTTGACGAGATCATCGCCAATGAAGGGTACGGAAATACGAGTGAGTTCTTTCGCGATCTGGTTCGCCGATATATGCACGAGCGTCGCGAAAGAAGGTTGGAAGACCTTCTGGTCGAAGGCTTAAAGAGCGGAGATCCAACGCCTTTGACGAAAAAAGATTTTGAGGCGATAAAAGAACGAGGGCTCAAGCGTTTGCAGGCCAAGATCAAGTGATGACTCGTCCCATCTTTAAACGCCCACAGGCTGAACGCGACATCGAGGAGTGCTTCGTTTACATCGCTGAGGAAAACCTTGATATCGGTATCTCCTTCCTCGTCGCGGTTGAAGACAGCCTTGAGCAACTTTCGAGAATGCCGTTGATAGGCAGGGTCAAGGCTTTTAAGAATATGAATGGCCTCACCCTTCGTATCTGGCCGGTCAAGAGATTTGAAGCCTATCTCCTCTTTTATCTGGCTGACGACGACTCGGTCGAACTTGTACGTTTGCTGCACGGTTCGCGAGATATCGATGGACTGTTCGGATAGTACGTTCATAACTCATCTGAAGTTGTGAGCCACAACTTCTGTCTTCGCTTCTGTCAGCGGAGTGAAATGGATCGCCTTTAACATTCCGCGTTCCTCGAATATGCCTCTAATGATCAGATAATTACTCTGATTGATCACCGCACGGTATTCTTCGAATTTATCCGGCATCACGACAAAATTCGAAAAGCCTGTCTCGTCCTCAAGCGTTATAAAAACAACATTATTAGCCGACATCGGCCGCTGGCGGATGATGACCGCTCCAGCCGACGAAACGACCTGGCCTTTTTTGAGGTTGAGCGTTTGCTGAGCAGATAAAATGCCGCGACGGTTCAGATCCTCACGGAAAAAAGCCATCGGATGTTTGCCGATAGAGATTCCGGTTTTGCGTAGATCGGCATCGACCAGTTCGAGGCCTTCAAGGCGGGTTAGGAATGCGGAATGCGGAATGCGGATTGCGGATTCTGTGTTGTTAGGAGATTTTTCCCTTCTCGCGGAGTTTTCTGAATCAGAATTAGTAAATCCGCGATCCGCAATCCGCGATCCGTGATTAAAGAGATCGCCCTGCGGCTGGATCGCGAGTTCCGATTCCCACAAAGCCTGGCGACGGTGAATCGTATTATCAAAATTCAAAGCTCCGGCGATGCTTAAAGCTCTTATTTCACGTTTATTTATCTCAGGAACACGGTCGATGAGGTCGGCGATGCTTGTATATTCGCCGGAACGCAGGCTGCCAGCCTGCGTGTCCGCCGCAAACTCGCAGGCTGGCAGCCTGCGTTCCGCAACGATCTTTCTCCCGACTTCCGCCCTCAACCCACGTATGTATTTCAACCCCACGCGCACATCGTCTTCCTCGACGGTGAATTCATACTGCGACTTATTTATATCCAGCGGGCGGAAATGCAGCCCGTGCCGCTGGGCATCTTTTACCAGAGTTGCCGCAGAATAAAATCCGAGCGGATAGTTATTGAACATCGCCGTCATGAATTCGGCTCGGTAATGAACCATGAAATAGGCCGATGCGTAAGCGAGCAGGGCAAAGCTGAATGCGTGAGATTCAGGAAAACCGTAGTTTGAGAAAGCCTTTACGCAGGCGACGATGTTTTCTTGAATAACCTCAGGTATATTCCTTTCGGTCATCCCGGCTCGCAGTTTTTCGCCGATCAGATCGAGCTTTATGTCAGGGCGTTTGAACCCCATGGCTTTACGCAATTCTTCAGCTTCCGAACCGGTAAATCCGGCTACGTCCATCGCGATCTTCAAGAGCTGCTCTTGAAAAAGCGGAACACCTAAAGTTCGCTTGAGAGTAGGCTCTAACGAGGGATGAATGTAATCGACCTTTTCCAATCCCTGACGTCGATTGAGATACGTGTGCAGCATTTTTCCGACTATCGGGCCGGGGCGAATGATCGCGACCTGGACCACGATGTCATAAAACACTTTTGGTTTGGATTTCGGAAGGAACGCGATCTGAGCACGGCTTTCGACCTGAAACATGCCGACCGTATCGGCGTTTTGCAGAGCTTCAAAGACCTTGTCGTCATTTTTTGAGATCTTGTACAGATCGAGTCTCTTTCCATGATGCTTGTCGATCAGCTCGATGGTGTCTCTTAAAACCGCCATCATTCCCAAACCTAAAAGGTCTATTTTTACTATCTGCAGAGCATCGCAGTCATCTTTATCCCATTGGATGATCGTTCGGCCCGGCATCGAGGCCGGTTCGAGCGGCACTATTCCGTCAAGCCTTTCCCATGAAACGACCATCCCGCCGGAATGCTGGCCGAGATGTCGCGGAAAATCTAAAATTCGCTGATAAAGATCGGCAAATTTTCTCAAAGCCAGATCGGTTGACGCGTCAAATTCTTCTTCCTTTAACCGCCGGTCAAGTTCTTTGCCTTTGAAGGTTTCGTAGTGAGAATTGAGTTTTGAGAGTTTTTTGAGAACCTCGGGGCCAAAGCCGAATGTTTTGCCAACCTCGCGGACTGCTGATTTGCCTCTGTAACTGATGACGTTTGCCGTCATGCCGGCACCGGTGCGGGTATATTTTTGATAAACGTGCTGGATCACCTTTTCGCGATCGTCTCCCGAAGGAAGATCGATGTCGATATCCGGATATTGCTCATATTTCTCAGAGAGAAAGCGTGCAAACAGCAGTTTGTTCTGTATTGGTTCGACAGCGGTTATTCCGAGGGAATAGCAGACGACCGAATTAGCGGCTGAGCCACGACCTTGTGCCAAGATCTTTTCCCTTACACAAAAATCTGCGATATCAGAAACTGTCAGAAAATAACCAGACAGCTTTTTCATTTCGATGATGTTGAACTCTTTTTCGAGCCGCGATGTTACCTGGCTTCTTATCGACCAGGGTTCATGTCTATATCGTTCATAAGATCGCTCTATCGTTTTTGCCCGAAGACAAGCCTCCATTGTTTCGCCTGACGATATGGGGAAGTCGGGAAAGTTGTATCGAAGCTCGTCCATCGAGAACTGGACACGTTCGGCAATTTCTGCGGTTATATCAACTGCTTCAGGAAAGTCCTCAAAGAGGGCGAGCATTTGTTTGTGGCTCTTTAGATATCGTTCACTATTTTCAGAAAGCAGTTTTCCTGCTTCGTATATAGTTGTGTGATTTTTGATGCAGGTAAAAACGTCAAAAAGCTCGCGGTCATGTTCGTCGGCGAAATAGGCTCCGTTGCTGGCAAAGCAGTCGAGTCGAAACTTTGCGGCGAGTCCGCGTAGATGCTGATTTATATTTTCCTCGTGGCGTATGTGATGGCGTTGCAGCTCGACATAAAGACGACCCGGAAATACATGATTAAGCCAGCCGAGATCGTGCTGTCCCGTGCCATTTTTGATGCTTTTGTGTACAAAACCATCCGCACCGCCGGTAAAGCACAACAAGTCTTCGGAAAATTTCTCAATATCTTTTCGCGTCGCGAAATGCTCGCCTTTTTTGTTACGGAGTTTTATGTCGGTGATCAGCCTGCTGAGGTTTTGATAGCCTTTGAGCGTCATCGGAATGAGCGGTAAAAGGCTGCCGTCGTCCAGCGTGATCTCGGAACCGATGATCGGCTTTATACCTTGCTCTTTTGCCTCGAAATGAAAACGCACCGCTCCGGCGACCGTGTCGCGGTCGATCAACGCTGCGGCACTCATTCCTAGTTCCGCCGCACGCTGCGCCAGCCTCTGCGGCTGTGAGCCGGAGGATAGAAAGCTGAACGCGGAGCGTGTGTGAAGTTCGCAGAACATATTCGGAACGCAGGCTGCCAGCCTGCGTTTATTTTGAAATGCAGGCTGGCAGCCTGCGTTCCCGGCAACTAGTCGTATTCCCCCGACACAAACCACTCTTTATCCACCTTGCAGAGCCGATAGACGCCGTTGTTTTCTAGCTCGATATCCCATTCATGGGTTCGCCAGGATCTGTCCCACCAATGTGAATTTGCCCGCCACATGCCGCTGTATTTAATAACGTGGCCACTGAAAAGGTGGGTTTTTACAAAAACCAGACGACCCTCGCGTACCAGAACCTCGGCTCGGACCGGCGGGCGGAAATAGGTGAGGGCGATAGTGCCCGATTTATTTTCCGCCGAAAGAGCCCGGTCGCTGCCGGTCTCTCTCCTGACATCTGGCATCGCTTCCGCATCGAGTTTGAACGGCATCGCGAGGCGTTGGTTTAGCAGGACCGGGACGCCGACATTATCTTCGCCGACGAGTTTTTTGAGCTTGTTTACGGTTAGCAAAAGGCTTTCAGGCTCGGGCCGTGAGACGGCGTAGAGGCCGCGTTGATCAGGTCTCGGTTTGGTGAAATGCGAAACCACGCTCACACCGACGATCGTCGCCTCCGGCGGGTCGAGCGAAATTCGCAGGTTTATGAGCTTGAGCCAGAAGACGCGTTCGAGTGTTGGGAACGATGTTTTTATCTCGTAATCACGCGTTCCTTTGTTCGATAAGCGAAATGAAATGTCGAGCTGCTCGGTGCTGAATCCGTGATGGCTGACCTCGGCAAAAAGCCTTTCCAGGCCGTGGTTGACCACAAATATCAACTGCTCAAAATCCTCGACCGCACTGTCGAGATCAAATTTCCACGCCGCCGAGTTTTCCTTGATATTCGGCGTGACGAACGAGCGGCCTTTTTGTTCCAGCACGTCGATCACGTCTTGGAATGACTTGCCGTAACGGCCGACGAGATCGTTTTGCGGCACAGCCAGCAGATCTTTTACGGTGCGGATGCCGAGTTCGTTAAAGACATTGAGCGTGTCGCGTTCGATCTCAAGATCGGCGAGCGGCAGTTGCTCAAATATATTGGGCTGCACAAGCCCGCGCGTAAGCAGGGGCGATTTGCGGACGTTGGATGTATCGCCCTTGCTTACGCGCGGGCTTGTGCAACGTGCTAGAAGCATCGCCGTATCAACTGTGTCCGCGACAGCAACATTGCCTGCGACATCTTGTTTTTGCATCTGCCCGAGTATCTTTTGGGCTACGCGATCAGGCTTGCCGATCAGCCGCTCGAGGCCGCTGACGTCGAATAAGATCCCGTCCTCGATCACCTCGATCGTATGCGCAAATTGCCTCGCCAGGCCGACAAGGGCAGCTTTGTCCCGCGAACTGTCGGGCGAAATGATGCATGCGTAGAGTTTAGGCATCTTTCCATCTTCGATGGCTTAGGAAGCTTTCGAAGTACTAGACCTCCGAATAATCCATCTCTATCCTCGTTAAAAATTTGGGGCTTTGGAATGTTTTTCGTGAGTGCGTTTTTATATGGAACTCACGAAGCAGTTTGAATTTTCCGCTGCCTGACCATTCTGTTTTTGCTCGAGAGAAAACAAAGGCTCCCTGCGATGCAGATGCGGTTGCGGCGTCGTGCGAGGTGACGAGCATGACGGTCGGCGTTTCCTTTATTCGCGTGCGATAGCGGTACCAGTATGTTTTTGGCACCATGCGGAGTTTGTCCTTCGACAGGCCGCACAGATTGAGCCAGATCGCTCCGAAGCCCTTTGCCTGCACCAGATAGTCGGCGGCCATGAATGTTTTTTCGATGTCGCCGCTGCAGCGTATCCAGAGCAGATTTTCGAGCTTTACGCCGGCCTGCGTTGCCGTGCACGGATCAAATCCACCAGCCGCATCGACTGCTGCACAGACTTCGCCGTCGGCTGTGAGTTTTGCGAGCAGGGAAAGGGCAAAGCTCGTTTTCCCGCTGCTCGGCTCGCCCGAGATCTCAGTCACCGACCCGCGAACCACCGACAGCCCAAACCCTTCGACCTCGATCTCCTCGACATGCCGCTGCTCTTCCTGTAAATGCGAAAGAGTTTTGACAAGGGCGAGGTGTGACATTTGGTATTAAATAATGTTTCATGTGTGAAACAATAGGAATAGAATAATCCATCTATACATCAAAGACAAATTAAATTTTGAAGAATTTAGAGAGGTGTTTTTACCGCAGATAAACGCAAATAGACGCCGATCAAGAGAAGATCTTATCGGCGTCTATTTGCGTTTATCTGCGGTAAAAATGTTTTGATCTATTCATTCACCATAACCTCAACCGGATCGATCCCCGCAGCACGCCACGCCGGATACAGAGCCCCGAAGAGGCTGCCGCCGATGGCGATGGCGACCGCCGTTAGCATCCAGCCGCGGGTGAATTCGAAGGTGAGGTTAAATTGCGATCCGACGATGTAGGCGGCGAGAAAGGCTGCGGCAAAGCCGAAGATGAGGCCGAGGATGCCGATGATAAAGGCTTCGCCCTCGATGGTCTTGATGATGAATCCTTTCGACGCACCGAGCGATTTTAGAATGCCGATCTCTTTACGGCGTTCGGTGATGGTCGTGTACATCGAGAGCAGGACGAAGATCGTGCTGACCAGAGCACCAAGGCCGACGAGGACTTTTAGAAAGGTATTCAGGTTCGGAATGCGTTCCTGAGCGTCGATGACGATGTCGCGGGTCAGGCTGACCTTGTTGCCGGGCAGGACCTCGTCGATCTTTGCCGCGACCGCTGCGGGATCGGCTCCGTCTTTGACCTTGACTAGAATGTAAGTGCATTTGTCGCTCTGCAGAGCTTCCTGCATTGCTTTGAGCGACATTTTGATGCGGGCACCTGAGGGCGGCGAGAAAACGCCGACGATCTTGTAAGTTCTGCCAAAGAGACTATATGGATCGCCGATCTTTAGTTTCTCGTCGGTCAGTTGGCGTTGATCGATAATGAGTTCATCGTTGGCGACTGGGCCACGGCCTTCGACCGCCTGGATGTCGTTCATTTTTGAGAACGGCTCCCATTCCACGCCATCGATCTGTCTGAAACCCCAGGTTCCTTTCGAATCCGACGAAACATATCTGTACATCGGCAACGTGGCCGCCACGCCGTCGATCTCGAGCAGTTTGGGGACATAGCCCATGTTGACCGACGCGTTCGAACTCATCGTGTCCATTCCGCCCGGTCGCGTGAAGACGATCTCGGCCTTCCAGTTCGACGCGCGTTTCGCCAGGTCCTGCGTCATTCCGCGAGCGAGGCCCGTGAACATCACGATCAGCACAACGCCGAGAGCAACGCCGACCACGCTAATGATCGTGCGAAACGGGCGGACCCTCAAATTTGCAAAAACGAGTTCGAGCATTAAAAAAGGGGAAGGTTAATAGCGTTTGCGATACATCGTGCCTTTGCGTTTGAGGATGTACCTCGCGACGAGCGTAATGACGACCGCTAAGGTGAGTAGTGCCCACGAACCGAGCGTCGTCGTCCATGCCCACTGCCATTTCCAGCGAACCGTGCCGAGGATCGTACCGACCGCAAATCCAAAACCGAGGAAAGGGATCAACGCCTTAATGATCTTTCCTTCTTCGAGGAATTTAGCGATCTGTACCGGCAAATAGGCGGTAAATTCACCAACCATTCGCGGCAGCATCTTAATATCGTCCTTGAGCGATCTAGTCTCTTCGCCGGCACCGACGAGCAGTACGCCGTGCTTCATGGCGAAGAGATTAAAGAGGGCGGAAAGAACTGAGAACAGCACTGAGATCGCAAAAGCCCTCTGCCGGGCGACGCTGTTGTCCGAAGCTCCGAAGACGTCAAAGAAATATCGCTCCTGGGCGTAATGCGTCACGAATTCCACCGCGTGGCTGAACGCCGGAAGCACGATGGAAACTATGAGATTAGCGAGCCAAAATGGTTTTGCTTTACGGAACGATTGGACGACCGCACCGGACATTCCGGTCGTGATAAAGCGGAAAAAAAGTTCGACAAGAACTGCAGTAAGCGTCACGAGCCAACTCTGACGGCTCGCCTGATAGACAGTAAAATAAAAGGAGGCTCTCAGAACGGCCCCCATCAGCGCAGCCTTCCAGTTCCAACGCGTTATGATCTGGCCGGGGTGATGAAGGAGATTTTGTACGACATCGCCGACCGCAATACTGTCATCCCAGACCTCTTCGATGTCGTCGGCATCGGCGATCGAGTGATGTATATCGTCGGAAATAAGCATTTGAGGTTTTAGGGTCTCACTTTCCATCATCAAACCTGTGTTTTGCGCCTTGCATTACGCATCAAACACGGTAATTCCCAATACCGTTTGACGGCGCATTGGTGATCGCGTTTTCCAGGGAAAACGAAAACGTAAATGCTACCATATGGAAGGCGAAAATGCCCGTTCAAAACGGTGCGAACGGGCCGAGTGGCAGTAACCCGAAAAGTCTAGCATGGCCATTGTGCATTCCGGCGGGATCGATCGGTAAAATTTTTTCAAATTAATTTGTCATAAATCCCCGGCGGCCGGTGTTTTGCTCATAGATACGGGAAATTATTCATTATCATCCCGAACAGTTTTTGTTAGGAGACGCAATTATGAGTTGGTTATTTACGATACTTTTCGCCGGTTTGGTTTACACATCGCAGGGTACTGTCGTTTCGACGCCGGAAAACCGATTAGAGACAGCCCCGGCCGCAGTTAGTCCGGCGGTTGATGAGACCGAGAAGTTTGAGAAGTCTTATCCGCTGAACGCGAACGGCCGCGTCAATATCTCGAACGTCAACGGCTCGATCACGATAGAGGCATGGGATCGCAGCGAGGTTAAGCTCGAATATACGAAGATCGCCGATTCCAAAGAACGGCTCGCTGATGTCGAAGTACGCATCGAATCGCGGCAGGATTATTTCAGCGTCGAGACCGATTACGACTGGAAGGGCAAGGACAGCGGCGAACGTTGGCGTAACGGCGGCAAGCTCAACGTCGAGTTTCGCCTGATGGTTCCGAGAGGGGCGGTGCTCAATGAAGTTGAGACGGTCAACGGATCTGTCACGGTTTCTGATTTTGTGAACCTGACCGTTGTCTCAGCCGTCAACGGATCGGTCAATGCGACCAATCTCCGCGGCACGGCAAAGCTCTCGACCGTTAACGGCGAGGTCAAGGCTGATTTTGACCGGCTCGAAACGGGCAGCAAGATTTCGCTAGAAACGGTGAACGGGCGCGTCAATCTCACGATCCCATCGGACTCGAATGCCACGGTCAAGGCAGAATCGCTCAACGGAGCTATCAGCAACGATTTTGGGCTGCCGGTGCGAAAAGGAAAATACGTCGGCCGCGACCTCTATGGCAAACTCGGCAGCGGTGATGTCCAGATCCGTTTAGAGAGCGTCAACGGAGCCCTTTCTGTCGGACGCAAGAGTGATGGCAGATCGCTGAGCCCGGCGACCAACCTTCTCCAGCAAAAGGATAAGGACGAAGAGGATTGGATGGCCGGTGTAGCGGCTGTCGTATCGCTTGACACGGCAAAAATGAACCAGCAGATCGCCAAGGCTGCCAAGGAATCGGCAAAGGTTTCCGCCGCAGTCTCGGCAAATGTCGCCGAGAAAGCAATAGCTGACGCACAGGCTGAGCTGAAGAATATTCAGCCGGTTCTGGATAAGATCAACGCCGAAGCCATGGTCGTAACGGCGGACGCCCTCGCGAAGACGGCAGATCTGATGAGATCCGATGAGATGCGTGACCGTATGCGTGATGCCCAGAACGCGCAGCGTGACGCAATGGCGCGGATGGCCGAAGCAAGTTTCTTTCCGACGCTGCCGCGGGTAGAAAAGAAGAGCAATTCATTTCCGGTAAAGGGTGTGCCGAAAGTGACCGTGCAGGGCAAAGGCTGCTCGGTAACGGTCCGCGGTTGGGACAAACAGGAAGTTCAATACAACGTCACACAGTTTACCGATGCGCGGAATCGCCAGCCGGTCACGCTCAAGGACGAGCACAGCGAATCAGCCGTCAATATTACGGTCATCAATCCCTCGGATGAGGCTCGTGACGGATATTTTGACGGATCGCGCCCCGTACGCATCGAGATCTTTGTTCCGCGCAAAACCAACCTCAAGATCGATGCCAACGGCACGATCAGGCTCGACGGTGTTTCAGGCGAGCTGCAGGTTACCGGCGGCGATCAGAGCATTGACATTCGCGATTCGGACGGTAAACTCAACGTTTCAAACGCCGACGGCAACGTCAGGATCATCGGTTTTCGCGGTGACCTGATAGCTAAAACACTGGATGGCAACATCCGTATGGATGGTGATTTCACCTCAATTGCCGGCCAGACCAACGACGGAACCTTTCTCCTGACCGTTCCCGGCGATCTGGATGCTGATATAGCCGGAAGCGGCAAGGACGGATTTTCCTTCCGTGTCGAGGATCTCGGGAACGGCAAACAGGTCTCCGAACGCAACTGGAAGTTCGGCAGCGGCTCCCGTAAATATCGATTTATCTCCAACGAAGGATCTCTCATCGTTCAAAATCGAGACCGTCTCGGTGCAGAGAACTAAGGTCGATCTGGCGGCATGCGTTCCATGCCGCCAATTCTTTTGAAACTTATTGACTAAACTATCGTTTTAGTCAATTGCTCCGTTGCATTAATTCTTAGAATTTTCCCCAAAGCAATAAATAGGTGTTTTAATGAAGTCCGTAAGCAGTATCTCTTTCATAATTCTATTTCTATTCCTCTCGATCCTTAGCGTTTCCGCTCAGGAAACTAACGGCAGCGGAACTCGGAGCAATGAATCCGGCGAAGCTCCCAAGACGGCCGAAGCACCCAAGGGTAATGCGGTTACCGTTCCGGCGGAAAAGCTGAGGCCGATGCACATACCAAAAATGGCTGTGGGCATGGTGATCGACGGCCGGCCGGACGAGGATGCCTGGAAGCAGGCAGCCGTTTTCAAAGATTTTTACCAGACCTATCCCGGAAATAATACATCACCGTCGAAACCGACCGAATTCATGATGATGTACGACGAGAAGAATCTCTACGTCGCGTGGAAATGCTGGGATGACAAAGACAAGATCCGGGCGACCGTCGCAAAACGCGATAGCGTTTTCAGCGAAGACAACGTTCGCATGTGGCTCGACACCTTCAATGACCGCCGGCGTGCCTACGTGATCGGATTCAATCCGCTCGGCATTCAGGCTGACGGTATTTTTACTGAGGGCCAGGGGGCTGATTTCTCGGTCGATATCGTGATGGAATCGAAAGGCGTGATCGAAGACTGGGGCTGGTCGGTCGAGGCGAAGATACCTTTCAAATCACTTCGCTACAAGACAGGAAAAGGAACGCTCTGGGGCTTTAACGTCGCACGCAATATCGATCGGTTCAATGACGAATTCGATCAATGGCTGCCCGAGGACCGCAATGTTTCCGGCTTTCTCACGCAGCACGGCAAGATCAGCGGGCTTGATGACATTAAGTATGAACGCACGCTCGAGATCGTGCCGAGCGTCACGCTCAGCGAGACCGGGAGCCGGGTTCAGGCTAACGAAGTTCCGGGCGGCAGATTTGTTAATCAACCGGTCAAAAAGCAGATCGGCGTTAACCTGAAATACACGATCAACCCGAGCGTGACGCTGGATCTCGCGATAAATCCTGATTTCGCCGAGATCGAGGCTGATGCTCCGGTAGTGACGGCAAATCAGCGGTTTCCGATCTTTTTTCAGGAGAAGCGCCCGTTCTTTCTCGAAGGGGCAGACATTTTTAACTCGCCGCTGCAGGTATTTTATTCAAGGAACATCGTCGATCCCGACGTCGCGTTGAAACTTACGGGCAAAATGGGTAAGACGTCATTCGGCATCCTCGCGGCATCGGACAACGCTCCGGGCAACTACAGCGAAAACGAGCGCAACGATCCGAATGTTCGCCCGCGTATCGATGAGTTTCTCGATAAGAACTCACTGTTTGCGGTCGCCCGTGTAAAACGTGATTTCGGCTCCGAAAACAACATCGGTTTTTTTGCGACCTATCGAGCTTTCCCCGAGCAGAAGAATCTTTTGAGCGGGATCGACGGCAGGATCAAGTTCACGCCGAAGCTGGTCGGGCAGTTTCAGGTGGTTGGTACGACCTCGCGCCGCTGCTTCTTTGACCCTGAGTTCGAACCGACGCTGAATCCGATCCAGGCAGCATCGAATCAAGCCATCTGCGGCGGCGGCACGTTTGGCGGCGTGACGGTTCTCGGCAGCAAATACAATCAATACAAGACCGGCAATGGCCTTGGCTATTACATGAATCTCGATTATTCCGCCGAAACACACGGCTGGTTTTTTGAAGCCGGCGGCAGAAGCAAATATTATCGGGCTGATTCGGGGTTCACACGGCAGACAAATACCAATTTCATGTTCTTCTTCAACCGGTTTTCAACTAAATCGGACTCGAAGAAAAAGATCATCCGTGCCCAGTGGAATCAGATGGGCGGCGTTGATTATAACTGGGAAGGCAAGCTGACGTCGGCGAATGTTCAAACCAACGGAAGCATCAGCCTGGCTCGCAATACGTCCATAAACGCAGGTGTGCAAACCGCCTACCAGAAGATCTTTGAAGAGGAGTTTGGGCTTAAACGTTCGCCCACGCGGCCGCTCGGCACATTTCTCGGTGCTCCAACCCGATCGGCATGGCAGCAAGTTTTTACGACAAATTTCGAGCAAACGCCGAACAAGCGGTTGAGCTACGGATTTTTCCTTGGGACGATACTTAACTCATTCGATTATTTCTATTTCGACCCTGTTACCGGACTGCAGAATCCCGGTCCCGGTGCACAGCGTGACGCGGAATTATTTGTCAGATTAACGCCGATCGATCCGCTCAGCGTTTCGGTTAGCTACACCAAGAGCCGTTTGGTACGTAACGACAACAAGGTCCGCTCTTACGATTCGGATATTGTCAGTGTTCGCTCGACGTATTATTTCACGCGATTTCTGTTCACGCGATTCCGGCTCGATTTTGACGGAACCGAGAAGAACTACGCGGGCCAAGCCCTGTTCGGCTGGACGCCGAGTCCCGGCACGGCCTTTTACGCGGGCTATAATGACAATCTCAACCGCAATAGCTTTAACCCGTTCAACGGCCAGTACGAGCCAGGATTCACCAGAAACGGGCGAACATTCTTTATCAGGATGTCGTATCTTTTCCGTAAGAGTTTTTAGAAAAGTTCCCTCCTCATGATGCTCCGACGGTGGATCCGATGGTCCGCCGTCTTTTTTTTGCTTAAGCAATTCTTAAGCAAAAAGTTCTTGTATCAGATGAAGCATTAGTGTATAACTTTAAGCAGGTACAACATTTCTTGCCGATCCGGCCTCAAGTTACAGGAGAGATAATAATGAAGTTTCGTGGAAATCTACGCGTCACCGCGTTATGCACTATTTTAACGACCATGGCTATGCCGAGCGTTTTTACGGCACCGGTTCTGGCTCAGACACAAAAACAGGAAGGCGTCGCTCTGCAGCGTGGATACCGCACCGGATATTCGGATGGCTACATGTCGGGCTATCGCGACACGATAGATAGTGCGTCGAAGAATTTTAGCCGCCACAACGATTACTCGAAGGCCGACCGTGCATACAGTAAGGATTACGGAACCATCGAAGATTACCGCGACGGCTATCAGCAGGGATTTGAAGCCGGATATGATACCGGTTATGAGCGCCGCTCGTTCGAATCGAGCCTTCCGACGAGCCTGAGAAAGCGTGGAACGGTTTACATCAATAATTCGCAGCTTGCCGAAAACCAGTCTTCAAATGTAACGACGGTAGGCAGCAACGCACCGGTGCAAACCTCTAACGGCGGATACAGCGAGAATACCCAACCTACATATCAGCAGCCGGCAAAGGTCGATCAGGTTGCGACCAATTACCAGTCGAATAGCACGCCGATCATCATCATCCCGCGCGAAACAGAATTGATACTTGAACTTCAGGAAGACATCAGCACGGAGCAGAGCCGCGAGGGCGAGAAATTCACCGCCCGCATCGTTTCACCATCCGAGATCGCCGGAGCAATGGTCGAAGGCCGCGTTTCAAAGGTCCTCAAACCGGGCCGCATCAAACGCCGCAGCGAGCTTTCGCTCACATTTGACCGCATTATTCTGGACGACAACCGCTGGAGCAACTTCGGAGCGACCCTGACGGAAGTACTTGCAGTTAAAGGCGATAACGTTAAGAAAGTTGATCTCGAAGGCACGGCCCTCGGCCAGAGTTCACTGAAAAATGATGCTCTCAAGGTCGGCGGAGCGACCGGAGCCGGAGCCTTGATCGGCGGCGTGGTCGGCGGGCCTGTCGGTGTCGCAGTCGGGGCCGGAGTCGGCGCCGCATTCGGCGTCGGGGCCGTCGTGATCGAACGCGGCAAACATATCAAACTCACCCGCAACCAGCAGTTACGGATCAAGACGGCATATCAAACGCAGATCAGATAGCAGCTAGATAAAAACAACTCAGAGAGAACACGGCCGGATCAAACCGGTCGTTTTTTGTTCTGAAACGAATAGGTGGAATTGCGAATACGTGAAAAAAAGTCGGAAACCGATCGAGGAGAAGCGGCGAATACCTTTTTTCGAGTTTTTGATACATTTGGTCAGACCAACTCGGTCCCTGCGCTTGTAACAAATGGGGCGGTTCGATAAAATCAAAGATTGGAGATTAGATACTTTTATCAAGAGATAACATTAAGATGAGTACAGCAACAGAAACTACGGCAGGTGCAGCAGGGCTTCGCGGTGTTGTCGCGGCACAAAGTGCGATCGGCGACGTCAATGGCGAGCAGGGAATTCTTATTTATCAGGGCTACGATATTCACGACCTGGCAGAGCATTCGACCTTCGAAGAGGTCGTTTTTTTGCTTTGGAATGGGCGTTTGCCTAAGGCGGAAGAGCTAGATGCATTGAAGGCTGACCTTCGTGAGCACTACGAAGCTCCAGCTGAGGTCATCGCTTTGATGAAACAGTTCCCGAAAGACGCTGAGCCGATGGATGTTCTGCGTACTTCGGTCTCGGCTCTCGACTTTTTTGACAAGGCCGGGCACGGCACCGACCGCGAGAACGCTACCAAAGCGGCTATCAAGCTTACCGGACAGATCGGAACTTTGGCTGCGGCGTGGGACCGGATTCGTCAGGGCAAAGAAGTTGTTGCTCCTGACCACACGCTTAGCATTGCTGAGAACTTTTTGTACATGCTCCGCGGCGTTAAGCCGGATGCTGACGAAGCTAGAATGTTCGACATCGCTCTCATCCTTCACGCCGATCACGAGCTGAATGCATCGACCTTCACGACGCGCGTCGTCGCCGGAACTTTGGCAGATATGTATGGTGCGGTCACGGCTGGTATCGCCGCTTTGGCTGGCCCGCTTCACGGTGGTGCGAATACCAACGTGATGAAAATGCTCATCGAGATCGACGATCCGGCAAAGATCGACGCCTGGGTCGAAGATGCCCTCGAGCACAAGAAAAAGATCATGGGCATCGGCCACGCGGTTTACAAGACCGAAGACCCGCGTGCGACCTGGCTCCGCAAATTCTCGAAAACCATGGCCGACAAGACCGGCATCACCAAATGGTACGAGATGTCGCAGCGTATCGAGCAGCTCATGCTCGAGAAAAAGGGAATGCACCCGAACGTAGATTTCTACTCGGCTTCGACATACTATCTGATGAATATCCCGCTCGACCTCTATACCCCGATCTTCGCAGTTTCGCGTATCTCAGGCTGGACAGGCCACATCCTCGAACAGTACGGCAACAATAAACTGATCCGCCCACGTGCCGAATACATCGGTGCCCGAGATCTGAAATACGTCGCGATCGGCGACAGATAATGGAACGCCGGCATCTTGCCGGCACTTTTTGCACGCCGGCAGGATGCCAGCGTTCCCGGGCTCAGGATTTTCCTGGGCCTTTTCCTTTGAAATTCAACAACTTGCCGGCAGGATGCCGGCGTTCCAGTTTTGTGCTATTTTATTCTCAAAATCATATGAGAATCCCAGCCTTACTATCCATCGTCGTCTTTTTAACATTGATCGCCGGTTCGGTCTCGGCTCAGACGGTTAACCCCGCCAAGGTCAAATTAAAAGGCATCGGCCTCGACTCGACCTACGCCCAGGTTGTCAAAGCCCTTGGCAAGCCCGACACCGACGAAGGCTCTAAAGAAGAAGGCTGCATCGGCGGGCATGAAAGGTCGATCAAATATTCCTCCGGCATTTCGTTCTACATGATGGATGGCGACAGCAAAGGCGGCAAGACGTTCGAGGTCAAAGCCTTCGAATTGACTGCTCCTGGTTACGTCGTTTCCGGTATCAAGATCGGCGACACACCAGCCACCGTAAAAAAGATCTACGGCCGCAAATACACCACCGACAAAGACCCCGAAACCGGCGAAACCATCTGGCTCTACGCCATGAACGATCGCGAAGGCCCCGGAACAACCCGCGTCGTCTTCAAAAACGGCAAGGTCTCGATGATCGCTTCCGATTATCAGGTTTGCTGATCCCAGAAACGATGAGAGCCAAATATACTCCTCAGAAAGAGCCTGCTATTGAATTGGTTACAAGTAGGCGATGGCGTCAGATTTCCGAGTAGAAACTGTCGAATCACCGTTACGTCGGCCGAATTAATACTGCCGTCTCCGCAAGTGCCGTTTACGTCGGCCCGATTAAACTGTGATTGGTTAGCAGGAACCCGCGTGCCAAGGACGAACTGTCGAAGAACTGCTACGTCATTGGACAGAATTAGACCGTCACCGCCCGGGTTTCCGTTCGCATCCACCACGTCCCCCTCCAGTGTGGAAACAACTGGGGTCGGGCTAGGAGATGGGCTCGGGCTCGGCGTAGGTGTTGGAGTGACCGTTGGCGTCGGATTTGGTGTAGGCGTCGGCGTCGGAGCTGGGGCAGTTAAAGTTAAAGAATAATTTCCCGTCTGACCGGCTGTGGAAGAAGTTGCATAGATTTGGTATGTGCCCGTCGCAGGTAATGTGAAAACAATGCGCGAATTCATGCCGCCACCGCCGTTGTCGTCTTGATAAAGCACTTGATTACTTGAATTGACTATATATAAGTATGAATCGACGGCAGTCGAATTCATTGAAACACTACCGTTTTGTCCATTGATTCCGTTAAGAGTGTAAACATCAACGTATCGTGTTGTTCCGGAAAAGACACAGTCCGAAGTTGTCAGTGAACCGTTAATCACCTGTCCGACAGAAATGGCTGTAGTAGGACAAGGAAGGCTACACAAAGCCGCTTGTGCCGGAATCGGCATAAAAATACCCGCACCAGAATCTCTATCGGTACCCGCCGCTTCAATATCAATTGCCGTAGATTTCATTGCATTGATAAGTTGTGCGTTAGTTGACGATGGGCAGGCAGATTTCAGAAGAGCAGCAAGTGCTCCGGCGTGCGGTGCAGCCGCGGAGGTTCCAAAGAATGGGCTGAATCCTGGCGTAGTCGTCGTAACTCCATCCGCCGCTGTGATGTCAGGCTTTTGAAGCAATTGTCCACCCGTTGAAGACACGTTGCCGGGCGTTATCGGAGAGCTGTCGGCATTGTAAAAAATTCTGCGCGGACCATCAGAACTGAATCGTTCGACTTGGTTGCTCGAATTAAATGAATTTGGGAACGGGCCTATCGGGCCGCCCGGAGTAGGGGAAGCCGCAGGACTCGCGGCAATACTGATGGTATTAAGCCCAGCATTGTGACCAAAAACTACCCCCGAGGTTGAAATCGCAAGTTTTCCTCCATTTGTGTTCAAATGAAGAAAACGACCAGAGCCAGAAACCTTCGTAATAACGACTAAGTTGTCCGCAACATTTACAGTATTTGGTACCCATTCAATTGGATCCTGAGTTCCGTTTTGCAGATTATTAGACGTCGCCAATATCTGTGTACCCGCACTATTTAATACGAAAAGATCGTAATTATTCCCAGACCCTCCCAATGGATCAGACCATTGAAGGACGATAGGATTGGTACCGCTAGCGGAGGCCGTGATGGTGTCAAAAATAGCCCCACCAAAGTTGTGAAGATTGCCTGGAATACCAATAGCGTTACCGCCGTCAACAAAATTACCCTCCCAAACACCAGCGGTATCGTCATTTTTGTTGCCAAAGTTACCGGCCGAAGAAAAGTAGAGTGCCCCGGCTTGCGATCCTACGGTCACATCGTTGACCGCTTGAACCACAACACCGCTGTTTGTGTTGGAATTAACGTTTGCCGTCTGACCGTTTTGAAAAGCCGTTTCCCCAAAATAGCTCCAATCGTCAATGATTATATTGCAGCCGACCGCTCGTAGATTGCGAATATTCTGAGCAAACTGAGCTGGTGACGGCTTTGCGGTTGCGAAATAGAGTTGCGCTCCCGGGGCTATATCGTAAGCGATTTCCAGCATGGCGGTACCTTCGTCACCAGAGCCAGCCTGGCCTGGTAAAACGGTAACCCCCGGAGGAAGATCGCCGGTGGCCTGTCTGGCTGCAAGCGTGTTTACACCGTCAGATAGCACGCCGATCTTGATTCCGGCCCCATTCAATCCCGTCGCCGATCTAAAAATATTTGATCGATGCGTAACATCACCTTGCGAAGTAACACTCCCGGTTTCCGGTCGCGAATCGTTAAAAAAATTTGATGAAATAAAGTTTCTGACGTTCCTTGCTCGTTCTTCGACATTTGAAGAAGGTTCAATCGTCAAAATGTCATCGAAAACGGAAGCATTCAAATTTGCCAAATTTAGAATTGGAGTTTCCGCCTTCTGTGAAAGCATCGCCTCCTGTTTGGGCATGATAAAAATAATCTCGTCCATTGCGGCTAATGATTCAATTGTGGCAATAGGAACCCGAGCCGTAATGCTTCGATACTCCGGGAGAGACGCAATGATTTCCGCCTCGGTCCGCTCTAATTCCTCCATCAGCTTTGCAGTCACGTTGGCTGTGATCTCAACTTCGATGTAGCCTTTATCGTCGGCCGTCAATCCTGTTTCGAGCGTCGGAATGCCGTCGGCAATCATTTCCTTCCGCTCCATCTTTATCGTGAATAGAAGATTCGAATCTATTTTCCTTTGGGCGGGAGTGCGTGACCTCTTCTCGTAGGCTAAGGACTCCATCTGCCTAATCGCCTCAGGGCTGATTGTCCGAATTTGTGCCTGCAGAGGAGTCGTCAAAAACAAACCGCCAACGACAAAACCGACAATGACTAGAGCGAAAATTGATAGGCGTCTCTTCATACTATTTATCCGTGAGAGTAGCTTAAGAGGTCCTTGACTGTGTCAAGCGGGATATTTTCATCGACGCAGATGTTTTGAACACGGCCTTGAATTTACGAGGAACTCTAACAAAGGTTGACAACTGCGTCAAGCTTTTTGAATCTTGGATTTTTTGCTTCTATCCGGCGGGAGGCGGCGGACGGCGCCGGTTCGCGGCGGAGTGAGTTTTTCGGCGGCGGCTGGCGGCGGTGGAACGGGTGGTGGTTTTGGCGGCGGTGGGGGTCGGAATTTTGGGTGAAATGGCTGAAAAGTGCCGGATCTTTGCCGAATTTTGCCGAAAAAGACGTTCGACCAATCTCGTAAATACCTCTACCAAACTTACCGTTTGTAGGTCGATAAGGTGGTAAATACTTCGACCAAAGCCGGGCTTTCGCACAAAAATATTTCGGACAAATATGTAACGAGCAGATTGTCTGATACAATTTCCGCGTACCAATTTCAACTGAAATTCTAACTAAATTTATCGTCAATCCAACGACGGAGGATCATCAATGAAGCGTTTCGTTTCGGCTCTAATGCTGTTCGTTCTGTGCGGCTCCGCGCTTGCTCAGACACCCAAAGGTAAGCCTACGCCAGCGGCGGCTCCGCAGGCTATTGATAAGGAATATACTGACTCGATCTTAAAGAACACGACCGAGAAGTTTTTCCTGACCGAATTTGTAGATCATCTGCCGGCTTCGGCCACCGTGCCTTCGCCGATGAAGGTGCTCGGGTATCCGGTCGGAACGCCTGACAAACTCACCTATACAAAGGACCAGAATCGGTATTTTCGTGAGCTTGAAAAGGCTACGCCGCGGGTCAAAACCTTTCTGGCTCCTGAGAAAAGCGAGCAGGGACGTGAGCAGATGACGGTCGTTGTTTCGGACGAAGCGAATCTCGCTAAACTAGCTCGATACAAAGAGATAACGGCAAAGCTCGGCGATCCGCGAACGATAAATGATGAGATCGCAAAGCAATTAATTGCAGAGGGCGTGGCTATTTATTGGGCCTCGGGCTCGATCCATTCGACCGAGACCGGTTCGCCAGAAATGCTGATGGAAATGGCTTATCGCATCGCCGTCGAGGAGACGCCGTTCATTCAACAGATCCGTAAAAATGTGATCGTAATGATCACCCCAACCCTCGAGGTCGATGGCCGCGACGCAATGGTCGATCTCTACAATTACCGTAAAGCAAATCCGGGAAAACGGGCTCCGGGCCTTATTTATTGGGGCAAATATGTCGCTCACGATAACAACCGCGATTCGATGGGAATGGCTTTGGCTCTCACGCGGAACCAGATGTCGATCTTCCTCGATTTTCATCCGACAGTGCTGCACGATCTGCACGAATCAGTGCCGTTCCTCTACACCTCAACCGGAACCGGGCCGTACAATGCTTGGCTCGATCCGATAGTGATCAATGAATGGCAGGACCTCGCGTATTACGAGATCGAGGAAATGACAAAACGCGGCGTTCCCGGCGTGTGGACACACGGATTTTACGACGGCTGGGCCCCGAACTACATGTTCTACGTCGCTAACGGCCATAACTCGATCGGACGTTTCTACGAAACCTACGGAAATGGCGGTGCCGATACTCAGGACCGTGTTGTCGGAGCACAATCACAGCGCGACTGGTTCCGTCCAAATCCGCCGCTTCCGCGTGTGAAATGGTCGCTTCGCAACAACGTGAACATGCAGCAGAGTGCCTTGCTGTTGGCGATGAACTATGTAGCGAACAATAAGGAAAAATTCCTCAACAACTTCTATCTGAAAAGCAAACGCTCGATCGCCAAGGGCAAGACCGAAGGCCCGGCAGCATACGTTCTGCCGTCGTCCGACACGCGTCCGACCGAGGCCGCAGATCTCGTTAACTTACTGAAAATGCAGGGTGTTGAGGTTCAGAAACTCAACAGCGAGGTCGATACCAAAGACGGCAAATTCCCGGCTGGCAGCTATGTAGTTAGGATGGATCAGCCATATTCGCGCATGGCGGATATGCTGCTCGACACGCAGTATTACAACGTCAACGACCCGCGTCCTTATGACGATACGGGTTGGACGCTGGGGCCGCTTCGCAACGTGAAGACCATTCGCGTAAAAGACGAAAAGATCCTCGATGCGGCGATGACAATGACCAATGGCCCGGCAAAAGTCACTGGAAAAGTTGAAGGTTCGGGAGCCGCTGGTTTTGTCGTCAATCACAATGCGGAGAGTGCGAACACGCAGCTACGCTATCGTTTGAAGGACGTAAAATTCTCCGTCGCGGACGCTGCTTTCAAGGTTGGTGACAAAAACTATAACCCTGGTTCCTTCATAATCAAGTCGGAAGGAAATCCGGCCGATCTGGCCGCTCGCCTCACGAAAGAAGCCACGGATCTCGGCCTAACAGCAACCGCCGTTGATAAGATCCCCGATGTCGCAAGTCACGCCGTCGGCGTTCCGCGCATAGCTCTTGTTCATACATGGCTCAACACCCAGGACGAAGGCTGGTACCGCATCGAATTCGACCGGCTGGGAATTCCTTATGATTACGTGTCGGATCAGGACGTCTCACGGATGGCGGATCTTCGTTCGAAATATGACGTCATCATTCTCGGTCCGATCCGCACGAGTGCCCAGAACCTCGTCCGCGGCACGGCAAAATTCAGTGATACAGAAGCTCCGATCCCGTGGAAAGGGTCAGAATTGACGCCAAATATGGGAATGTCTCCTGACACGACCGATGATATTCGGGGTGGTCTCGGGATTCGGGGCGTGGCGAATCTGCAGCAGTTCATTGAGGCTGGTGGATTGTTTGTAACTGTGGCGGATAACGCTTCGCTGCCGATCGATTTCGGTATGGTTTCCGGTGTTTCGATACAGAATTCCACTCAGCTTCAAGCTCGCGGATCTGTTGTAAGCACGACATTTAGCGACCGCCGCAGCCCGATCGCTTACGGCTATGACGAGAGCCTCGCGGTCTATTTTAACCAGTCGCCAATTTTACAAGTTGGAGGCGGATTTGGTGGCGGGGCAGGTGGCGGCCAAGGGCCAGGTGCCAATGCTGGCCGTCCAACCGGCCGCGGAACGCTAACAGACCCTGACGTTGTTCAGGGCCGCAAACCTGATGCTCCGCCTACACCCGGTGCTGGTGGAGGAGCTGGATTTGGCGGTGGTCAGGGACAGACTCCACCGGCGGCGTCACAGCCGCGTGTTGTTCTGCGATTCGCTGCAGCGGAAAGAGACTTGCTTGTTAGCGGAATGCTGGCCGGCGGTGCCGAACTTGCCGGAAAGGCTGCTGTCGTTGACGTTCCCGTTGGAAAGGGCCACGTTGTAATGTTCGCGAACAATCCGATGTGGCGGCACCAGACGCATGGCAGCTTTTCACTGCTATTCAATGCGATCCTGAACTTCGACAGTCTCGGCATTGGCCGTGCCGCTCCCGGACCACCGCGTCCGGCGGGCGAAGACGAGGTTTTCGAGCACGAACATTGATCATCCTTTATCTTCCGAAACGAAAGGCTCCGTTTACCGCGGGGCCTTTTTGTTTGCCGCGAAACAACCAGATAGAATATGACGTATAAGGAAGCAGGAAAACACAGTGAAATAAGGAGTTCGCCATTATATGAAAGGATTGCTCTCGATAGCTTTTTTATTCATCATCATCGTGATCGGTAATACGGTGATCGTTGCCCAAACAGATATGAAACCACCAGTCGCAAAAAAAGTTCCGAAGGTCCTCAAGATCCATGGTTACGAGATAACCGACAATTACGCATGGATGCGTGACAGGAATAAAGAGAAGGATCCGGCCGTTATCGACTACCTGAACGCTGAGAATAAATACACTGAGTCCTTCATGGGCCAGCATCAACCGTTCGTTGATTCGCTTTATAAGGAAATGCTGGACCGTATCAAGCAGACCGATACGAGCGTTCCTTATAAAAAAGGTGATTGGTGGTATTTCACCAAGACCGAGGAAGGCAAACAATATCCGACCTATCTTCGCGGCAAAGCCAAAGACGGAAGCGATGCGGTCGTTCTTCTCGATCAGAACGAGATGGCAAAAGGGTTGAAGTATTTCGCGATCGGCGAATTTGACGTCAGTGACGACGGAAATATCCTCGCGTTTTCGACCGATACCACGGGTTACAGGCAGTACACGCTGCAGTTCAAGGACCTCAGAACCGGGCAGATCCTGACTGACAAGGCAGAGCGTGTGACGAGCTTTGTCTGGACGCCGGACAACAAGACCGTGTTTTTCGGCACTGAGGACGACGTTTCAAAACGTTCAGATCTTGTCTGGAAACATGTACTCGGGTCGGGCAAGCCTGTTCAGGTTTTCAACGAGAAGGATGTACTTTACAACGTAGGGGTCGGGCGTTCGCGTGACGGTAAGATGCTGTTCATCGGCTCCGGTGCGAAAACCTCGACCGAATATCGCTATCTCCCGTCTGATGATCCCAACGGCGAATGGAAGATCGTCACGCCTCGCCGCGAGGGCCATGAGTACGACGCCAATTTTGACATGGGCGAGTTTTACATCCGGACGAACAAGGACGCTGAGAATTTCAAGGTCGTAAAGGCCCCGGCAGCAGATCCGTCAGAGAAGAACTGGCAGGATTTTATCCCATACAATGCTGAGATCAAGGTTGAGAGCATCAGCTTCTTCAAGAATTACGCTGTTGTCAGCGAGGTCGAGAATGGCATTGAATACATCAAGGTCATGGACCGCAAGACCCGCCGGGCGAGTGCCCGCATTGCTACGCCTGAGACCGTTTACACGATGGGCCTAGGTAACAATCCGGAGTATGATACGCCGACGATCCGATATTCGTATTCGTCGATGATCACTCCGCAATCGACGTATGAATTTGACCTCGTAACGCGACAGAGTACTCTTCTCAAGCAGCAGGAGATTCCTTCGGGCTACGACAAGACAAAGTACGAAACGACGCGCGTTTGGGCACCGGCCCGCGATGGAGTTAAGGTTCCGATCCTTGTTGTGATGAAGAAGGGAACCAAGCTCGACGGCAAGGCTCCGATGCTGCTTTACGCTTATGGTTCATACGGCATTTCGATGACGCCGAATTTCTCGACCGCACGTCTCAGCCTTGTCGATCGCGGCATGATCTACGGCATTGCTCAGATCCGCGGCGGCGGCGAGCTTGGAGAAAAATGGCGTCAGGCCGGCCGTATGTATACCAAGCTCAATACCTTTAATGATTTCGTTGACTGTTCGAAGTGGCTTGTTTCCAATAAATACACCGCGAGCGATCGGCTAGTTATTCAGGGCGGCTCGGCAGGCGGGCTTTTGATGGGTGCGGTCGTCAACCAGGCTCCCGAATTATACAAGGCGGCGATAGCTCAGGTGCCGTTCGTTGATGTGATGAATACGATGCTCGACGACACACTTCCGCTCACGACCGAGGAATGGATCGAGTGGGGAAATCCCAACGAGAAAAAAGCGTGGGATTACATGGTTCAATATTCACCCTACGACAACGTCAAAAAGCAGAATTACCCGAACATGCTGATCGAGGTTTCGCTTAACGATAGTCAGGTGCCGTATTGGGAAGGTGCGAAATGGGCTGCCAAACTTCGCGAAATGAAGACCGATAAGAACGTGGTCCTGCTCAAAACAAACATGGGAGCCGGACACGGCGGTTCCTCGGGCAGATACGACCGTTTGAAAGAGGTCGCTTTCGAGTATGCTTATGCTCTGACACAGGTTGGGATCACCAGGTAACTGATTCTAAATACAACGATTAGGGGCGATGCCGGATCAGTGGCATCGCCCTTTTTTCTTCCAATCTGACCTGGACGATCCGGTCAAGTTGACCGAATCTCAGTCGCCTATACGTTAAGCGATCTTCCTCTGTTTTCAGAAAGACCCAGTAAACATGGTGAGTTGAGCGCTTCCGCGATCCTTGGCACGGGCGTTGCCAATAAGGGCCGTGGCAAAGCTCCAACAATTTGGACGCTTCGCCTCAGGAGGCTTATATATGAATAACCGACGACGTCCAATGGCAACAGCATATCTGCTGATATTCACGTTGCTGTTCTCGACACTGGCCTTTGGCCAGAATGCGGGTAATAAGGAACAGGCGAAGGCGACACCAGCCCAGATCGAAGTTCCTGACTTTGCCGCATATCTTACCGAGGTATCGGGAAGCATCGACGCCAGCCGTAGTTACAGCAAAGAAGCCCAGTCGATCGCACATATTCTGTCAGCCAAAACGACGAAGAATGCAGTTCTGATCGACGAATTCGGATACACGCGAGAGATCGTGCTGCAAGATGTCGCTACACGGCTCGCCGAAAACAAAGGGAAAAAGCTCTTCCGGATCAATTGGAATGCTCTATTTACCGCAGCTAAGGACCAGGATACATTTGACCGCACCCTGAAAGGGATACTCTCCGCGGTCGAAGCGGCGAAGGGCAAGATGGTCATCTACCTCGATGACATAGCTAGCTTTTCTTCAGAAACGCCCGTGCTTGGCGCAAAGGTCGCCAGCGATCTATATAAAACTCTTTCGGCCGGCAAGATGCAGATCCTGAGCGCCGCCGACGCTGCGAGCTTTGAACGTCAGATCGCTGGCGACGCAAAGCTCCGGTCGAAATTCGAACGTGTCGAATTTTCCGAGGACAGCGGCGAAGATTCATTTGTTGGCGATAAGCTTTCGCCAGACCTGAGAGAACTCGTAAATGGTGCCGATCAGAATAGGACCGTCAAGGTTATTCTCCAATCGGATGATATAGACAATCCACATTTACTGAGCGTACTCCGGCGGAACGGTGTTGTGATCAGCGACCGTGCGGCCGCGATGGATATGATGTTCATCGACCTGCCCGTGCGTGCTGCCGAACAGGTCGCGGCTCTGCAGAATGCAAAACACCTTTCGCTCGAACGCGAGGTTGAAGTTTTGGGACACATCGAAACAACCACCGGCGTGTCGCAGGTACGTGCTTTGAATAATACAGTTGCTGTTGGCGGCGTGATCAATACTCTGAGCGGTCAGTTGGATGGTTCCGGAATAGGCATCGCCGTCCTCGATTCTGGCATTTTTGAAGATCATAGGTCGTTCGCGGATTCGATCAGCTACCTGGGCAGCGACCGCGTGGTTAAGAATGTTGACTTTACAAACAATGGCGGATCGAGCACGAACCGAGATCCCTATGGCCATGGCTCTCACGTGGCCGGATTGATCTCTGGCGGCAAAGGAACGAACACTGAACTGCTCGAATATCGCGGTGTAGCGTCTAATGCCAATCTCATCAACGTCCGCGTCCTTGGCTCTAATGGAACGGGTACGTCAGCATCGCTCATTCAGGGCCTGGACTGGGTTCTCGCGAACCGCCAGCAATACAATATCAAGGTCGTCAACCTGAGTCTCGGCACACCGGCAATCGAATCGTGGCGAAATGATCCACTCTGCCGTGCCGCTCGCCGCTTGGTTGACGCAGGTATCGTGGTTGTTGCCGCCGCCGGTAACAACGGTAAGAATGCAGCCGGACAGAAAATGTATGGTGCGATCCATTCGCCGGGCAATGATCCATCAGTGATCACGGTCGGAGCCGCCAATACTTACGGTACAGACGCCCGCGACGATGACGGCGTTACTACATTCAGCTCGCGCGGCCCGACACGCTCGTATTACACGAACACGACCGGTCAAAAGGTTTATGACCACCTGATCAAACCAGACCTCGTCGCACCGGGCAACAAGCTCATTTCCGCGATCGGCAAGAACAGCGAGATCCTTCGAGGAAATCCTGGCCTAAAGGTAAGTCCGACCAACTCCGGCAGCGATGAAGTCACGATGATGTACCTCTCCGGTACCTCAATGGCCGCTCCGATCGTTTCCGGTACAGCCGCTCTCCTTCTGCAGGCAAATCCGAAACTGACGCCGAACATGGTCAAGATGCTCCTCGAATATACGGCACAGCCCCTTGCCGGATTCAATATGCTGGAGCAGGGAGCCGGAGAGCTCAATATCGAGGGAGCCGTTCGCGTTGCTAAATTGATCCGTCAGGATATGTCGACTTCGACACCTGTCAGTACGCCGATGCTGACGACCAGCACGATCCCCGATCATTTCACGACCATCGCGGGAACCCGCTTTCAGTGGTCAGGCGGCATGGCTGCCGGATACGGAACAATGACCGGGACCGATCTGATAATGAAATATCAGAAGATCTACGGCAACGGTATCTTGGTGAGTGACGGTATTCTTGTGAGTGATGGGATCCTCGTGAGCGACGGCATCCTCGTCTCTGACGGGATACTCGTGAGCGATGGCATCCTCGTCAGCGACGGTGTCCTGCTTGCAAACGGAATGTCGCCGAATGGCTATCAGACACTCGCACGCGGAACATCGATCGGACCGTCGAGCATGTTATTTAGCAGCTCCGCGACCATGATCGACTACGGCCCGATCGCCGACGGCATCCTCGTCAGCGACGGCATTCTGGTCAGCGACGGGATCATAACCGGCGATGCGGCGATGACACTTAGCCTGCGAACAATGGTCAACGGCGATAATACGGCCTGTATGCACTAGTTGGAGATTCGTCCTAACTTAGACGAAATAGTGCGTCGGATAGAGCGCGTGCTGCACATTCAGCACGCGCTTCTCCACGCAAATACCGAGAATCCGAGATCAAACGAAAGAAAATAGATGATGTTGAAAGATTTTTATTGAAAAATAACAAAGTTTAATGAATAATAGTTTCTGTCCGGCGAACTCCGGCCGATTCTCCTCCTTGCAGGGGAACGTTCCTTGCCCTAAAATAGCCCGCCTAAACGTCGCAGACCTACCCTTTACTAATGTTGTCTAAGGAAAGATCCATCAACATCTTCATCGCCCTGCTTACCCCGATCGCCATTGCGGCGGTCGTGTGGGCTCTCCGGGGCATTTCCGGCGATCAGATCGACAGCGGAGTCATCACGTTGGCGGTGCTGACCGTTTTCTGCAGCTGCTATCTACGAATCCAACTGCCTCGGGTAAATATTCACGTCACTATTTCTGATGGATTGGTCATTCTGGCCATGCTTCTTTATGGAGGAGAGATCGCTCTCCTGATCGCAGTGATCGAAACGACACTCGCGTCGCTCAACATTCTTCGTCAGGGTGTGTCGATCAAGCCAAAGACGATCGTACTGAATTCCTACTTCGCGGCTATCGCAGTTTTTGCGGCATCAAAGGTCATTTCCTTTATTTTCCTTCCGGTCGAGTTGATCCGCCAACGCAACGAGCCGACGGCGATCATCTGGCTGGTTGCGGTAATGGCTCTTTCGATGTTCCTGGTGAACTCGATCTTCGTCGCTTTGTTCTCATCGCTCAAGAAGGAACGATCGTTCTGGAAGGTGTGGACAGAGAACTGCTTTAGCGCGGTTATGATCTATCTAACTGGAGCCGTTGTCGCTGGAGTGATGTATATTACTTTGTCGATCGAGCAGGTTAACATCACTATCATTGCTGCGGTCATCGGGTTTTTTGGCATCATCTACCTGACTTTCCGTCGCTTCGTTGAGGATGTCAAGAAAACGGTAGAGAAAGCAAAGCAGGCTGAACGCGAGCGTGCCGAGCAGGCTGAGCAGCACGTCGGTGAACTGCAGCATTATGTTGCCGAACTCGAACGCAGCGGTGAAGCTTTGCAGGAAAGCCACGAGAATTTCCGCCACGCCGCCTATCACGACGCCCTCACCGGCCTCCCGAACCGAAACTTTTTCATGGACACCCTCAAAGGGCTGCTCCAGCAGAGCCGCGAGAATTCCGAGGTCAATTTCGCTGTTCTCTTTTTGGATCTCAAGAGCTTTAAGACGATCAACGACAGTCTCGGCCATTCGATGGGCGACCGGCTTATCAAGAACGTTGCAAAGCGTCTTTCCGGCCTCGTTCGCGAGGAAGATATGACGGCCCGCTTTAGCGGCGACAAGTTTGGGATCATTCTCACTGACCTGCTTAGCCGCGAGGAAGCGACAGCTTTTGCTGACCGCCTCGCAAGACGTCTGGCAGAACCCTACACCCTCGACGGGCGGCAGGTTTTCACGAGTGCCAAGATCGGTATCGCGTATGGTAATTCAAAATATCCGGAAGCAGAAGACATTCTGCGTGACGCCGATATCGCGATGTACTACGCAAAAGATAACGAGGAGAACTACGTTATCTTTGACCAAAAAATGCATATCCGGGCGGTGACCCGCCTGCAGCTCGAAACAGATCTGCGGTTTGCGATCGAACGGAACGAATTTGAGCTATATTATCAGCCGATCATAAGTCTTGATACGGCGGCCCTCAGCGGATTTGAGGCATTGGTTCGTTGGAACCACCCGCAACGCGGTCTTGTGCCGCCCAACGAATTCATCCCGATCAGCGAAAGCACCGGCTTGATCATTCCGATGACGGTTCAGATCCTGCATGCCGCCTGTTCGCAGGTCGTTAAATGGCAGTCCAGGTCGAACCTTTCAGAACCGCTCAGCATCGCGGTCAATCTATCCGGTAAACACTTCGGGCATCCCGCACTGGTCGAGCAGATCCAAACCGTCATCGCGGAAACCGGGATCAATCCTGAAAGCCTCAAGCTTGAGCTCACCGAAAGCGCCGTTATGGACAACGCCGAAACGGCGATCCTGATGCTTAAACAGATCAAAGAAACGGGTGTGCGGGTCAGTATTGACGATTTCGGCACCGGATATTCGAGCCTTAGCTACCTGCACCGCTTCCCGATCGACCTCTTGAAAGTTGACCGTTCATTCGTCAGTGCGATGGAAGAAAATACCGAGAACGGCGAGATCGTCCGAACCGTCATCGCTCTCGCTAAAGCACTCAAGCTTAAAGTAGTTGCAGAAGGCATCGAGAGCATCCACCAATTCCATCAACTGAGCATCCTCGGCTGCGAATACGGACAGGGATATCTATTTTCCAAACCGCTTCCGGTCGCCGATATCGAACGGCTCCTTGCCGATAATAATCGCTGGCAGAACATCCTGCCGAGCACTGGAATGCCCGTCATGCCGCCGGGACGCGATATCGCCCATCTAAGATTGGCTCAGTAAACCAATAAAAGAATAACCACCAAATAACACCAAAAAGAACACTAAAAGAATTGATCTTTTGGTGTTTTTTTGTGTTGTTTCGTGGTTATCTGATTCTTACTCTGACTTTCAAACTTCCTCTTACTGTTGAGAATGATGAAAAGGAGGTTGCGTTATGCGAAAACCGCCGGCTTCGCACCCAATGGATGTGCCGTCTCGTATCTGTGGGCCATATTGAGCAAGGTGCCTTCGGACCAGAAATTTCCGACCAGCTGCAAGCCGATCGGCAGGCCTTCCTGCGATAAGCCGCACGGAACGCTGATTCCCGGAACGCCGGCGAGATTTGCCGAAACCGTGTAAATATCGCTCAGATACATAGCGATCGGGTCATCGCTCTTTTCGCCGATCTTGAATGCGACCGACGGCGAGGTCGGCGTCAATATTGCATCGCAGCTTTTGAAAGCATTCACATAATCGCGTTTTACCAGAGCCCGGACCTTCTGAGCTTTCGCGTAATATGCATCGTAGTATCCGCTCGAAAGAACGTAGGTTCCGAGCATAATGCGGCGTTTGACCTCGGCCCCGAAGCCTTCTTCGCGGGTCTTGGAATACATCTTGCGAAGTTCGGGAGCATCCTCGGCACGGAATCCGTAACGGACGCCGTCAAAACGGGCGAGATTTGACGAGGCCTCGGCGGTCGCGATGATGTAGTAGACGGCGATGCCGTATTTGGCATAGGGAAGCTCGATGTCTAGGGTCTTGGCTCCGAGAGCTTCAAAATTGGCGATAGCCGCTAGCGTTTTTTCACGCACTTCGTCGTCCAGTCCGTCACCAAAAAGTGCTCTTGGAATACCGATAGTTTTGCCGGCAATATCCGCATCTATCGCTGCCGCGTAATCGGGAACCGGAACATCCGCCGAGGTGGAATCTTTTTCATCGCGCCCGGCGATGACGCCGAGTACATTCGCGACATCCAGCGAGGTTTGGCCAAAAATACCTATATTATCTAGCGAAGAAGCAAAAGCGACGAGCCCGTAACGCGAAATGCGTCCATAGGTCGGCTTAAGCCCGACGATGCCGCACAGGGAAGCGGGCTGACGGACCGAGCCGCCGGTTTCGCTGCCCAAAGCCGCCCGAACGACACCCGAAGCGACCGCCACCGCCGAACCGCCCGAGCTGCCGCCCGGAACGCGGGTCACATCCCACGGATTCTTCGCCGCACCGAACGCCGAAGATTCGTTTGATGAACCCATGGCAAATTCGTCCATGTTAGTTTTGCCGACGATTATCGCTCCGGCATCGTTCAGGCGTTTTATCGCGGTCGCATCGTATTGGGCCTTGTAATTACCCAGGATGCGAGAGCCGCACGAAGTGCGCAAACCCTTCGTGCAGATGTTGTCCTTAACTGCGACCGCAAGTCCGGCTAATCGCGTACCGGTGGTTGATTCCAGATAATCAGCCCGAGCCAGTGCGTGTTCGCGCTCGATGGAGAGGAACGAATTAAGCTGCGAATTGAGTTTCTCGGCGTTATCGAGAGTTGTTTCAGTATTTGTACGAATCGACATGATCTATCAATTAAAAACCTTATTTATCAACCATTTACCGTCGACATTAACGGCTTCGGCACTTACCTCTTTCTGTTCCGTTCGATCGTCGTTTCTCCACAGAAGGAGGACTTGCAGCGTTACCTTTTCATCCGAATTCACCCTGCACTCACCGACTCTGAATGCTTTCGGAAAATCCTCCGTTGCGGTGAAGTAATCTTTCTTGGTTTCACCCGCGGCGGCCAACTCGGTGATCAAGCTGCTTGTCAGATACTGTTCACGCCTCTTTTGATTCTCGGGTGAAGAGCCCATATCGGTGCCGAAATGGAACGAATAGAACTTTTTCACCACATCACGCCCCGCGGTGCACTGCGGCTTTTCGAGATTCGGGATCGTGCAAGCTAACTGGCAGCAGACCGCAAGCAGCAGGCAGATTAAAGCCTTTCGCCTTACCAATGACCACTGACAACTGGCCGTTCTTCTCATAAGACTTTCGGCACCTGAAAATGCCCCGCAACGCTCGACGGAGCCTGCGATAGGCCCGCCGTTTGGCCGAGCGAGCCGCCCGGAACATCGTCCCGCAGCGTAAACGTCGCCTCGCCCTCATCCGTCAAGCCGCCGAGCATCGGTTCTATATCTTCGATATCCAGATCATTGAGCTGCTCGACATATTTAACGATGTTCGCCATCTGCGGCGTGTAAAGCTCAACCTCAGCTTCTGAGATCTCAAGATGTGCGAGTTTTGCTACTTTTCTTACGTCCATACGATACTCAAGTTTCAGATCGGAAATTTCAGATCTCCCACCCAAAGATTAGGAATTTTTCTGCCTTTCCAGGTAACTTCCGGCAGCATCCAAAAAATGTTTCCTTAAATTCTCGTCAGCGATCGCCAATGCCGCCTTCGCAAGTGCCGGAGTGACGGCATTTGACCGGCTGTTACTTTCGGATACACGATCTTCGCATGCTTTTTTGACGGTCTTTTCATCAATTTGAAACTCAATGAATCTGACCGTACCCTGTCCGAGTGACCCATTGATCTTAGCGATCATCTGCGGGCTGAGTTCCTCTAGATGCCGCTGCCAAGTTTTGTCGGCGACGGCGATCGTCAGACGCTTTTTGTCAAAACTGATCGGAACGGTCCGCTCGCGAAGCATCTCGCCGGCACAGCGTGACCACGCCGCAAACACCACGGCTTCGGTAACTTTATCGTGCGATTCAAGTCCGCCGATTACCGTTGGAATTGCACCAAAAAGCTGTTCCATTTGTCATTTACCGTCAATCTACTATCATTTTAGTCGAGAACACTTCGAAAAGCTAAACGCCCCAAAACAGATGATACAACTGCCAAAACTGATCCTCGCCTCGGGAAGTCCGAGACGTTCCGAGATACTCACGTCCGTCGGCTGGGAATTCACCAAACACGTCGCCGACATCGACGAAACGGAGCGGGTGGGCGAGCTTCCCGCCGATTACGTCGTCCGCCTGGCCCGTGAAAAAGCCAAGGCCGTCGCCGTGAATTATCCCGGCAGCATCGTTCTCGGGGCCGACACAACCGTCGTTATCGACGGTCAGATAATCGGCAAGCCGCTCGATCTAGATGATGCAAAGCGAATGTTATCGATGCTTTCCGGGCATTGGCATGAGGTTTTGACCGGTGTTGCCGTTGTTGACAACGGTGAAACGCGGTCAGGAATTCAGAGTACGCGAGTGAAATTCACCGCGATGTCCGAAGCAGAGATCACGTTCCTGGCCGAAAAAGGAGATCCGCTCGACAAGGCCGGGGCATACGCCGTTCAGGCCCAGGCGGCGTTGTTTATAGAGGGAATCGAGGGCGATTATTGGAACGTCGTGGGCCTGCCGATCAGCCTGGTCTATTCGCTAATGAAAAAGGTGTAACACCTAAAAAGTGTTACACCCTGAAACATCAATGGTTACAAAATTACAGCAGCCTATCGATCACCTTTGAGATCGGGATCGTGATGTCGTATTTCGGGTCGATACCGCCGAAAGGGTCGCCCACTTGCTTGCCGCTCTTGTCGAGGACGACGAACGACGGAACCTGTTCTATGTTGAACTTCTTGAACGTCGCCGCTCCATCCGAATCCCTCAGAACTGTCGCGGTCAGTCTGTTTTCAGTGGCAAATTTCAGGATCGCCTCATTGGCCGCGAAATTCTTCGATTTAGCGTTCAATGAATCGGTCGCGATGAAGTAGAAAACTACATTCCTGCCCGCATATTTCTTGGCCAGTGCGTTTGTAAACTCAGCCTGCTTATCCGAAAGCGGCAGCCAGCTCGCACCGATCGCCATGACGACAACCTTTCCGGCCTGGCCTTCGACGTTCACGCGGGAGCCGTCAAGCGCGGTCAGATTCGTCTGTGCCGACACGGTGAACGCGACGGCCAACATCAAACTCAAACCAACGATGACACCTTTAAGTGTTTTCATATATTTATGAAACGCCAAACGGGGCTGTTTCATAATCATTTGATGCAAGTTTCAGACCAAACTACTGCTTTCGATTGAGGATGACGTTATCGATCAGCCGAACGTCGCCAAAATAGGCCGCGATGACGATCAAAGATTCTTCATCCCCAACCTTTTCAAGGCTTTGCAGGGAATACCGATCGACGACATCGACGTAATCGAGCTTTGCGAGCGGTTCCGTGGAAATGCGGTCTTTTACGATTTGAGTGAGCTCTGACGCATTTCGTTCACCTTTTTTGAAGGCCATCTTGGCTTCGCGTAGAGCGGTAATGATAATTACAGCCTTCTCACGTTCCTCGGCGGACAGTCTTTCGTTACGCGACGACATCGCGAGCCCGGACGCCTCTCGCACGGTCGGGATCACGACGATCTCCGTCTCAAATCCGAGATCGGTTGTCAGGCGTTTAATGACGGCGACCTGCTGAGCGTCTTTCTGGCCGAAAAATGCATGATCGGGCCTTATGGTGTTCAGGAGGATCGTGACCACGGTCGCGACGCCGCGGAAATGCCCCGGACGCGAGGCTCCCTCGAGCGTATCGGTCACATTCTGGACGTTAACATACGTCGAGAACCCATCCGGATAGATCTCGTTCTCCTCGGGTGCAAAAACGTAATCGACCTCGTATTCGGCTAACAGCGCCACATCGCTCGTCAGGTCACGCGGATATTTCTCGAGATCTATGCTGTTGTTGAACTGTGTCGGGTTAACAAATATCGAGACGATCACCACATCGCACATCTGGCGTGCCTCTTTGACGAGCGTCAAATGGCCTTCGTGCAGAGCTCCCATCGTCGCGACAAAGCCAACGGTCTTAGATTCCCGCCGCAATTTGCGCGAGATCGAGAACATGCGTTGACGACGGCTCATGATCTCCATTTATGAAGCCGCCATCTCCTTTTTCGTTTCTTCGGTGAGGCCGTATGATTCTTCGTCGTTTGGGTATGCTCCGGTTTTTACGTCGCGGGTCCAGTGTTGGATGGCCTCGGTCATGACGTTGCGGACGCTGGCGTATTGCCTGACGAAACGCGGCTGCCGGCCGAAAGTCATGCCGACCAGATCGTGGAGCACGAGTACCTGAATGTCGCATTCCAGTCCGGCGCCGATGCCGATGGTGGAAATTTCGAGTTCGCTGGTGATCATACCGGCGACCTCACGCGGGACGAGTTCGAGTACGACGGCAAAGGCTCCGGCGTCTTCGAGCATTTTGGCGTCTTCGATGAGGAGTTTTGCCTGCTCGGCGGTGCGGCCCTGAACGCGGTAGCCGCCCATTTTATAGACGGATTGCGGCGTCAGGCCGATGTGGGCAACGACCGGGATCTCTTCGCTGACGAGGCGTTTGACGAGGTTGACGCGATTGCGGCCGCCCTCGATCTTGACGGCTTCGGCGCCGCCGTATTTCATCAGCCGGAGGGCGTTGCGAACGCTCTCGTCCTCATTGACGTGATACGTTCCGAACGGCATATCGGCAATGACCATAGCCCGTTCGGTGCCGCGTTTGACGGCGATGCAGGCTGAGGTGATCTCGTCGAGCGAGACGGGAATGGTGTTGCCGTAACCGTGGATGACATTGCCCATGCTGTCGCCGACGAGGATCATATCAACGCCGGCTTCGTCCACAATGCGGGCGGTCGGGTAATCGTACGCGGTCAGGCAGACGAGCTTTTCGCCGCGTTCCTTAGCGGCACGGATCGCGGGAAGATAGACTTTGCCCTCTTTATCAGGCTGTAAATATGCCATAAATTCCCTAAAGTCTAGCTTTTTGTGTACTTTAAGTCTAGCGAAAATGCGGCGGCCCGGCGCGTGGCTACACGCCGGCTTCGGCGTGGGCGGCTTCGTGGCCGTTATTCGGGTTCCAACGGGTCACTTCGCTTGGGTCGTCGAGGTTTTCGAGGATGTCGGCGATCTCCTGGTGCAGAACGGGATGGACGAGATTCGGGGCGATCTTTGCGAGCGGCTTGAGCACGAAACGCCGCAGGTGCAGCCGCGGGTGCGGCAGCGTAAGTAATTCTGTATCAATAATTGCGTCGCCAAAGAGCAGTAGGTCGAGGTCGATCGTGCGGGGTTTTTTCAGGGATTTGTCGGTGCGGCCCAGCAGGTATTCGATCCTCATCATCCGGGCCATCATCTGGCTCGGCGTCACATTGGTGACGTGGATCTCGGCGACCATGTTCAGGAATTTCTGGTCCGTTTCGATGCCCACCGGCTCGGTCTCATATATCCCCGAAAGCTTGTGCACGACAAAACTCGCCTCCATCAGCCCGCGAACGGCCATCAAGAGGTTCCCGGCCCGGTCTCCCAAATTCGACCCGAGCCCGATGTATGCAACTGTATGTCCTGTATCCACGTGAGTTCGCTACATAGTAAATAGTCCAATCCGAACCAGATGTCAATCAACCCAAAATGAATGCCGACCGCCTTGTTTCTGAAATAGTCGAATTTGGACTATCGTCCTGACGATCGATATGTTCTTGAATGATGAAGCCAAGAACTTACGAAAGATATTTCCTAACCGCAAACTTCTATGAGTTGTGTAACGGTCGCCGTCCTGACTTTCGGGCACGAGCCGCCGTTAAGAATTTGGCTCGCGTCGGGGTCAAGGCATCGTTCGAACGACACGATGACAAGTTCGTCCGCGTGACCGCCTCTGCGACAGCCGAAAAACACGTAACCTATCTCGAAATCCGCGGATACCAACTGAAAAATCCAAAAAGAACAAAAGCGACGAAGCCTCAACCCTCATACTCCGATGTTGTCAAAACCATTCTCGCCCGACCAAAAACCGGCGAAGGCGGCGGCATCCCATTGACACGCGGCGAAGTCGCAATGCTCTTCCTAGATGGCTACGCCGGCGACGGCCCAAGCCTTTTGGATATGCGTTCCCAAGGCTACGGGGAAGACGATCTCTGGGACGGCCTCACGACCGAAGACGTCCTCGAAGACGAAAACACCGCTTTTGTCTGGACGAAATGGGAACCGTTAGAATTGTGGCCGGGCTGAAAGCACGGTTCGCGGCTTTGCCGCCTTATTTGCGGAAAAGCTACGCTTTTCCGGCGTGTTCCCCCAAGATTTCTGCGGCTACGCCGCCGGTCTCCATTTGATCTGTTTGTGGTCGGTCATTAGCGGCTCATTTTCTATCGACCGTCCATGCCATTGACGAGAACTCGAATATAAATATTCATCCGGATGCTCGACCAACCCCGCACGAACCGGATTTAGGTGAATATAGTTGACCTTTTGCATCACTGCGTCTTCGCCCGTTATCCGTAGAGCATTCGGATGATGTTCGTAAACCGAATGACTATGATTCTTCCCGCGATCTCGTATGCGGAGTTTCGCAAGCGAACTTTCGTAACCGTTCTCTTTCAGATAGTTGATCAAGCGTTTTGCGGAAATACCGTTCAGGTATCGCAAAACTTCTTTCATTTCCCGTGCATTGTCCGTCAGTACATGCGTATGTTCGTGCATTATGACATACGCGAATATCATTATTCCTGCAGACTTTCTCGCTTCATCAAATGCGTCGCAGACGATTTTTTTGATTGCATCTTTCTGAAAGATCGGCAGACGATGGTGTGCCACTGAGGTTAGGTAGTATGCGGGATTGTCTCTTGAGACTTGAAACATTCGACGTGGGCGGCGGCGTAGCCGCGAGAGTTAAGGGGTGTTACCGGAAAAGCATAGCTTTTCCGCAAATAGAGCGGCAAAGCCGCGAAAAGGTAACGGGGACATCTTAACTCAATTTTCCGTGGGTTTTCACCCACGGCTACAATCATATATCGCTACGCGATAAAAAACCTTGAAGAAAAGCTCGTCAAAGATTTATTTGATACTGAATCCGCTTCGTACGCATTATCGCTTCGAGTTCAGGCACAGAAAGAAGTGCGTGTGACCGCGAATCTGGATGAAGGCAGACGAAACAGAAGCGGTATTTGTCGCCTAGTCTTTCGCCGAAGTCGAATTCGTTTTGGGTTGCCCCGAAGAAGAAACCCTTTGGATTTTCGGGGAGATATTTTCTAGTCGTTTTAAGTTCGACGAGGAATATCTCGTCGAGATGCGTTTTGATGACTTCTTCGGTCGCGACTTTTCCGGCATAACGCGGGATGTATATCATATCGAAGGCTCGGGCGTAGGTTCGCGGTAATCCTAGCATTTCCAATATCTTCTTCCGCGTTTCACTATCGACGTAGAAGAATCCGGTTTCGTGTTCGATTAGGTATTCGATCCCGTCTTTTTCGGTGCGATTGTTTGAGAGCGTAATGGTGAACGAATGGTCGGGCATTAGGAATCACCTCGCTGTTTGTTGGTAATTTCTTCCTGGCCGAATGCCATCAACTCTGAAACTGACATCTCAAAAATCTTCGCGAACACACCAATATTCGAGAGCGAGATGTTTCGTTCGCCGCGTTCGATCATGCCGATGTAGGTGCGGTGGAAGCCGGTTTGGAATGAGAGTTCTTCTTGGGAGAGTTTTCGCTCGGTCCGAAGTTGTCTGATCCTTTTGCCGAATTCGGTGATGAGAGTTTGGTTGAGCATTGTGGAGAACGGCTGCGAAGAACCCGGACGCCGTCGCTCCCGGTTCTGACCCATGTGGATCAAAACTATACGTATTGTATGCAGCGATCAACATACAATAAGTCTCATTTGTCGGGTTTGTGCTTCTTTCTCTTGATGTCGTCGCATCGCGACGCCTGATTGTAGCCGTGGGTGAAAACCCACGGAAAGGATGGATCTCGCGTTCCTGCTCATCGCAAAAAACGAAAATTAAATTGTCAAAGATCAATGGCCGTGGCTGACGAGGGTTGGGTCGTCAGCCAGGGTTTGGTGGGATCTATAGTTCGGGTGGCGGTTGTGGGGTGGGGATCCGTTGTTTGGCGCGGTTGTAGCGGTTGCCGACGGCTCGGGGTGAGATGCGGGCGGTGCGGACGTCGAGGACGAGGAGGCCGTCGTAGTCGATCTCGACGCCGTTGAACTGCAGCGTTTCGTTGATGATCACACCGAATTCCTGCATCAGGCGGTAGGCACGTACCACGCGGCCGCCGCGATTGCCGCTCGGCCCGGCCGGGTAGGCGTTGCGGGCGGCGAGGGCGGCCGGTTTTAGGCCGATGCGGTTGTTGACCGTGTCGTAATATAGTTGGAACGCCCGCGGCGCGCCGAGGCGATCGTGCGTGACGCGGCTCATAACGATCTCGCCTTTGCGGTTCATAGTTACGTAAAATGCCGCCCACTGGCTCTGGACGTGGTCACGCGGTACTTCTTTCCAGGTTGTTTTCATAAAAATTTCTCCTTGCAAGTTCAGCATCCTACACACTTCGCCACCGGTTTGAAATGCCATTTTGCACAGATCGACATGTTATGCACACATTGATATGTTTTTCTCAAATTGTATGGTTTTGCGTACTTTGCGTACCGGATCGGCGGCGGATGCGATGGACGAAGCCTTCGACGGCACGATAGGCGGCGGGGTATTGGCAGCGATAAGGCGTTCTGTTACCAGAATATCCGGGACTTGATCATTGAAGGGATCGAAAATCGCGGACAGCGAAAAAAGCGGTCATACTTTTCGCGTTTTGGTCAGGCGAGGGACACATTTTTCGCCTACGAGGGACGCATCGGGGACGCTCCTGAAAATTCGGGTGCGGATTTACTTTTCGCCGGTTCGATGTTTCAATAAGGTTGTTGAAATTTTACTCCAGCAATGCCAACCTCACGGGCATTCGGGCGGCAAGCGTGTCCGTCTTTTTACATAAATCTCACGCCGAACACTGATGCCGCGAAGAAAATTTCGTCACACACAGCGTTTTGACTCACCAAGCGACCAATCCTTTCAGGAATACCTCGTAAATAACGACGCCCCGGCCACCACACGGACCGAACTTTTGCGCCTGATCCGCGGTGGCGAAGACACTTATCTTGAGCTAAAAGTTAAGCTTTCTAACTCCGAGCGCATCGCCCAGGGCATCGTCGCTCTGGCAAATACGGACGGCGGGACGATAATTTTTGGGGTCAATGATCAGCTCCGGATCGAAGGGGTTTCGAACCCCGAATGGGTCCAAACCGAGATCGCCCGGATCTGCCGCGAGGACATCGTTCCCCCCATTATTCCTATGCTTGACACGATCGCGTTCGACAGCGGAAAGCGCATCGTGGCTCTCGATATTCACGGAAAACGCCGCCCGTACCGCACTCGCGACGGCCGTTTTTATCTCCGCATCGGTGCCGAAAAGAGGGAAGTCTCACGCGGCGAACTCTCAGCCTGGCTCGACGAGATCCGGCCGCTCGGCTTTGAAAATATCCCGCTCCAGGGAGTGGCGGAAGAGGATTTTGACGATTCGCTGTTGTGGTCCTTCGCGAACGGATTTGACGACAACGCGCCGAACCAAAACCTCTACAACACCAGCGATTTCCTCCGCAAAGACCTGCTGCTCGCCGTCGGCCAAACGGACGAATTTTTCCCGACCGTCGCCGCCTTGCTGTTGTTTGGAAAGAATGACCGCGTCGCCGAACTGCTGCCGAGATCGAATGTCACGGTCGCACGCTTCTCAGGCGACAACGGCACGGCTCAACTCATTGAAGCGGTTGAGGTTAAGGGGAATTTGCTGACGCAGTTCGAGACCATTCAGGAGTTTATAAAACGCTACACCGACCTCGGAAAAGAGCGTCCGAAACGCAAACTTTCGCTCGTCACAGACCCGGTGGTCCAGGCACGCGGGCATTATCATTATTACTCGGTGGCTGAGGCGATAATAAATCTCCTGATGCACCGCGACCTCGCCCTGCGAGACATCCGGACACGAATAAACATTTACGACAATGCGATAGAATTTATAAATCCGCGGCGGACGAACGGTTTTTCACCGCCCGCTGCCCGGGCTATCCGCTACGGCATTACACAGCGTTTAAACCCCCAAATTTCAGCCATTTTCACCCGCCGCGAATACGGAATTAACGTCCCCCACGGCGGACTTCCGATGATCCTGAGACAGTCGAACCTCTTCTCCGGCCGCAAGCCGGAGATCTATATCGCGAACGACGAATTCAAGCTGAAGATCTTTGCGGCTTAGCGGCTATCTCTGTTCGAAGCCCCAGAGTAGAATTTTTGCAATTAAACCGGGCTTTTATTCCTGTTTCGGGATTTTGTAAATTGAGATGCTTGCGTTTTTGAAGACTTGCTCGTAGTTAGCCGTGAAGTATCCCTCGTTAGGTTTGAACTCATCCCTCTCTTTTGGGCCAATGAATATGTAATCGACGCCGAACTTTCTAAGGAGTCCAGGACTTTCCGGCCCACCACTATACATTCTGGGTATTTCCCGTTTAATACTATCAATATATTCCCGACTATATCCGTGGCTCCAGATCCAATAGTCGTGGCCGAGGATCAATGGTCGGCCACCAATGCACAGTGCCGGTTGGTTGTGATATTGTCCGGTGAGAAATCTTGCTTTTGGCTCTACCCTGTCACGAACAAATTTTCCCGCTTCAATCTCTTCCGGACTGAAAATCCTCCAAATCAGTGCGGAATTACGCTTAGTTGACAATATTCCGGCAAATGTGCAGGTAAGGAGAATAAGTAAAAGTAGGGGGGTAAAGATCGCCTTCGACAAAGCCCGGTGCAGCCAAGAACCTACGACAACCGCCGTTGCTGCATACCAAAAAAACAGAAGCTTTGAGTTATCAGAGTCATTTGGTGAAATACGGAATACGAAACAAATTACGAAAAGAGCAAGAAAAGGGATATAAAAAAGGCGGACACTTCTTTGGCTAAAAAAAAGTGCAGGGAAAATAAGGACTATCGGTAATCCGAAGTTCAACAATATAAAATAAGGTACATTGTTATTCACAAGATGACTTTTCCACCCAAGCTGTAGGTGAAAGAAAGAACTCGATCCGAAAGTTCCCTCCAACGAAAATACCTGTGGAATTGCTAGGATAACGGAAGGTAAAATGAAGTAAATCCACTCCTTTCGGCATCTTAAAAGAAAGAGTATTCCCGCAATAATCCCAATTGACATATACGAGTGCATATTGAAAGAAGGAAGTAAACCGGTCAATACACCAGCAAATCCCAGAACGAGACGCGGGTCGATTTTAGTTTCCTTTGTTCTGTCCTCTTCTTCAGTAGAGAACCAGTATATGGCGATCAGCGCGAGCACTGTAAATCCAATTGGTAGACCATAGAGCATCGTTCTCTGCGGAACCATTACTGTTGGTATGATATTCGCCCAACTCAAGCCGTGTTTTTCCCAAGCGGTATAATCCTCTTTTAGGTTGAAAAAAGACTCATATAGTGATCTGTTGCCGGAATACCAATCGCGAAGAAAAAAAACAAATCCGAATCCTCCATTAAGTAAAAAGATTAAGCCGGAGTAAAAAGCCGCCCAGCCAGATTTGCTAATCCGCTTGGCGAAGCAGTAGAAGGTTCCTGCTAAGGTGAAGGATAGTAGGATGCCGGTTATCGCAAAGCTTGACCAAATTTCCCATCCGGTTGTCAAAAATATTGATGCATGAAAGTCCGCCAAGAATGGGTATCGCATTGGTTCACCCGACATCAATAAGTAAGATGGAGGAAAATTTTTTCCAAAAGAGAAGGAGCTTGCGATCAATAAATGCAAGACCATGTCATAATAATCGGCCGCTAAATACCAGCCATCACCTTGTTCGCGAAACATCCCAATGCTGAAAATGTATATGAATACAGGCAGGAAGAAGGCTATGAGAGTTAGCAGAGGGATGTTTTCCAGTAGAGATTCTTTTATCGATCTGCGATCGAAGGCAGGAGGCTGATTCCACCAGAGATACCCAGAGCCGCCCAACATTGAAATACTAATTATGACAATAGAGGTAAGGTGCAACTCAGACGCGACGCGGCTTAGTAAGTATACCGCCCAAATTGATAGAACGACTCCGGTTGTGATGCCCCAAAATAGCCGTTCCGCAACAGTCGACCAGGGAAAGATACGCCGTACAAGACCCACACCAAACAGTACTGATCCTAGTAGAAATATGAATCCCATGTTTTTTTTATTCTCAGGCCTCTACTTCAATGCGTATTTAATACGGACGTAAGATGGTCTGTTAATTTAAACAGAAGTCTTATTCTGTCAGGTTTGCTAATAACCCTTTAAACGTGTTTTCAATATAAAGCCGATATTCAATTTTTGCAATTTATCCGCCCGCCAGGTACGGGCTCACTCGAGTTTCGGATTCGTCGAGAAAAATTGCTCTGACCAACCGAGAATATTGACCTGAAACGGCGTTTGTGTGAATATCTACACGGAATAACAGAGACTGGCTGTCACTGCCCCTCGCTTGGAAAACCTTCTGCGCGATGAGGTGGCGGCCTAGTTTAAGGGAAGGGGTTAATCACAAAATGGAAGAACCGGAACACCTTGTCGAAGAGCAACATGAGCCAAGTGTTGTTGATAAATCCGAACCTTTAAATTCAAGCCGTAAAATGGGGTTATCCTCGCTCATTATCGGCGTTATCTATTTCTTTTCGAACCCGCGCGATCAGAGCCCGTTCGATTACACGTTTCGGGTTGCGGAAAACCTGATGCGCGGCAATCTTAGTTTTACCGAACAGCCGCCGTCATGGCTTAACGAATTTGTGTTAGCTAACGGAGCGTACCACACGGTTTTCTCGTTGGGTGCGGTGCTATCGATGGTTCCGTTCGCGCTTTTGAAGATGCTTGGGTTTGTCAAAGTTGCTCCTGTGGCCTTGATCGTTGGTATACTGGCGGCAGGGCTGTCTTACTTTTTGCTGAAAATTGCTGAGAAGTACGATATCTCGTTTTCTCGACGGCTTCTTTACACGCTTGCGATCCTACTTGGCACGTTCATGTGGGCCAACCTTACATTCGGCGGTGCATGGCAGCTCGCTTTGGGGTTCGCGATGGTCGGTGAGGCTGGGGCGATATATTTTACGGTCTATAACCGCCGTCCATTCCTCGCCGGGCTGTTTTTCGCCCTGGCATTTGGCAACCGGACGGAGAATCTTTTAACGGCTCCCGTTTTCCTTTTCCTTCTGGCAAGAGATGAATACTCGCCCGACGAACGGCTGAAAGGCGATGAGGCGACTGATCCGGCCGAGGTAACTGATGCTGATCTCCCAGGATCGAAAGGCTTTGTCGCAAAGTATTTTCCTCAGTTCAGCATTGCTCGTACGGCCGCGTTTTGCGCAATTCCGTTTCTGCTGGGTGTCGCGACACTCTATTACAACTTCATCAGATTCGATTCGATCTCGGATTTCGGACATGCCCGGATAAACGGCGTGCTAGATGAACCATGGTACAAACACGGGATATTTTCCATCTACTACATACCGAGGCAGATGTGGGAAATGCTGATAAAAGGTTGGGAATGGCGAGATTCAGTTCCGTATTTGAGGCCGAATGGGTTTGGGAATACGATACTCGTCAGCAGCCCTTTCCTGCTTTTCGCATTTCGTGACGGAGCCAGGGATTACGCTATAAAATACGGTGCTTGGATTGCGATCCTATTCCTCACGATACTACTCTGGATGCATGGAAATTCCGGCGGTTGGCAGTTTGGCTACCGTTACGCGATGGTGCTTTTACCGTGGATCTTTGTACTTCTCCTGGAAACAGCCCGGCGGAAGTTAGCGACGATCGAATGGGTCGCCTATACAATTTCCTTTCTTTTCGGCATCTATACCATCTGGCTTTACCATTGGTCGGACTATATGAAGCCCTAGCGAATCTATGAATGAGTTCCCAACAGACGCGGCGGTCCACGGTAAAAAAGCACCTGGCTTTTTTGGTGTCTATAGATTTGAGATCCTTCTCGTTATTTTTGTCTGGTTTGTCATTGGACTGACAATAAACTCAAGAAATCTGGATGCTTTCAACCTGCAGCAGATGGGAGTCGAGGCGATCGTCGAACGCGGTGTTTTTTACGTTGATGGCTCGCAATCGCCCAAATTGCAGCCGATCGGCGATGTCTTCGATTATCAAGGCCATAAATACGCCGCAAAACAGCCCGGTCAATTCATGATCGGGGCTATCTTCTACTTTTTCATAAGCCTGTTGGGACTAAATTACGTTGCTGACTACCTTATGACCTCGGCGCTGGTCACCTTCTTTTCGACATCGCTTATCGTTGGGATCTCGGCGATAGCTGTGTTTCGCACGGCTCGATTACTCTCGCCTGAAAAGGAAGCTCTTTTTTTACCCCTTCTGGCCGCTTTATTCTATGCCTTCGGTACTACGGCATTACCGTATGCAGGCATCGCTCATCACGATGCGATCGCATCGTCGTATCTGGTTATCGCGTTCTATTTTGCCGTGCGTTTCGGGCGCGATGAGAAGGGATCAGGGCTTTTTTATTCCGTTCTGGTTGGCGTCTTTCTCGGGCTCGTCGTAACGACATCGATGCTGGTTTTTTCGCCCGCACTAGCCGTGGGCATTTATTACCTTTCGTTTTTCCGATGGCGGCAATTGCCGTTTTTCCTGATCGGCGGAACCGTCGGCGTACTGCCGTTGCTCATCTACGACACCGTGAACTTTGGAAATCCAATACTCCTACCGAATTTCGCGGGTAATTATTCGGACACCTTTTTTCACTTTACCGTCAGCAATTTTCTTGATAAAGCCGCTTTTTATTTACGAGGCTCTATCACATATGCTCCGGTCATACTGATCGGATTCGGAGCACTGTGGCTGATTCCGCGGACTCTGATACGTGAGAAGATCGCGATCGTTCTATCAGTAATTCTACTGTGTGCCTACATCTTTAATATCGATTCAGTCGGCACTTGTGAATATGGGCCAAGGTATTTGCTGCCGTTGATGGGGTTAGGCTGCATTGGCGTCGTCGGATTTGGTTATCTTCCAGCGGGAGCGACCCGAAATCTTTGGGTGGGAGCTTTGCTGCTCTCGGGCGTCGTGGGCGTAGTAATTAACACGGTTGGAGCCATGGGCGGCGCGATGTATTGTGACCTCGGTACTCACGCTTTCAAACCGCACTTTGATATGATCAAGAAAGGCGAACTCGGCACGTTCCCGCTTTTCCGATGGCTTTTTATCCCGACTCTTATGGTGGGATATTTCTTCCTTAGGAATCTGCCTCAAGCTTCTCGAAGAGTTTCTGTGGAGAGCCAGATCACTGCGGACTGATGTCGGATGCCTGCCCTTTTATTTGATAGATCGAAATAGCTGAGTTCTTGTACACCAAGGTATGGTTCGCAGCGAAATATGCTTCGTTAGCTCGAAGAGCGTCCTTCTCACCCTGGCTAATATAGACATAGTCTATCTTGTGTGTTGTCAACAATTCCGCTCCAGCGGCACTCCCGCTGTACATTTCCTTAACATCCTTCAGCATCAGATCATAGGCCTGTCTGCTGTAGCCGTGGCTCATGATCCAAAACTCAAATCCCAGCATGATCGGCTTTCCAGCGAGGCACAAGACTGGCTGGTTGTGGTTTTGACCGGTCAAAAACAATGATCTCGGCGGCGTTTTATCGCGAGCAAAGACGCCTGCCTCAATTTCTTCCGGTGAAAAAACGCGATATATGAGTTTCGTCTCCCGGATCGTAGCCAGGAGCCCGGAGGCTACGCAGACAAGCACCAGAAAGGCGACCACTGGCCTTAAAGCGAACCTTTGACCGATCTTGCTCAGCCAGTTCGCGACAAGGATCGCTGTTCCCGCATGCCAGTAATAGAGGAGTTTGATGTTGTCGAAATCATTCGGAGATATCCGAAATATAAAGCTGAAAACGAACAAGCACGCAAAGGCAAAATAGAGAGTTTTCAGATATCGCGGGGCTGCGAATAGCGCTGGAACGATCAGCAGCAACGGTAATCCAAAGTTGAAGAGAAGGAAAACAAAGAAATTGCTGCTAATGCCGCTCATCCAACCGAGTTGAACGTGCAGAAATTCGCTCGCCGTGAGGCCGCCCCCGGAGCCGAGTAGTTGTGGTAAAGCGAGCAGGACTGCAGGTATCCAAAAAGCTATCCACGCATATCGGCGGTTTATCATGAACAAGAAACCGGATATCAAGCCCAACGACATGTAGGAATGAACATGAAAAAGGGGAAGCAGTCCCGTCAGAATACCGGCGATGAAGAGAATCCGAGCACCGTTCCATTTATCGTTCTTGTCAGTTTCAGACCAATCACGCCAGACGATCGTGATTAGTGCAAGAATGAAAAATGCAATCGGCATCCCGTAGAGCATTGCCCTTTGCGGGATCACGCCGCTGGTGATTAGGCTGACCCATTTGATCCCCTGTGAAAACATATCCGTATAGTTTTCTTTAGGGTCCAGGAGGTTGGTGAGCAACGATCGGTCACCCGCATACCAGTCTCTGAAGAACAAAATAAACCCGAGTCCCCCGTTAAAAAGAAAGATCAGTGACGCAAGGAATGCGGCCGAAGCCGAATCCGCCACGCGTCGGGCAAAACAAAAAAATGTTCCGACCAAGGCGATCGATGCGACCAATGATGTCACGGCAAAAGTTGTCCAAAGGCTCCATCCGAATTCTAAAAAGATCGACGCGTGAAAGTCGGGTAAGAACGGATAACGTAACGGTTCTCCCGGCAGAACCAGGTACATAGGCGGGAAGTTGTCACCGTAAACAAACCCATTCGCTATTGCAACATGCAGAGCCATGTCGTACCAACTTGTGGCAGTTAGGTATAGGCCGTCAGGCTGTTGACGAAACATGCCTACATAGAAAAAGTAGATGAATATCGGAAGAACCAGTATCAGGAGCAGGACGAGGAGTTTATTCTCCCTCAGTAAGTCCGGGATCCTTATCTTTTTAAGATCCGGCAGGTCGCGGCGAAAAAGAAGTATCACAGTGATCCACATCGCACCTGTGAGGGTTATGAGAGCGAATTGATTTACATCGAGGAAAAGTCTTGAGATCGAGTACGCCAGCCACGTTGAAAGCAGGATGCCGAGCGTAGTACCCCAAAAGAGCCTCTCCGGCCCGTTAGCAAATGGGAGTAGTTTCCTGACTAGGCCTATGCCGAAAAGGATCGATGCGACAAAAAATAAGATTCCGCCCATAAAGATAAATGAACTACTTCTGAACTACTTCAAAACTGCGGGCTGACCGTTTTGGGGGACAATGTTCGAACTATTACGTGAGATTAGAACAGCGAGTTGACAGTGTCAATGAAAGCTATGAACGCATCTGTTTATGCTCGATCTGGCGGCTAGGAAAAGTTGGGGACATTCGTTAGAATTCTCTCTACGCCCCTGATCCGATCATGTTACTGGACCTCTCACCCCTAAAAGCCTCGCGCGACTACCGACTTCTTTTCACAGGCCAGCTTGTATCTTTTTTCGGCTCGATGATGACGTTTATTGTCGTGCCCTGGCAGATGTATCAGATCACGCAGTCGTCGGCGATGGTCGGCTACATCTATCTCGCTGAGTTTATCCCGATGGTCGCTCTGGCTTTTGTCGGCGGAGCGATGGCCGATTTTCTCGACAAGCGAAAAATGCTGCGACTGACAGAGATCGGGCAAACCTTAGTTACTGCCATTCTGCTGATAAATTCTCTGCTGCCAACCCCGCAGATCTGGGTATTGTTTCTCTCCGTCGCTCTGCATGCAGGTTTTGCGGCGATACAGAGACCATCGTTCGAGTCGTTCATTCAAAAGGTCATCCCGCCTGAAATGATGTCAGCGGTGATGGCTCTAAACTCGATCCGATTCTCGGTCGGAATGATTGTCGGCCCGGCCGTGGCCGGCGTTATTGCCACTCAGTTGAGTCCGTCTATCGCATACTCGATCGATCTCGTGACATTCATTGCCTCGCTAACGGCGGTTTTCATGCTTCGATTCGTGCCGCCCCCTGAGAATGCTGAGAAGCCGAGTTTTGCAGCGATCAAGAAGGCTTGGAAATACGCCTTCAGCCGTCAGGAACTGGTGGGGACGTATTTCATCGATATCGCCGCGATGTTCTTTGCCTTTCCGCAGGCACTATATCCGGCTCTTGCTGTCATTTACGGCGAAAAATATGTCGGGTTTTTCCCGGCAGCGATCGCCGTTGGAGCACTGACCGCGAGTGCTACCTCGGGCTGGACCAAGAATGTTCACCGGCACGGTTTAATGGTGATCGCAGCGGCTGTTTTGTGGGGCGTGGCGATCTTCTTTTTCGGTCTCGTGAACAGCCTTGTTCCCGCATTATTGCTGCTCGCCGCGGCCGGTTTTTTTGATATGATATCGGGCATTTTTCGGGGTGCGATCTGGAATCAGACCATTCCGAATTTCCTCCGTGGACGTCTTGCGAGTATTGAAATGATGAGCTATCTGACCGGCCCGATGCTCGGAAGTGCTAAAATGGGCATCGTTGCAGAAAAGTTCGGGGTTCAAAATGCGATCGTAAGCGGCGGTATTCTTTGCGTTGTCGCGGTTGCGGGCTCAGCCCTCTTTCTGCCAAAATTCGCCGCCTACGATGGCCGTGAAGGCATCAAGCAGCGTGAACTCGAAGAGGCCGAACGAGCCGAAATGTCTCGCGTGTCGGAAGCGGAATTTTGACTGGAGGGTGAGCATCCTGCTCGCCTGTAAAGTTCACCCGATCTGATTTAACATTTAACGGCGAGCAAGATGCTCGCCCTCCAGTCATATATGGCAATCCTAAGAAAACGCGAGATCGAGAATCTCGAACAACTCAGCGGCGAGGAGCTAAAGGCATTTCTTGATTCGCTTCCTGCAGCTCAGCATACGATCAGCGAACTGCTTGATTTTGTCGAGGACGAGCTTTACGAAGTAGAATGCAATCACAGCCTGCAATATTCGATGCGGTACATGATGGAAAACCGGCTCGATTTTGGCAAGATCACATCATGGCTGAACGATAACGGCGGCTATTGCGACTGCAAGGTGCTCGCTGAGATCGCTCCGATCTGGCGGGCGAAATTTGGAGACGACTAAACACGAATATGAAGGTCATCACACTTTTATTCACGCTCATCGCCTTTTCAACCATCGCGTTCGGCCAGAAGGGGTCGACGATGGCGATCAAGGTTTATTTTCATAACGAAAAGCTGAACCCCGAAATGATGGATTGCACAAAGGCGTTTCCGACCACGCGAACGATCCCGAAAACGACCACCCCGGCACGAGCCGCTTTGGATGAACTATTCAAGGGCGTGACTGACGAAGAAAAATCTAAAGGCTTCTGGTCATTCGACCGGGAATCAACGACGGGAATTGTTAAGAGCCTAAACGTTAAAAACAAAGCCGCTTATCTCAATTTCACGAAACGAGCCTTCGAAACTCTTGGCAATGCAACAACCAGTTGCGGGGCGGGTTTTTTCCCAATGGTCGAGAAAACGCTGACCCAATTCCCAAGCATCAAAAAGGTTTACTACGCCGTCGAAGGCAACACGAACGATTTTTACGAGTGGATGCAAGTCGGCGAGTGTCCGTATGGGAAGCACTGTGCGAAGAGCAACTTCAAGTAGCCAGCCGCGATCTATTTCAAATAGGTTTTCAAATATCTACCCGTAAAGGAATCATCGACCTTTGCGACCGCTTCCGGCGTGCCGGTTGCTAAAATGCGGCCGCCGCCGAAGCCGCCTTCGGGGCCGAGGTCGATGATGTGGTCGGCGGTTTTTATGACGTCCATGTTGTGCTCGATGACGAGGATGCTGCCGCCGTTGTCGATGAGGGCACGAAACGCGGACAAGAGTTTGTTGATGTCTTCAAAATGTAGTCCCGTTGTTGGTTCGTCAAAGATGAAGAGCGTTTCCGATGTCGTCTTCTGAGCCAGATGCGATGCAAGTTTCACACGCTGAGCCTCGCCGCCTGAGAGAGTTGTTGCCGATTGTCCTAGCCGCAGATATCCCAACCCGACCGAATCCAAGACCTTCAGTTTCGAAGTCAATTTCGGCACGTCCTTAAAGAAGACGATCGCCTCGCGGATCGTTAACTGAAGGGCCTCGTGGATGTTTTTGCCTTTGTATTTGATGTCTAGAACTTCCTGCTTGAACCGCATTCCGCGGCAGTCTTCGCAGGTCAGTTCGACATCGGCGAGGAACTGCATCTCGATGGTCACGGTTCCCGAACCCTGGCAGATCTCGCAGCGTCCGCCCGGCACATTGAACGAGAAATGCGAGGCGTTGTAGCCTTTGGTTTTCGCACCGTTCGTCGCGGCAAAGGTTTCGCGGATCGCGTCGTATGCCTTGATGTACGTCACCGGATTCGAACGCGGTGTACGGCCGATCGGCGATTGGTCGACGAGAATGACGTCATCGACGTAATCCGCCCCTCTGATCTCTTTGACAAAACCAACCGGAGCGTTCCATTCGCCGCGTTTCTTTTTCAGCCCTGCGTATAAAACATCGTGAACCAACGTCGATTTGCCGGAACCGGAAACGCCGGTTATGCAAACAAGCATATCGAGCGGTATCTCGACCGAAACGTCCTTCAAATTATGCTCGCGGGCCCCGATGATCTCGATCTTTCGCTTGGTGACGGTGCGGCGTTTTAGCGGAACCTTGATCTCGGCATCGCCGCGAAGGTATTTTGCCGTGAGCGATGTTTTACTCTTCATCAGAGCCTTAAAATCGCCCTCGAAAACAAGCTCTCCGCCAAATTCTCCCGCCAGCGGGCCGATGTCGACAATGTGATCGGCCGCACGCATCGTTTCTTCGTCATGCTCGACGACGATCAGTGTGTTGCCGATGTCGCGGAGGTTCTCGAGGATCTTGATGAGCCGCGAGTTATCGCGCGGATGCAGGCCGATGCTTGGTTCGTCGAGCACGTAGAGCGTTCCGACGAGCAGGGAACCGAGATTGGTCGCGAGCTGGATGCGTTGGGCTTCGCCGCCGGATAGTGTTGCTGCGAGACGCCCAAGCGTCAGATAATCAAGGCCGACCTCGACGAGGAATTTGAGACGGCGGCGGATCTCGAGCAGCAGTTTATCGGCGATCAATGCCCGCTCAGGCGTCAATTCCAGCTTTTCGAAAAACGTAAAAGCATCGCTGATCGGCATCTCAATGATCTCGGGCAGCGAATGCATGCCGATCTTTACGTCGCGGGCTTCCTGCCGCAGACGCTGTCCGCCGCAATCGGGGCATTTGGTGTAACCGCGGAATTTCGCGAGGAAAACACGGACGTGGAGCTTATATTTCTTGGTTTCGAGGAATTCAAAAAAGCCCTTCAAACCTCGCCAGCCATCGTCGCCGTAGATGATATTGTTCTGCTGATATTCGGGCAGGTCGGCATACGGCGTGTTCATGTCGATCCCGGCGTGGGCTGCGTATTTTACAAGTTCCTTCTGTGCCCATGCGTGTGTTGGCCGCGTAAACGGCTCGATCGCACCTTGCTTTAACGACAACAGCGGATTTGGGATCACCAGCCCGTAATCGATCCCGATCGTATTCCCAAAACCCTGACAAGTCGGGCAGGCTCCGAATGGCGAATTAAAGCTGAACAGGTGCGGTTCGGGCTGTTCGTAACGCGTGCCGTCGTATTTGCACACGAAGCTGTCGGAGAATTTAAGGGGGTGCTTTTTCTCTCCAACGGTCTCGATCACCGCAGCATGACCCTCTCTAAAACATATTTCCAGCGAATCGACTAAACGCTGACGGATATCGGGCGAGGCCGTAAGGCGATCGACGAGGGCAAACGTGTTGTCGAAATCGTTAAAGGAATAATCCTCCGGTTTTTGGAGTTCTATGATCTCGCCGCTGCGGAATAACCGCGTGATACCCTGCTGCATCAACGCGATCACCATCGCCGCAGTGCTGAGCGCCTTTTCTGTCGATTTTACTTTTGGCTTGCGGGCGGCACGAACGACTTCGCGTGAGATCTCGTCCTGGATAGGGAAGAGAACGTAAAACCTCGTTCCTTCGGCGAGTTCGGCAATGATCTCGTCTGCCGCCGATTCCGGCGAATCCTTTTTCACCTCGCGGCCGCATTTGTTACAGATGGTCGTCCCCGCCCGGGCGAAGAGCAGCCGCAGGTAATCGTATATCTCGGTCTGTGTTGCCACGGTGGAGCGTGGATTCTTGGTCGTATTCTTCTGCCGTATCGCAATCGCCGGAGCGATGCCCAGGATCTCATCGACATCCGGCTTATCCATCCGTTCGAGAAACTGACGTGCGTAAGCCGAGAGCGATTCGACGTATCGGCGTTGCCCCTCGGCGTACAGAGTGTCGAACGCAAGCGAAGACTTGCCCGAACCCGAAACGCCGGTAACGACCGTCAGTTTATTGAGCGGCAGCGAGACCGTAATATTTTTAAGATTATGAACGCGGGCTCCGCGAACGATGATCTGTTCTTCTTCTATCTGTTTAGCAGCCTGCATAGTTCAGTTCCCGGAGCTGTGGGCAAATAAATATCTTAACATTCCGCAATTCTTGTTCAAAAAAGAATCGATCAACCAGTATTTGCTCGAAGGCCCGGCAAAAGGCTGTTTGCATGTGTCAATAACTGTATTATACATGCAACGTTACGGAATAACCCAGCTTCGATCCCGCATATTAGCTTTATGAAATACTTTATGTTGATCGTACTCATAACAGTTTGCAGCATTTCGACTGCTTGGTTTTTTGCCGGCAATGGTGAGAATAGCGGCGTGGAAACCGTAGAGGCAGGATCGAATGTCTCGCACCACACGGGAGCCAGACGTCCTGTCCTCGCCGAGCTTTTTACTTCCGAAGGCTGCTCAAGCTGTCCGCCGGCTGATCGGTTGTTGACGAAGTTGCAGCAGGACGGGAATGATCATGTGGTCACGCTTTCCTTTCACGTCGACTATTGGAATTACCTGGGCTGGAAAGATCCGTTCTCTTCACCGGTATTCTCGAAGCGTCAAGAGCAGTACGCCCGGCGATTTAAGCTGGATTCTAGTTATACGCCGCAGATGGTCGTTAATGGCTCAGCAGAATTCGTGGGATCTCAACGCTCCAAGGCTACCGATGCTGTCGATGGAGCCTCGTCGGAGATGTTGGGCGTTATAGATCTGAGTCTAAATAGTGGGAAATTATCGGCAGATATCACCGGCCTCGCTGCACATTCTGGTGCGACGGTCTATCTCGCCGTTGCCGAAAGCGGCCTCGTGACAAAGGTGCGAAGCGGCGAAAACGCAGGGGCAAACCTCGCGCATAGTTCCGTTGTGAGGCAGCTTATCCCAATCGGCAAACTCAAAGCTGGAGAAACAGGCGTAAAGATGGAACGGAATATTCCGCACAACGGCGAGTGGAAGATCGAGAACATCAGATATGTGGTATTTATTCAGGAAAACGAAAGTTTTAAGGTGTTGGCCGTTGAGTCAGTTGGCTACCAGCGGGTATCGTAGCCGCAGAAGTTGTCTCGCCAGGTGTCGTCAGTGTCGTAGGGCAGGACAGGAATGATGCCTTCCATTAGAAGTTCGGCGTTTAGATCGCGGCGGAGTCGATATGTGCGGCCTGAGGGGGAGCAGACTGTTAGCGTGACACGACCTTCGACGATCTTTGAAACCGCCGCGAACCGCCAGTCGGTGCGAGAACGGACGATCAGTCGTGAGCCGGTGGTCAGCTTGTCGAGGGCTATCTGAGTTTCGGTAATTTCCACGCTTTTCGACGTGAATCGTATACTTTTTTCGGCATCTGCACAAGGTACGGATTTTTTGCGGGTGAAAGCCACGCAACGATGCGTTCCAAGTTTCGGCGTTCCATCGCGGTGCAGCCTGCGGTTGGCGAATTTGCGTCTTTCCAAATGTGGAGAAAGATACAGGAACCGCGATTTTTTTCGACCGGATACGTGTTATACCCCACGAAAACGCCTAGATCATATTCCGGCCCAATCTCAAGCATTTTCTCCGAGCTTTTCCAGTCAAAATTGCCGACCTGCATGCGGTTGACGATGCGATTGTAAAAGTTCGATTTCGGATCGTCGACGCATTCCGTGAATTCGTCGAGTTTTGTGTAGGGCATCTGAACGCCCACCGGTTTTGAAGCCGTGCCGAACGACTCGGTCAGCGGAAACAGTCCGGCGGGTGATCGACCGTCACCTTCCGATTTGCCTGTTCGGAGACCTTCGTCCAATGCCGCCAAGCCAGGTGATTCATTCGTCGCCTTCCATCTGGAGTCTTCAAAAACAAATTTCACCCAAATTCCATTTGGAAACTGGCTGCCGTAGATAGATGCAAAGGCTTCGTTACCAATGAACGACTCGTTCTTTGCGAAACAGTTATCTGATATATCGTCTTCCAGATATTTGCTAATCTTGGTTATCCCCTCTTCCCTCATCCCCATTTCCAAAAATCTCAGCGTTTCTCTTGAATATAGCTGACGTAGGACTTGATCATCTCCTCGTTTCAGAGCAGTACAAATTCTTTTGAAAAGCTTTCCGAGAACAGGTGCGTTGTTGACCGCGACATCGTATTCCCGAACCCAGCCAAGCCCGCTGCGGCCGAGGACGACAGGGAACTTGTCGCCGGTTGCTTTCCAATCGCTTTTCTCGTTTTTTCTCTCGTAAAGAGCGGCAGTTCCGTTGATCTTGTCCCAGTCGTCGGTGGTTACGACGATCAGTTGTGTCGATTTGCTGAAGGCGGGCTTTTGAGCCGAAGGTTCGGGCTTTTTGATCTGGGCATATGTAACGAGACTCAGGGAAAGGAGAGCCATGAAGATGAGAAATGCTTTCATATTGAAAGGCCTTGCCGAGAAGCAGTGATCTGCATTCCGAAGTTGCGGGGGCAAGCCCGCCTTCCTGACTGCAAGTTTATTGTTTCTAGAATCTTCCCGGGCTTGTAACAGACAGTCAGGAAGGCGGGCTTGCCCACCCGTCTCTGATATTTATCAATTAACAAACAGCGAATCAGCAGCCGCTTTTGAGCCTCTGCTCGCGTACAGCCTCACGCCGACGGCCATCATTACGACGGAGATCGCGATCCAGAGAAGTACCCAAAGAACGGCGGGAATTCCGGTCGCGGCGGCCATATTTGCGGCATCGGACGAGGCGTCGGAGGTTGCCGAGATAACGAACAGCGTTTTAAGGCTGAAGAATGAGTTTAGCAGGCACTGGACGGCGAGAAATGCGAGCGAGAAGTTGACCCATTTGTCGGTCGCGAATTTGGCGACAGCAAACAGACCGGCGGTAAGGATGGCACCGGAAAACACTGTGAAAACCATGCTGCCGAATGTGACGTTTGCCAGAAAATTCCAAAACGGGGCGATAAAGCCAAAAACGACGGTCATTACTGCGATCAACCCCGAACAAAGATACAGTGCGAGCCGTGATTTCAGTCCGAAACGCATCCAAACGAGCAAAAGCGTACCGAAAAGGGTCGTGCCCACATAGCCAGCACTTGAGATGAAGAGCGACGAAAAGCCGGAGGATTGCGACCAGACCATTCCGCTCGTATCGGGCGATACGGTCAGGCTCATGACGGAATTTCCGGTGATCAGTGCCGCCATAGCATGCGAGCTTTCATGAACGAATGTCGCAAAAAGCTGGATCGGATAGACAATGTAGCCGACGATCGGCAAGTACCATCCAATCATCCAAAGTCCGACGCTGATCACCGTTGCGATCAAAAGCAAAGTGATCTGCGGCTTGGCGTCTTCGGCGAGCTTGTAATTTATCGGCATAAAAACTCCTCAACTTGGCTACTTTGGGATACGCTTATTGTAGCTTAAAGTTCAATTCCTGTGCAGAAGCCCGCGCGTTAGCAAGGGCGAAATATTCAACGCGCGTGATTCGCCATTGCTTACGCGCGGGCTTAGGCATCACGGTCCGCTTCATAATCGGATTTCCCGCCTGTTTTCGACATCAATTTAAGTTCCGAGATCACGATGTCTTTCTGCACGGCTTTGCACATGTCGTAGATCGTCAAAGCTGCGACTGAGACGGCGGTAAGGGCTTCCATTTCGATGCCGGTTTGGGCGGTGGTGATGGCTTCGGCTTCGAGATAGATGCCGAAATCTCGAAATGCGGCGGTGACGTTGACCTTCGACAGATTGATCTGATGGCAAAGCGGTATCAACTCCGAGGTTTTTTTTGCCGCCATTATGCCCGCGATTCGCGAGATCTCTAATGGATCACCTTTTCTATTTGGCTGAGTTTGGAGAGTTTCAAGTGTTTCTGGTGAAAGCAGGACTTTTCCGCACGCGACCGCTCGCCGTGTGGTCGTTTCTTTTTGGGAAACATCGACCATGCTGATCTTTCCGGTTTCGTCGAAATGCGACAGGTTGTTCATAAATAAACGATCTCGGCGACCTCGCCTGCTGCGATACTCTTATCTCGCGGAACAATGACAAGCGAATCTGAATGAGCAAATCCAATAAAATCAGAGGAACCAGACCATTTTAGCGTATGCGCGACCAATTGCCCCATTTTGTTCGTCTCCAATCTCGAAGGCAAATATGCATCGCGTTCGCGAGCCGCTTTTGCGTCGGACGCGAGCACGGCAAATCCTGTTTCCAGATCAGAACTGATCGCTCCTTGCAGCATCAAGATCGCCTTTCGGACAAATAGATGAAACGTCACCGCCGCCGAAACAGGGTTGCCTGGCAGCCCAAAGATAAAAGTCTTGCCGAGTTTCGCAAACACCGCAGGTTTGCCAGGTTTAAGCCTTACCTTTTCAAAAAAAATGGTCGCTCCGAGTTCAGCGAGAGCTGTTTTTGTGTGATCGTATTTTCCGACCGAAACTCCGCCGGTCAGGATCACGATCTCGGATGTTTTGGTCGCGTTTGTTATCTGAGATTTGAGATCTGAAATTTCGTCTCTGACGTTCGGCAGGATCGCCGGAGCGGCTCCAAATCTGCGGCAGAGGACGTCGAGCATAATTGAATTTGAATTCCGTATCTGGTCCCGGCCGGGTCTTTTGTTGATCTCGACTATCTCGCTGCCGGTCCCGATGATCGAGACGCATGGGCTTCTTGTTACTTTAACTTTTGCGTAACCGAAAGCGGCAAGCGTGGCGATCATATTTTCGGTGATCCTCGTTCCGGGTTTGAGGATCGTCTTGCCCTTCTTGATCTCGCTGCCCAGGCGGATGATATAGCGGTTCTTTTCAGTCCGGTCGAATATCTCGACCTCACCGTTGACTTCCTTTGTTAACTCGAACTTCTGGACAGAATCGGCACCGTCTGGCAACGGAGCACCAGTCATTATTCTAACTGCCTCGCCGGATCTCATCGTTTTGTGCCATCCGCGGCCGGCGGCGGATTCGCCCACGATCTTGAGTGTGGCCGGTGCATTTTCGGTGTCCGCGGCGACGACTGCGTAGCCATCCATTTGCGAACGGTCGAACGGCGGCAGGTCGGTGTCCGCGATTATATTCTCGGCCAGAACGCGGCCGACTGTGCCGGAGATATCGATCTTCTCGCTTGTGAGAGGAGAAACTTCCTTTTCGATGAACTTTATCGCTTTGGCGATCGGGATCATAAGACTCGCGGGCGGGATGCCCGCGCTCCACTTATCGAATCAAATAAAATTCTGTTTGTCGGGGACGGATGAATTTGTAGCCGGTCGGGGTCATCACAGCGTCGTCTTCGGCCATTATTGTAACCTTCTGACCGTTCCATTCCGGAACGGCGGTGGATGTGTTGAGCTCGATCGACGTGAATGCATCGAGCCGCAGGCGGTCTTCGTCACCTCCGATCCCTCGTCGGAAGTCGATCGAGGCACCGAGACCATGGCCATGGGCACCGATCGGGTGCGAATATATCATCGCTTCGATACCTTGTTTTTTGCATTCTGCCATCGTGGCATCGTAAACCTCGCTTCCGGTCATTCCTGCACGTGCGAAGCCAAACAAAATGTCCTGGAGACGATTCGTGTTCTTGAGAGCTGCTTTTAATCCTGCCGGAGCGTCTTTTTCGCCGGGCTTTAGCAGATAGCCGTGCTTCTGCCAATCGGTGCTGAGGCCCATATAGATCAGGCCGAAATCGACGTGGATCAGATCGCCGGGCTCGAGTACCATTTTCTCGTCGGCAACGCTGAGGAATTGCTGCGACGTTGCCGTCGTTTTTGCCTGTCGCTGAACTCGCATATCCGGCTGAAACCAGATGCCGAGTCCGAGGTTGTTGACCTGCTGCATCATCCACCAACGAACGTCGCCCACCGTCGTTTTTCCGGGTCTAATTATCTCATTTGAGAACGCACGTCTTGTGATAACATCGGTTGCGAGGACAGCTTTTTCGTAATGTGTTAGTTCCTCCGGGAGCCTGGTGTCGAAATAGTCGGTCAGAAGTTTTGCGGACGAGACAAATTTCTTTTCATTCTCAGGGCCGAGCGTTTCAGCCAGGAACTTGTAACCGTCGTGCGTCAGGCCGCTTTGCTGACCTCGTGAACCACCCATATTTAGGGCAATTGTTTTTGGGTTTCGCTCATCGACGAGTTTCTTGAGAGCAGCCGCCATTTCGGCGCGGGGCGGGTTCAATACGGTGTAATGGTTCTTTAGCCGCTCTTCGAGATAACGAACCACAGCGATACGTTCTAAGCGTTCTCCGCGGTCGATGAAAATGAAAAGGTCACGGCGGCCGACGATCGGAATTGGCGGAACGATGTGTTCCGTCACTGGGTCGCTGTGAAATTCCTCATTGACGACGATCCAGATATCGATGCCGTGGAGCTTCATCATTGGCAGCAATAGTGAGCCAAGCCGTTTTTGCAGCCACGATTCGCGAACGTCCATTTGCTCACGCTGCGAGAGCAATTTCGGCATTGCAGGGATCGGTTCATTCGATTTGTTCTGTGCCGGCAGCGACGAGGCAAAGATGAGAGCTGAGAGGATGACGAAAATTAGCTTTCTAGCCGACATATGTTAAGCGAAAGAATTTGCGCACGTTTCGTAGAAGGTACGCAAAATGATAGACTCCTTCTTTGATATAACGAGCAGAATTCTATCATATAACCCAATTTAGCGAGGAAATATAAAGAAGTGATCGAACTAGAATTAACCGAAGAACACAAAGCCCTGCAGAACACCGTACGCGAGTTCGTCGCGGGTGAAGTAGCTCCTTTCATCAAGGAATGGGATGAGAAAGCTCTTTTCGACCGAAGCGTTTTTGACAAAATGGCGGAGATTGGGCTGCTCGGCGTATGTATCCCTGAAGAATACGGCGGGGCAGGGTTTGACTATATCTCGTTGGGCCTCGTTTGCGAGGAACTCGAGGCGTGTGACACGTTTTTGCGTGTGGCGATGTCGGTGCACGTTGGACTCAACAGCTTGAGTTTGTATTCGTGGGGAACTGAGGAGCAGAAACAGAAGTATCTCGTTCCGCAGGCAAAGGGCGAAAAGCTCGCGACGTTCGGATTAACAGAGCCGAACGCCGGTTCGGACGTTATCGGAATGAAATCGTACGCGAAACGCGACGGTGACGACTGGATCCTGAACGGCGAAAAGATGTGGATCTCGCTCGCCGATGTTGCTGATAATTTCTTGTTCTTTTGCTGGACCGATCCTGAGAAGCAAAAAGCCCGCGACCACAGCGGCATTTCGTGCTTCATAGTTGAACGTTCAATGCCTGGTTTCTCGAGCGGTACGCTGCATGGCAAACTAGGAATCCGTGCTGGAAACACGGGCTATTTCTCGCTGCAGGATGTTCGAGTTCCGAAAGAGAACATGCTCGGTGTGGAGGGCGAAGGATTTAAGATCGCGATGTTCTCGCTGGAGAATGGGCGTTACACCGTTGCAGCCGGAGCTACCGGCGTCATCCGTGCTTCCCGAGATGCGTCCGTGGCGTATGCGAACACTCGTGAGGTGCAGGGACAGACGATCGCCAATTTTCAGCTCGTCAAGCAGAAGATCGCTAATATGGAAGCCGATTACGAGATGTCCCATCTACTCTGGCTGAAATGCGGATACCTCAAGAACATGGGACTGCCGTCGGCAAAGGCCGCGAGTATGGCCAAATGGCAGGCGACAACTCGTTCTGAGACGGCTGCGTCGATGGCGATCGAGGTTCACGGAGCGAACGGCTATACGAACGACTATCCAGTCGAACGTTACCTTAGAAACTGCAAAGCTGCTGTGATCTATGAGGGGACCCGCGATATCCACACACTTATGCAAGCTGACTGGGCTCTCGGTCTGAAAAAGGAAAAGGCCGCGAGAGTAGTTTTGCCGCCATACGCGGCTTCGGCTTCGGCATAGGAGTTTCTTTCAAGCGGTTCGGCTGATCTGGGTTTCCCCGAAAAGGCAGGACCGCTTTTTCGTTTTCCCTAAAATAGAGTATCTTTTGAGTTTGTAAAAAAGGAACCGGTCGACCTGGCCGGGAACGAGCGGTTTGCGAAAATACTTAAAATTCATTTTACTTTCGCTCTTTGCTGTCTTTCTTCTGTGGTTTTTTGCCCGGAATCTGGATTGGCAGGAAGTCAGTGCGAGTTTGCGAAAGGCAAACCCGCTCTGGTTATCGCTCGCGTTTATCGGGATCTGTCTTGGGTATTTTTTACGAGCCGTGCGATGGCAGGTACTTCTTGCGCCCATCACACCGGCGAGTTTGAGAGAGCTTTTTGCGACGACGACCGTCGGTTTTTCTGCAGTATTTTTGGTTGGCAGAGCGGGCGAGATCGTCCGGCCGATGTGGCTGCCGATGCGTGATCGCCGAGTCAGGCCGAGTGCGGCGGTGGTGACGATCTTTGTCGAACGTGTCTTCGATCTCGCCTCACTGATCTCTTTCTTTTCGATAAGTTTGATCTGGTTCCGCACGCCGCCAGGGCGTGAAGCTGAACTCGCATCGATAGAATGGGCGGGCAATCTGATGCTCGCCTGTGTCATCATAGGCATTGTCGGGCTGCTTGTTTATCACTGGTATTCGCCTGTGTTTATCGACTTGATGTCGCGGTTGACGGATCATAAGTTCATACCAAAGCGGCTTCGGGAGATCATAATGAGTTTGATGGAGCAGCTCGCGACTGCCCTCAACATACTCAAAAGCCCAAAAGAGATATTCTGGGCGAGCTTTTGGACATTGGCGTTGTGGCTCTCGATCGCTCTGCCGACGTGGTTCGTGATCCTGGCATTTGATCTAAAGATGGGATTCGTGGATTCCATCTTTGTTATGGGTGTCGCGTCGCTAAGTTCGCTCATACCAACGCCGGGAGGTGCTGCAGGGGCGTTTCATGGAGCGACGGCGAGCAGCCTGATGCTCCTGAGCGTCGAGCGTGAACAGGCTTTTGCTGTCTCGATCATTATGCACCTGATCTATTTCGCTCCGGCGGTGTTTTTTGGCTTATATTATCTCTTTCATGGTGATATAAGTATTGAGCGGTTTCGCAGCCTGCTATCCAGCGAAAATGCCGAAAAGGAGATCGAATCAGATTCTCCGGATTTTGTTTGAGCAGTGGCCGGTGGCCGGATGGAATACTCTTTAACCAGATCGCCGACTACTGATCACTGTCTACCGACAACTGCCTATGCGCTGTCCATTTTGTTCACATATTGAGGATAAGGTCGTCGATTCGCGTGAATCGAAGGACGGCGATTCTATCCGCCGTCGGCGAGAGTGTCTTGGATGCGGTCGCCGTTTCACGTCCTATGAACGTATTGACGAGATCCCGTACATGGTCGTCAAAAAGGACGGCAAACGTGAAAGCTGGGATCGCAATAAAGTCCTCGCCGGCTTGTTTCGAGCTTCCGAGAAACGCCCTATATCGACCGGACAGCTCGAAGAGATCGTTGATGAAGTCGAAAAAAACGTGCAGGATTCTCTCGATCGCGAACTTGCTACGAGCGAGGTTGGCAAGATCATTATGCGCCGTTTGAAGGTGCTCGATAAGGTCGCCTACGTTCGATTTGCATCTGTCTATCTTGAGTTTGCTGATGTTTCCGAGTTCATGGATGAGCTTAAGGTTCTCGTGGGAACCCGCACACCAATGGCGGCGGCTAAGAAAAAAAAGAAAAAATAAAGATCGAAAATTTCCCGGTGAAAAATTGACCTCTCGCGATCTGTTCATTGTAAACCTCGCTAATGTGGCGTATTTCTCGTGATTGCCCTTTCCTGTTATTTTCCCTAACATAAGAGATTATGGTTGATCTCGACGAATTCCCGGTTGCCCTTTCCGAATCCGACGCTATCGAGCCGATGATGCAGATACCGGCGGAACTGCCGGTACTCCCTCTCCGCGATATTGTTATTTATCCTTTCATGATCGTTCCGCTGTTTGTCTCGCGGGACAGGTCGATCCGTGCTGTGGAGCAGGCTCTAAGCCAGGACCGCATGATCCTGCTGGTTTCTCAAAAGGATGTTAATAAAGAGGAACCAGAGCAGGACGACCTATACACAGTTGGAACCGTAGCGATCATCATGCGGATGCTTAAACTGCCCGATGGACGTATTCGGATACTGATCCAAGGGCTTTCGCGATGCCGTGTAGATTCCGTAACGGGCAAGGGCGAGTATGTAAAAGCCAGCGTCACGCCGATCGTCGAACCGCTTGCGCCGGAAAATTCGCTCGAGGTCGAGGCCTTGGTGCGCAACGTTCGCGGTTCGATGGAGCGTGCGGCTTCGCTTGGGAAGAATATTTCACCGGAGGTTCTCGCAATAATAGCGAATCTCGATGATGCGGGACGTCTCGCCGATCTTGCCGCTTCAAATCTTGAACTTCGGGTTGAAGACGGGCAGAGCGTTCTCGATGTCGAGGATCCGACCCCGAGGCTTCGCCGTGTCAATGATCTTTTGAGCAAAGAGATCGATGTTTTGACGGTTCAGCAAGAGATAAATACGCAGGCTCGTGCCGATATCGACAGGTCGCAGCGTGAATACTTCCTGCGGCAGCAATTAAAGGCGATCCAGTCTGAACTCGGGGAAGGGAATGAGCTTTATGAAGAGATCGAGCAGTATCGCGACAAGATCCTGAAGGCAAAAATGCCAGAAAGTGCCGAGGAAGAGGCACTTCGTCAGCTTAAAAAGCTTGAACGGATGCATCCGGACACCGCGGAAACTGCGACGCTCCGCAATTGGCTCGACATAATGACCGACCTGCCGTGGTCAAAAGCTTCTAAGGACAACTTAAATCTCAAGAAAGCCGAAAAGATCCTGAATGAGGACCATTACGGCCTCGAACGCGTCAAGGAACGCATCGTCGAAGCTCTCGCGGTGCGGAAGCTTCGCGAGAAGCCGAAAGGCTCGATCCTGTGTCTCGTAGGCCCTCCGGGAGTCGGTAAGACATCGCTCGGACGCTCGGTCGCTCGTGCTCTGAACCGCAAATTCATTCGCCTTTCACTCGGCGGACTGCATGACGAAGCTGAGATCCGCGGCCATCGCCGTACATATGTCGGAGCAATGCCGGGGCGTATTTTGCAGGGAATTCAACAGGCTGAGACGAACAATCCGCTGATCATGCTTGATGAGATCGACAAGGTCGGCGCTGATTTTCGGGGCGACCCAAGCTCGGCCTTGCTCGAGGTTTTGGATCCGGAGCAGAACGCGACGTTTCGCGATAATTATCTGGGCGTGACGTTCGATTTGTCGAACGTGATGTTCATGACGACGGCGAATGTGCTCGATACGGTGCAGCCGGCACTTCGCGATCGAATGGAGATCATTTCGCTCTCGGGCTACACGGAAGAAGAAAAGCTTGAGATCGCCAAGCGTCACCTCGTTCCCAAACAGGTTGAGGAGAACGGGCTTGAGAAGGAAGACGTTAAATTTGACCGTAAAGCTCTGACGAAGATCATCTCGGAATATACGCAGGAAGCGGGGCTTCGACAGCTCGAGCGTGAGATCGGCAAGGTTTGCCGTAAGGTCGCGCGTGCTAAGGCGGAGCAGGAAGATGATTTCAAGCCGATGAAGATAACGCCGGATAATCTTAAGGATTTCCTTCGTGTTTCGCGGATCTTTAACGAAGGGGCTCTCAAAAAAGACGAGATCGGAACCGTCACGGGCCTCGCCTGGACGGCGGTTGGCGGCGATATTCTCTTCATCGAGGCCATTAAAACTAAGGGCAAAGGCAAGCTGATGCTCACGGGACAGCTTGGCGATGTGATGCAGGAATCGGCGCAGGCGGCATTCTCGTATGCCAAGGCCCGATCGAAGGATCTCGGCATAGACGAGACGGTGCTGGACAATTTCGACATCCACATTCACCTTCCCGAAGGTGCGATACCGAAGGATGGTCCAAGTGCCGGAATAACGATGGCGACCGCTCTTGTTTCCGTGCTTTCGCAGCGTCCGGTTCGTAAAGACGTGGCGATGACCGGCGAGATCACATTGCGCGGCAACGTGCTGCCGGTCGGCGGCGTCAAAGAAAAACTGCTCGCGGCACGTCGTGCGAAGATCAAGACGGTGATCCTGCCCGCCCCGAATGAGCGCGATCTCGAAGATCTTCCTCAGGAAGTTAGGGACGATTTGAAGTTTATATTTGTGGAGAATGTACGTCAGGTTTTCGACGTCGCTCTACGGGAGGCCAAAGTGCCGGCCGATAAGGCTAAAGCTAAGGCTTCAAAGGCTTAACGAGTTTGATATAAAAAACGCGGATGTCCTTATTTTATCGAGGGTTGCGCGGTTTTCTGGGAAGTGTTATCTTTGAAAGATAAGCGTCGTTCCGGACCTGTGGTTCGGCGTATGAAACTTTTAACGGTCGAAAGCGTTAAAATTATTCTCGGCTGGTGACCTTTGTCACTATTCGGGGCAGCTGCGGCGGAGATAATATTAGCTAAGATTAATGAAAAAAAGTATTTACAAAGTCCTAAGTTTTACAGCATTTATATTCTTGGTATTCGGTTCAGTTGCGAAAGCTCAGACTCCCGAAGTTGTTGCCGCGCAGAGAGCGGTCAATGATGTTCTGGATAAGGCCGGTACGTCATTTAGAGAAGGCCTACTTGCGTACGAAGATAAGAAATTGCCGGTCGCGGCTGAGAAGTTCAACAAGTCTGTCGAGGCTTTTCTTATGTCAACGCTGAATATTCAGCGGGAGGCAAAGCTTCAGGCTTGCTACAACCAGTTGATCGAGACCGTTTACCGAATTGAATTTCCAACCGAAAGCCATCTGCCACAGGTGCGAAACCTTTCGCTGACGTGCGGCTGGACGAATATTGACGCGACGCTTGCTGATAGGATCACGGCCATCGCCAGGAATTCGTTCAACAAGCCGGTCTCACAACCGTCGACCAGCACAGCGGCCGGTATCAATGGCCCGACGCTTCCTGCTGCGAACCAGATCGGCTTTAACTCGCAGGAGTTTGAACCTTCGCCACTTGATGATCTTTCGAAACTTCAACTTACCGCCGAAGAGCAGGATGTTGAAACAAATCCGGTAGCGCAGGCTCAGTATCAGTATATCCAGTACGCAGTTGCCAACAAATCACTGGGATTTTCATTTCAGGTTCATCCGATGATCCAGCAGTACATCAACTACTATCGGGGCCGCGGACGGCAGACGATGGAAATTGGTTTGTACCGCTCGGGGATGTTCATGCGTATGGCACGCCGGATCTTCAAGGAAGAAGGAATTCCGGAGAACGTTGCGTGGCTTGGACAGGTTGAAAGTGCCTGGAAACCTAGTGCCATGTCGAACATGGCGGCCTCTGGCCTTTGGCAGTTCATCCCGGGAACCGGCACTAGATTTGGCTTGCAGCGAACAGCGTATGTCGATGAACGAAACAGCTTTGAAGAAGCGACCCGTGCTTCAGCACGTTATCTGAAATTCCTTTACAACCGTTACGGTAACTGGGAACTCGGCATTGCTGCATATAATTGCGGCGAAGGTAACGTCGATCGAGCTATCCGCCGTGCAGGCGTGGCGAATTTCTGGCTTGCCTATCCTTATCTGCCGCAGGAAACCCGTAACTATGTTCCGAACATTCTTGCGACGATCCTGATCGCAAACAATCCGGGACAGTACGGCTTTGGACACATTCGTCCGGCGGCTCCACTGACTTATGATCGCGTTCGTGTACCGGCTTCCACAAATCTGGCGTTGGTTGCACAGGCCGCAGATACAACGGTTCAATATCTGCGATATCTGAACCCGCACCTTCGCACCAATTCGACTCCGCCGACGCCGTACATCATTAACGTGCCCTCGAATAAAGCGAACGAAGTGGTCGCAGTATTCAGACGAATTCCTGCTACTCAGGTCAACAACGCGAATCTCGCGAATTCTTCGACGGGCGAAACATGGCAGAATATTGCTAACCGCACCGGCGTCAGCGTTGGTGATCTGATGGCAGCAAATCCGGGAATGTCACAGCCGCGCGGAAAGGTTTTTGTGCCGGTCGCGGGCAACAATGTCCAGAACACCAGCTATTCCCGCCCGACGACTCAGGGAACGCCGGTCGCGGCAGGTGTTAAGGTCGTAAAGGCCAAGGCCGGTGACACGGTTCAGAAGGTTGCAGAGCGTAACAATGCGAGCCCGACCGAGGTTGCCAAGTTCAACGGCCTGCTTCCGAACTCCGTTCTCGGAGCCGGACGCGAGATCAAGATACCATCTAAGTAATTGCTTTTTAATGCTTTAGCGAAAGGCCGGATTGCTAAACCGGCCTTTTTTGCGCTTTAATTAAGAATATACTTGACATGAAATTCAATTGTAACTATACTAGTTACAGATATGGCGGCTAATAGTCAATTTTCAATGGCGGTTCACATTCTGACGATGCTTGCTAAGGGCGGCGACGAGAATATGAAATCGGAATACATCGCGGGAAGTGTTAATACAAACCCCGTGGTGATCCGCCGCGTCCTCGGCCAGCTCGGCCAGGCGGGAATTGTGTCGTCGCAGACGGGGGCATTTGGCGGAACGCGTTTGGCAAAGCCGCCAAGCGAGATCACGCTTTGTGAGATATACAAAGCTGTATCGTGCGGCGAAGTTTTTGCCCTGCATTCAAAGGCTCCGAACAAAGATTGTCCGATCGGTGCGAACATCGAAGCGGCACTGTGCGATCTGCAGAAAGAGATCGACCACGCGGTGGGCGATAAGCTTGGCGAATACACTCTTGCATGTTTTATCGATAAGGTCTGCGGGGTTAAAGTCTAAATTTTTTTGCATATATCTGTATCAACAATAGTTACAAATCTGTTACAAGGGGAAAAATGGGAAACAAATTAGTCGAAAACGAAGTGATATTAAAAGGCCTAAACTGGCGTTATGCAACAAAGGCGTATGATTCGAGCAAAAAGATCTCGGATGCTGACTGGGCGACGATCGAGGACGCCATCAAGCTTGCGCCATCGAGCTTTGGCATCCAGCCGTTCAAGTTTTTCGTGATCACAGATCCGGAGACCAGGGAGAAGCTAAAGGTAGAAGCCGGATACGGCCAGGCACCTATAACCGATGCCTCGCACTTCGTTGCCTTCGCGTATAAGAAAACACTAACCGACGGCGATATTGAGCATTTTGTCGACCGCATTGCCGAGGTTCGGGGGGCTCCGAGAGAGACGCTGCTCGATTACGAGAACGTGATGAAAGGCTCGGCAAAAAGGACAGTTGACGGCGGCTATGTCGAGACGTGGAACTCGCGGCAGGTTTACATTCCGCTCGGCTTTCTGCTTGAAACCGCAGCTTTGCTTGGCATAGACGCGACGCCGATGGAAGGATTTGATCCGGCGAAATTTAACGAGATCCTAGGTTTAACTGATTTTTCGGTCTCGGTGATCGCGGCGCTTGGTTATCGCGACGCAGCAAATGACTGGCTCGAACCGCTTGCTAAGGTTCGCAAACCGGACGAAGAGATCATCGTGCGGATATGAACGCAAGATGCGACAAGGAGGGAGCAATGACCACATTATTTATTAATTGGACACCAAGGGCGATCGACCTGCTTAAGCTCGTTCTGAGGTTCATGGGAGTTTGATGATGAGGGAATACATCGAAAAAGCGATGACATTCGCCGAATATGAAATACTGATCGACGGCCTGCTTGCCGAGGGCAAAACTACGGGTACGAATCAGTCAGAGGCGATGGTGAATTACGGAAGGCTAAACCGGCAGCGGATGCACCGTCTGGAAAAGACAGTCTTTCTCGACGAGGGAGTCCGTGAAGCCGTCAGGAAAGTGACGCGGCCGATGATCTGGCTGATCATTACCGAAGGCTGGTGCGGCGATGCGGCGCAAAATATTCCCGCGATCGAGAAAATTGCGGCTGAAAACGATAAAATTAGGACGTTATATATCTTGCGTGATGAGAACCTCGACCTGATGGATAGTTTCCTGACGAACGGAGCACGTTCAATACCGAAGCTCGCCATGTTAGATGCCGACACACTTGAAGTGCTCGGCTCGTGGGGAGCACGGCCAGCGCCGGCTCAGACCTTATTTGAAGAAATGAAAGCTAACAGAACCGAAAAGGCCGTTATTTTGGAAGAGATGCAGCGTTGGTACAATTTTGACAAAACGCGGTCTCTGCAGCATGAATTTGCGAAGCTTGTTCAAGCTTTCGCCTGGGTTCGGCGAGAGGTATTTGCAGAAGCGGCATAATTGCTACGCTATAAACATATTCTTTTGAGGAGAAAATATTCTATGAAAACTATTTCTTTAGCGATCCTATCGATCGCACTGTTCATGTCCGCCTGCGCAGATCCGGCGGCGAACAAGCCGAAGGCGACGACCACCGCACCTGCTGCGGCTCCGGCATCAAATGCCCCGCTTTTGACCGACATGGGAAATGCGGAGGTGCTCGCCGGGTTTAAGGTAACGGGAACTGAGCTCACGATCGCACCGGAAACATCGAAGGTAGAATTTACCGGCTCGAAGGTTACGGGTAAACACGATGGCGGCTTCAAATCGTTCAAAGGCGTGATCGATCTGGTCGACGGAAAGGCGGAAAAGAGCCGCGTCGCTTTTGAGATCGAAATGGCATCGTTGTTTTCTGATTCCGAAGGGCTGACCAAGCACCTTCAGACGGGTGACTTTTTTGAGATCGAGAAGTTTCCAAAAGCATCGTTCATCTCTACTGGGATCGCACCTCCACCGGGCGGAAATGGCAACTACACCGTGACCGGAGAACTTGTCATGCGAGGCGTGAAAAAATCCATCACCTTTCCAGCCACGATCGATGTCAAGGGAGACGAGGCTAATGTAAAGGCTGAGTTCTCGATCAATCGTAAGGATTTCGGCATCGTTTACGCGGGCAAGGCTGACGATCTGATCCGCGATGACGTGGTGCTCAGACTCGATCTAAAAGGCACGAAGAAGAAATGAGAGCATTCGAAATACAAGAGTTCGGTGTCGACAAGCTGGTTTTGACGACACGCAAAACGCCGGAGCCGGGACCGAATGAGGTACTGGTTCGGCTTCGTGCGGCTTCGCTGAATTATCGCGACTTCATGGTTGTGACAGGCACGTACAATCCGCGGATGAAGTTTCCGGCAGTGCCTCTTTCTGACGGGGCCGGCGAAGTCGTCGCTCTCGGTGATGGGGTTACGAAATGGAAAGTCGGCGACCGCGTGATGCCTTTATTCGCCCAGCAGTGGTTCGACGGCGAAACAAGTGAAGAGAAGCGGCGTTCGTCCCTTGGGGCGGGTTCACAATGGGATGGCGTGCTGCGCGAATATGGAGCATTCAACGAAGAATCGGTGGTCAAAATACCCGTTCATCTTTCCTTCGAAGAAGCTTCGACATTGCCGTGTGCTGCAGTCACAGCGTGGAACGCACTGACAGTTTCCGGCAATGTTAAGGCTGGTGATACAGTTCTGACGCTTGGTACGGGTGGCGTTTCGATCTTTGCGGTCCAGATCGCCAAGCTGTTTGGGGCCCGCGTTATCGCGACCTCGGGAAGTGACGAGAAGATCACGAAACTAAAAGAGTTAGGAGCGAACGAAACGATCAACTACAGAACCTGTGAAGATTGGGATGCGGCCGTGCTGGAATTGACGGGCAAGAAAGGTGTCGATCATGTGATCGAGGTTGGCGGCGGAGACACGCTCGGCAGGTCGCTGACATCGGTGCGTCTCGGCGGCCACGTTGCCATGATCGGAGCTTTATCGGGACCTGCGGGCTTTAATCCGATAAGCGTGTTTATGAAGGCGGTCCGACTACAGGGGATCTTTGTTGGCTCGCGTAAAATGCTCGAAGATCTAAATAAGGCTATCGAGGTAAACCAGCTGCGGCCAGTGGTAGATCGTGTTTTTGGATTCGAAGATGCACGTGAAGCTCTAAAATACATGGAAAGCGGCTCGCATTTTGGAAAGATCGTTATAAAAATAGGAGATCAATGAGGATGGCAAACAAACTTTACGATATTCCGGTTAGCGAGATCGATGGAACAGAAACGACGCTGGCCGAATTCGAAGGAAAGGTGCTTCTGCTGGTAAATGTTGCGTCAAAATGCGGCTTGACGCCGCAATACGCGGGTATCGAGAAGCTCTATAAGGAATACAAAGATCAGGGGTTTGAGGTACTCGGATTTCCGGCGAACAATTTCCTGGCTCAGGAGCCCGGAACCAGCGAAGAGATCCAGGATTTTTGCCAGACGAATTACGACGTGACATTCCCGCTATTTCAAAAGATATCGGTCAAAGGCGAAGATCAGCATCCGTTGTACAGCTATTTGACGGCGGAAAAAGGTGAGGCTGACATTGCAAACGGATCGGCGTTCGAGGAAAGGCTCGCGAGTATCGGCCAGCCGCGTGCCAAATCGAGCGACATTTTGTGGAATTTTGAGAAATTCATGATCGCCAAGGATGGCAGCATCGCGGCCCGGATCGCCCCTGATGTGACGGCAGAAGACGAACGCGTGGTCGCGGCACTAAAAGCTGAACTTGCGAAATAAAGATCTGTCGAAACCTGTGATTGTGCGCTAAAGCACTCCGGAAATGATCGTCCCGTCGGATGATTAGAACAGGTACAGGAGGAATTATGAAAATAGGAATAATCGGAGCAGGTAACATTGGTTCAAACGCAGCCAAGCTATTTGTAAAAGCGGGGCATCAGGTCGCGATCAGCAATTCGCGGGGAGGCGATTCGCTCAACGATCTGGTTGAAGAACTGGGCGACAATGCCGAAAGCGCAAGCGTTGAGGCAGCGATCGAATTTGGCGATGTTATTTTCATCTCTATCCCACTCGGTAAGTATCAAACTCTGCCGACGAATGGATTTGAGGGAAAGATCGTCATTGATTCGAATAATTACTATCCGGACCGCGATGGTATCATCCCGGAACTTGAAAACGGATCGACCACTTCGAGTGAGCTTCTCGTAAATCATCTTCCCGGTGCAAGCGTTGTTAAAGCCTTCAATACAATATGGTTCGAGCATCTGAAGACGAAGGGCAATACCGATCTGCCGCTAAGCGAGCGTCGGGCGATCTTCATCGCAGGCGATGATTCGGAGGCCAAGGAGATCGTGTCGAGATTGATCGAGGGCATCGGTTTCGCGGCGGTGGATACCGGATTTCTTGCCGAAGGCGGCAAATTACAGCAGCCTGGTTCAGCCATCTATAACAAGGATATTACTGCCCAGGAAGCTGCGGATCTCATTGGATATGAGGCGTTTGGCAAGTAGAAGATCTTCCGAACAAGGGGAATATGAGCAAGCTATTTACTGAATATAAGGTTCGGGGGACTACGTTTCGCAACCGGCTTTGGGTTTCGCCGATGTGTCAGTACTCGAGTGTAGACGGATTGCCGACGGATTGGCATCTGGTGCATCTCGGCAGCCGCGCGGCTGGCGGTGCGGGAGCGGTGATCGTTGAGGCGACCGCTGTCTCGCCCGAGGGGCGGATCTCGCCGAGCGACTCTGGAATTTGGTCGGACGTACATGCCGAAGAGTTTGTACGCATCACGAGATTCATCAAGGATCAGGGAAGCGTGCCGGGAATCCAGATCGCCCACGCCGGTCGTAAGGCCTCGACCGCGGCTCCGTGGAATGGCGGGAAGAAGGTTGATATCGTCGATGGCGGATGGGAGGTAGTTGCTCCGAGTGCGATCGCGTTTGATGATGATTATCCGATGCCGCGTGAGATGGACGCAGCAGATATCGAAAAGGTTATTGACGATTTCGTGTCGGCGGCAAAACGTTCGGTGAATGCAGGGTTTGAGGTGATAGAACTACACGCCGCTCACGGCTATTTGCTCCACGAATTTCTATCGCCGCTTTCAAACAGGCGTACGGACGAATACGGCGGAGATCTTGCGGGCCGGATGAAGCTGCCGCTTGCGGTCGCTGAGGCGGTTCGCGAAGCGGTGCCTGAGCATATCCCTATATTTGTCCGCATCTCTGCGACCGACTGGGCCGAGGGAGGTTGGGATCTTGAGCAGTCGATCGAGTTTTCGAAAAAGCTGAAAGCTATCGGTATCGATCTGATCGATTGTTCGAGCGGCGGATTGGTCTCAAACGCTAAGATTCCGGTGGAACCGAATTATCAGGTTCCATTTGCCGAAGCGATACGCCGTGAGGCTAAGATCGCGACCGCTGCGGTCGGTATGATCACGGAACCGCAGCAGGCTGAGGCGATCCTTAAGGCCGGACAAGCAGATGCGATCATGGTCGCACGGCAGTTCCTGCGAGAGCCGTATATGGCGTTTCGAGCAGCTCAGGAATTAGGAGCGAGCGTCGATGTGCCGAGGCAATATGGCCGTGCTATAGATCTGAGGTAGTTTTATGAGCAGGTTGTCAGACATTCCGTTTTCGGTTTTAGACCTATCGCCCGTGGCTGAAGGCTCGACGGTGGCTGATGCATTGCGGAATTCGTTGGATCTTGCACAACACGCTGAGCGGCTCGAGTACAAGCGTTTTTGGGTAGCTGAGCATCACTCAATGCCCGGAATCGCGAGTGCGGCAACGTCGGTTGTGATCGGACACGTTGGTGCGGGAACGAGATCGATACGCATCGGGTCGGGCGGGATCATGTTATCAAATCACGCTCCGATCGTGATCGCGGAACAGTTTGGAACACTCGATGCGTTGTTTCCGGGACGGGTCGATCTGGGGCTCGGGCGGGCACCGGGATCGGACGGATCGACGATGCGGGCACTTCGACGAAGGCTCGATGCGGCGGATGATTTTCCGGAGCAATTGCAGGAGTTGCGGTACTTTCTAAAAACTCCGGTCGCGGGGCAAAAGGTTCAGGCAGTTCCGGGCTCCGGCGCGGATCTGCAGATATGGCTGCTCGGGTCGAGCGATTTTAACGCGCGGCTGGCTGGGCAGTTGGGATTGCCGTTCAGCTTTGCGGCTCATTTTTCGCCGGACAATACCCTTCCGGCTTTGGAGATATATCGGCATAATTTCCGGCCATCCGAGGTTCTGGATGAGCCGCTCGCTATGGTGGCGGTCAACGTTTTTGCCGCCGAAACCGATAGCAAGGCGCAAAAACTCGCGACCTCGCAGCATCAGTCGTTCCTGAATCTGATTCGCGGCACGCCGGGAAAGATACAGCCGCCGGTTGATGACATGGATGAGATCTGGTGTCCGGCTGAAAAGGCGTTAGTACAGGCGAGGCTCGGCGGATCGATAATCGGTGGGCCTGAGACTGTTAGGCTTGGCCTTGAAAAGCTTCTGGGGGAAACGGAGGCGGATGAATTGATCGTAAACGCTATGACTTTCGACCACGCGGCTCGGATCCGATCGTATGAGATCATCGCGGATATCATTAGAGCCGATGCCGCCGAACTATCGTCAAACGCGGCTATCGGATAAAATAGGGATCAAGGAGAAAATATGGCAGATAGAAAAGCAAATGCGAGCTGGACAGGTTCGTTAACTGAAGGAAACGGCACTGTGGCCCTTGGTAGCGGTTCGTTTGAAGGCTCGTTCTCATTCGGAACGCGTTTTGGCGAGGACCCGGGTACAAACCCGGAGGAACTATTAGGTGCTTCGCTCGCGGGGTGCTATGCAATGGCACTTAACGCAACCCTTGAAAAGGGAGGCACGCCGGCGTCGAGCGTCAAGTCAGAAGCGGTCGTGCATTTGGGCAAGGACGATTCCGGGTTTGTGATCAAAGGCATCGACCTGAGCGTCGAGGCGGCGGTCGAGGGATTGGACGATGCGGCATTTCAGGCAGTCGCTGAAACGGTGAGCAAGGCGTGCCCGATCAGCAAGGCACTCGCGGCCACCAAGATCACGCTGCATGCGAAATTGGTATAAGAAGAGTGTAACCACGAAAAAACACGAAATAGCACGAAAAAGTAATTTCTTATTTAGTGTCCTGTTCGTGTGATTTCGTGGTTACTAATTCATAGCGCTATAATTCAAGAGTTTTAATTATCAGGAGATAACAGATGGCACATTTTGCAAATGAAATAACAGATACAAATTTTGAGAAAGACGTTTTGGGCTCAGACAAGCCGGTGCTTGTTGATTTTTGGGCGGAATGGTGTGGCCCATGCCGCATGATCGCCCCGACGGTCGAGGCTGTCGCTGAGGAATATCAGGGAAAGGCTGGTGTTTATAAAATGAACGTCGATGAGAATATGAACGTTCCGCAGCAGTACGGCATCCGCGGTATTCCGACGCTGATCCTTTTCAAGGGCGGCCAGGAGCAGGAGCGCATCGTCGGTGCAGTTACCAGGGAAGCGATCACGCGGGTGATCGAAAAATACGTCTAGTTCGGTAGAACATTTTTGATAAAGAGCTGCCCGAAAGGGCAGCTCTTTTATTGGGGGGATATATCGGCGTGGATATGTCTCCAACTTAAGCGAGTGGACTGATAGAAAAAAAGGCTGTTCGGAATATCCGAACAGCCTTTTGCTTAACCGGTATCAACCAGTGTTTATAAGTGTGAATCCTGAGCCGCCGGCTGGTCGCCGAAGAGTCCCCAGAATTGATATTGAACGCTTCCGTCGCTTGATCGAAGGACGTAGTAGATGCTCGGGTTACCGGTAGAACTGCGCCAGATGGACTGGTCAGTCTTGCCGTCGCCGTCGTAGTCACCCTGAACTTCGATATCGGTAGCAGCACGTCCCCAACCCGTACGGATAGTAATCGTCGGGTTTGAACTCGGTTGGTAATACCATGCGAGGGCCGCTCCTTCAACGCGGGTCAAAGCGAGGTCAGTCTTGCCGTCGCCGTCATAGTCCCCCGGAACGATCGCGTCAGTCGGCAGGCCGAAACGAGTCACGGTGTCATTAGGGCTGGTCGCGTCGAACAGTCCGGTTCCATAGTGGATGAAGAAGAGGCCGCGTGCGGGTGTTCCGATTCCCCGGAAGACACAGAAATCAGCCTTGCCGTCGCCGTTGTAGTCACCAGGAGCGGCAACGTCAGCGCCAACGCCCCAAGGCACAACAACCTGAACGTTCTTGGTCGTGCCGAAGCTACCGTACCACCAGAAGAAGCTCTGGGAGCCGTCTGTTCCGCCCTTTCTGAAGATCGCAGGGTCATCCACGCCATCACCGTCGTAGTCGGCGATGAGGAACGGATCGTCGTTCGGCATACCGAAGCGAACCGTGCGAAGAGTGTTAGTTGAGCTCTGGAGGATGTAGAAGAACGAGTTGTCCGTCTGTGGACGCCATATAGCGATGTCATCCTTACCGTCGCCGTCAAAGTCGCCCGGCGTGATGTAATCAGTGACAACACCGAAGTCGGTCTGCACCTCGGTTGCGGCTGCGTTGTTAAGCAGGTTGTACCAGCGAATCTGGGTATTGCCTGCACCGGTCGTTTGGCGAACGACACCGAAATCCGTTTTACCGTCGCCGTTGAAATCGAGCGGAGCGTCGGTTGTAGTGGATAGGATTTGCCCTCTGATCTCGCCACCGGTGTTATTCGCCGAGTGGACATTGAAGTACATTCCTCCCGCCCTAAGAGTTGCAACCTGAGCAGGAGTGATCGAGAAGGTTTTATCTACGACCGAACCACGTGTCGCTCCAGTTGGCGGCGTCATGTCGAATGTTACAGGGCCGGTTGCACCGGCGGCTCCTGTGTGAATGTGGCCCGCAGTCGTGTTGCTCGTCAGGCCTTCCCAATAAAACGAAGCGGTGATCTGTGTCTCCGCCGCATTGAGCACGACGCGTCCGAAACCAGTGCCGTTTGTAGTCACAGCCGGAACCTCATTAGCACCGCTCATGCGAGCCGTAAACAAAAATCTAGGCGAACCAGCCGGAGTTGCCGTCGGCGAAGGGGTTGGTGCCGGTGTTGGTGTCGCGGTCGGGGCCGGAGTTGGAGTCGGGGTTGCACCGCCAGAACCGCAAGTAATTGCGGTCGTCGCCGCATTTCTCGGCACCGGAGCCGTCACGATATCGAAGTCATTGTTGTTGTTATCTGTGTCGGTGCAGCCGTTCCCCTTCCGGACGTTACCTTGAGTTGAAGTCAGAGAAGCACCACCGTTTGTGGATGAATTGCCTTCTGCGTTGTTGGCCGTGCCCCATGAGACAAGATCGATGATGCCGGCTTGAGGTAGCGTACATGGGGTTGCCGTTGCTCCGCAAGTATTCGCTGCAAGGGCCGAAGTTACCAGAGCAACCTTACCGTTAGTTCCTGACATACTCATGTTGGTCGTGGTCGCATCAGGGGTTACAGGAAGATTGGCACCGGATGTTCCGGCTGAGCTAGTCTGAACCAGGTAGTATTTGCCAGGTGCGATAGTCGCATCTGGAAGTGCAAAACCATTCGTGGGCGAACTCATGAACTGTCCGGTTGCCGACCCGTACATAAGAGTTAACCCGTTCAAAGACTGATCAGTTGATGAAATATTCTTAATTTCAACGTAGTCAAATAAATAGGTGCCGGTGCCGCCACCGCCGCCATATGCCTGGCTGATTACCAAAGTCGTGGATGCACTCGGTGCGTTCACATCAAGGCCTCTCCCCTGCGAGCTGCCGGCCGTGGACATGAAAACTGTGCCAACGACGACCATGACTAAACACGAAACGCCCAAAATAATATTTCTCTTCATTAGATCAAATCCCCTCAACGGTTAGGTATTTTTCAAGGTATGGCGTGCAAAATTCGCACAATCAGTGACCAATGTTTCAAATGCTCCACGCCTGGCTAGCTTTTTGTAAAAGATAACTTTGCAAAAGGATAGCACAAAACCACCAAAATGCGACAGTAAAAACCGGATTTACTGCCGCCGGCCGTTAAATTTTTGCTACAATCAAAAAAATATAGTGAGGGTGATCTGGAATGCGTTTGGAAAGGTTTTTTCTATTGCTGCTGTTTAGCTTTGGCCTGACGTTTTCGACGTTTGCCCAGGACAAAAAGCCGGATGATAAGGATGAGGTTATCAGGATAGATACCCAGCTTGTCGATGTACCGCTTGCGGTCACAACTCCGGCGGGAGTGCCGATGAAAGGGCTAAAGGCATCAAATTTTATCGTCTATGAGGACGGAAAAAAGCAGGACATCGTTGATTTTTCAGCGACGACCGCTCCCTTCGAGGTGGCATTGGTACTCGACACGTCGGGTTCGGCACGCAACGACCTGCCGCTGATCCAGCGTGCGGCCCGCGATTTTATCGCAAATCTGCGGCCCGGTGACCGCGTGGCTCTGATCGCATTCAGGACCGACAGAAAGGACAATCAGGCGTTTGCAACGAGCGAAGTTCTGACGACGCTCACCGATGACCGCAGCAAGCTGAAGACCGCTATCGACAACGTAAAGACCAGCAACGGAACGCCCTACTATGATTCGCTCCTGAAGGTCGCGGAAAAGATCTTTAGCCAGCGTCCGGCGGATGAGTTTCGCGGACGCAGGGCACTGGTCGCTCTGACCGATGGAGTCGATTCGAGCAGTGCGGCGGATTTTAATACCGTCAAGGAAGAACTCGGACAGGTCGGTGTGATCTCTTTCTTTATTCAGGTCGACACACAGGAATATTTTGAGGAAACGCTGCTCGGCGATTGCCAAAGTGCGATGCGATTCTCGGCTGCCCAGATCAGGCGTTATTACCAGACGATCGCTTCGAAGGGCAAGCGAATGGAAAAGGCTGTGAATTTTTGCCAGCTCGGCGATTTCGAACGTCTCGCGATCAGCAAAAGGCTCTATGACATCGCCGACGAGGAGATGAACGAACTTGCAAAAACCTCTGGCGGCAAGGTCTTCCCGGTCGGTGATTTTGCTGATGCGAGAAACGCTTTCAAGAGCGTCGCGGAGGAGATCGGCACGAAATACACACTCGGATACTATCCCTCGAACGACAAGAAGGACGGAACTTTGCGGAAGATAAAAGTTGAGGTCAAAGGACTTCCGGCTGGAACGGTGGTGAGGGCGAGGGAAAGTTATTTGGCGCCATCAAATTAAATAGATCTATATGGGTTCAAAATTCAATCGCATTTTCTTAATGGTTCTCGACTCCGCCGGTATCGGCGAGATGCCCGATGCGGCGGCGTGGGGCGATGCCGGGGCGAATACGCTCGGGCATATTTTTGAATCGCGCACTGTTCATCTGCCGAATTTGCAGGCGATGGGGCTCGGAAATATCACGCCGCTCAAGGGGTTGGCCGGCGTCGAGAGTCCGACCGGTTCATACGGCAAATGTACGCTCAAATCTGACGGCAAGGACACCACGACAGGGCATTGGGAGATGGCGGGAATTATTCTGAAGCAGGGATTTCCGAAGTTTCCAGACGGTTTTCCGCCGCGGATCATTGACGAATTTATTGCAAAGGCGAATGTTCCCGGTGTGCTCGGGAATATTCCCGCGAGCGGCACCGAAATCATAAAACAGCTCGGCGAGGAGCACATTAGAACTGGTAAACCGATCGTCTATACCTCGGCCGATTCTGTCTTTCAGATAGCGGCGCACGAGGAGGTTGTCCCGATCGACAGGCTTTATGAGATGTGCGAGATAGCCCGCAAAATACTTCACGGAGAGGATGAGGTTGCACGCGTGATCGCTCGGCCGTTCCTGGGTTCGACGGCCGACAATTTCAAGCGGACAGAGAATCGACACGATTACGCCGTTCCACCGCCGAACGACAACCTGTTGCCGCTGATGAAAGCCTCGGGGCTTGATGTGGTGTGTATAGGCAAGATCGCCTCGATCTATGATGGCTTGGGTGTTACAGAAGACCTGACCGCCAAGAATAATGAGCAGATCATTGACGTAACGATCCAGGCACTCAATAACGATTCCCACGGCATTGTCTTCAGCAATCTGGTCGATTTTGATATGCTTTACGGCCATCGCCGCGATACTGAGGGGTATGCGAAAGCGTTAGAGCACTTCGATGAGCGCCTTCCCGAGGTGATCGATGCGTTACACGACGACGATCTGCTCATCATGACAGCCGACCATGGCAACGATCCATCAATGCCCGGATCCGACCACACCCGCGAATACGTACCGCTTTTGGTTTTTGGCAAAGCCGCTAAGGCTGGCATCAATCTCGGTACACGGCAATCGCTCTCGGATATTGGGCAGACGGTTGCGGAGAATTTCGGGCTTCGAATAAACGATGGCGTGAGTTTCCTTGGCGAGATCTGACGCCGGCGGTTCTCAGGTAGGGATGACTGTAAGTCTCGCATTGGCAATAGATTGCACGGCAAAAGATAAAGTGGCGTGTATTGTTTCACGGGTGGCTTAAAGTAAAAGGTCAGGCAAGCTTTAATGCTTGTCCTGACCTTTTTCGTTGGTTCTGATGGCAGTTAAACTACTCCGTAAACTCGAGCTCAAGATCGTCTTCACAGAAATCGAATTTTACTGGTGTCGATTCTGATTTATCCGCGTAAACAGCCTTTACCCACTGCTTGCAGGGATCGCTGTCCGAAGCCTTACTCCAAACCATAGTCGCCGTTTTACCGGGAGCGATGCCGGTACCAATGTCAAAAAAGTTATACTTTTTGCCGTCGACTGAAACGAGCAGCTTTTTGATGGTGCTGTCGGTTTTGTTCACTACCTTGAACGAGAACTCGCTGTCCTGGGCATAGCCGTAAGAAAACGAGAGCATGACGAAAGCAAGGCTTAAAAGGCCTGTTCGCAGGTATTTACTCGAAAAACTCATTAATGATCTCCCCTACCTTAAAATTTCTAATACTAGTGACCGAAGGCGTCGGAGTGATTTTATCGACTGCGTCGGTATATAGCAATTAAAAAAATTGGTATCATCCTGGTAACAAGAAAAAAAATAGTTGCTGCGCGCGGAGAGAGGTTTGTGCCGTTCTGCTGCTTGTCTGTATTTAGCCATCACAACTAAGGAAGAACATCTTTATGAATCGAACTGCGTTTCTGGTTACTGTGCTGATATTTACATTGGTTGCTCCCGGCCTCGTGATCGGGCAGGCCGCGGACCCGCTGAACGCGTATAGTGATCCGCCAAGCCGTCTGCAGGGAGTCATCGAGAAATTCACTGAGGATGTCGGCATCCTCAATCGTTTCTATTCGGCTCAGACCTCATCCAATAGATCGGCTCGTTTCAAGAGCCTCTATAACGAGGAATTACAGCTGCTAGGCAGCTTTAACTTTGATAGGCTAAACCATGATGAACAAATAGATTACGTACTATTCAAGAATTATCTTGAGCATGAACTCAAGGAGCAGGAAAGGAACGACGCACAGTTTGCTGAGATGGCTCCGCTGATGCCCTTTGCCAAGGTCATCAATGATCTTGAGGACACGCGACGCAAGCTGGAATTTGCCGATCCGGCAAAATCGGCAGCACTTTTGAACGAGCTTGCGAAACAGATCTCGTCAACCCAGCGTTCATTTGAAACGCCAAATTCGACAAAGCCCAAACGCACAGTTGCGAATCGTGCGGCTCGAACGGTTGACGGCCTGCGCCGGACGCTTCGTTCGTGGTACAGCTTCTACAACGCGTACGATCCGACATTTACATGGTGGTGCGAAGCTCCATACAAGGCTTCCGATGAAGCTCTCGGCAAGTACTCAACTTTCATCACGGAAAAACTCGTCGGCATCAAAGCTGACGACCGGACGACGATCATCGGCGATCCGATCGGGCGTGAGGCCTTGATCCAGGAATTGCAGTTCGAGATGATCCCGTACACGCCGGAGGAACTGGTTGAGATCGCGAACAAGGAATTCGAGTGGTGCATCACCGAATTCAAAAAAGCGTCGCGCGAGATGGGGTACGGCGACGATTACATGAAAGCCATTGAGGCGGTAAAGCAAAAATACGTCGAGCCCGGCAAACAGCCTGAGCTGATCAAAAAGCTTGCGTACGAGGCGATCGATTACGTCGAAAAGAATGACCTCGTTACCGTTCCGAAAGTTGCCCGCGATGGCTGGCGAATGGAGATGATGACGCCGGAACGGCAGCTCGTCGCACCGTTCTTCCTCGGCGGCGAAACTATCCTTGTTTCGTATCCGACCGATGGAATGACGCACGAGCAGAAACTGATGTCGATGCGCGGCAACAATCCTCATTTTTCACACGCGACTGTCCATCACGAACTCATTCCCGGCCATCATCTGCAGGGTTACATGACACGGCGTTACCGTCCGTATCGCGAGATATTCCGCACACCGTTCTGGGGCGAAGGCTGGGCTCTGTACTGGGAATTTCTGCTGTGGGACCGGGGATTCAACAAAACACCGGAAGATCGCATTGGCGCACTTTTCTGGAGGTCGCATCGTGCGGCGAGGATCATCTTTTCCCTCAATTTCCATCTCGAGAAATGGACGCCGCAGCAATGCGTCGATCTACTAGTCGACAAGGTCGGCCACGAACGCGACAACGCCCTCGCCGAGGTTCGGCGTTCGTTCTCAGGCGATTACGGCCCGCTGTACCAGATGGCGTATATGATGGGCGGATTGCAGTTCTATAACCTGCACAAGGATCTCGTCGGATCTAAGAAGATGACCGATAAACAATTTCACGACGCGATCCTGAAAGAAGGTGCAATACCGGTCGAGATGGACCGGGCGATCCTGACCAATCAGAAAATGACCAAGGATTTTAAGCCCAACTGGCGTTACTATCCGGGACTCGCAAAATAAAGCGGAATAGCCTTTGGCCGGGAATTGCGTATCACTATTCGAACTCGATTCGCGGTCTTTCGATCTCGCGTAGATCGGCGTTAAGAGAAACAAAAAAATATGAAAATCAGAAGTTTTAGGCACCGTGCCATCGCGGTTATTTTTCTACTTTCGATGAGCATCCCGGCGATCGCTCAAAAGTCGGGCAGCTCCGTAATTGATGAAAAGAACGTACGCTCTGCGATGCAGTTCCTGGCGGGCGACGCGATGCAGGGACGCGGCAGCGGAACGATGTTCGAGCGGATCGCGGCTGAGTATATTGGGTCGCAGTTCATGCAGTTTGGGCTGGAACCCGCGGGCGAACTGGGCTGGGATGGAAAACCGACGTTCGTGCAAACCGTTACCAATACGAGAAACAGTTTTGACGGCGCACCGACTTTGAAATACGGGTCAACAACGATCGACCATGGCAAGGAAATGCTCGTTCTGCGTGCGACCGGAGCAGCCGTGAGCGGAACTTTGCAAAAGATCGGCATGAACGACAAGCCAGCGGCCGGATCGGCTGTTTTTGTCAGGTTACCGGCCGATGCTCCGCCGAATGCGATGCAGAGCTTGATGGGAATGGTAACCGCAGGTGCGTCGATCGTTCTTGTTGAGGAAACGGCCCAATACCGGGCAAATTGGGCAAATATGGCGGGACGCAGAATATCGTTCACCTCGGCCCCTAAACCGTCAGCCGTAATTGTAGTTAGCAAAGACGCCGCTTCCGCAATTTCAGCAATGGCCGACGGAACACGGATCGAATTCGGCGGCAAGGTTACCTCGACCCAATCGCAAACCTGGAATGCGATGGGCAAAATTACCGGATCTGATCCCAAACTTACCGCCGAAGTTATCCTGCTCACGTCGCACCTCGACCATCTCGGCGTTCGTGAGAGTGCACCCGGCACCGACAAGATCTTTAACGGGGCCGACGACGATGCTTCGGGTTCTGTCGCCGTGCTCGAAATGGCCCGCGTGCTCGGAGCCGGAAAGAAGCCGAAGCGAACCGTTTACTTTGTTTGCTTTGGCAGCGAAGAAGCGGGCGGTTACGGTGCGAGCTGGTTCGTAAATAATCTACCGGTCGCTAAGGATAAGCTAGTGGCAAATCTCGAATTCGAAATGATCGGCCGCCCCGACGAAAAGGTTAAACCGGAAGAGCTTTGGCTGACGGGTTACGAGCGTTCGAATCTCGGGCCCGAACTGGCGAAACGCGGTGCGAAACTCGTTCAGGATCCGCATCCCGATCAGAATTTCTTTATGCGTTCCGATAATATCCAGCTCGCTCGTGCCGGGATCATCGCCCATACAGTGTCGAGCTTTGGCCTGCACAAGGATTATCATCAGGCGAGCGACGAGGTAAAAACGATCGATTTTGTCCACATGACGCGGTCGATCAATTCGATGGTCAAACCTATCCAGTGGCTCGTGAATTCGAATTTTGTTCCTGCCTGGAACGCAGGCGGAAAGCCCTAAGAGTCCTTTAACCACGAAATATCACGAAAAAGCACTAAAAAGGGGAAACTCTTCTTAGTGTTTTTTCGTGTATTTTAGTGGTTACTAAAGATGTTATAGAATGCTGTAAAAGGTACAGCAGGTCGATCGACAGCAATGACTCCTGAACGTTGGCGGCAAATCGAAGAGATCTTTCACGAGGCTTTGGAGCTCGATACGGCTGCGCGCGACGAATTTCTCAGAGCGTCGGCGAATGGCGACGACGAGTTGCGAGTTGAGGTCGAAAAGCTTCTCGATCAGTTCGAAGACGCGAGCAGCTTTATTGAACAGCCGTTATATGACAGTGCCAAAAGCGGGGTTTTGCAAGCATTGCTCGACGAAAGCGATGACGACCCGATGGTCGGGAAACTGCTCGGCAATTACCGCATCGAACGTGAGATCGGCCGCGGCGGCATGGGAGCCGTCTATGAGGCGTATCGGGCGGATGGGGAATTTCGTCTTCGTGTAGCTCTCAAAGTCGTAAAACGCGGCATCGACACCGATTTTGTCCTTAAGCGATTTCGCAACGAACGCCAGATACTCGCTGCCCTGGACCACCCATTTATCACCCGCCTGATCGACGGCGGCACGACTGATGACGGACGTCCGTATTTCGTCATGGAGTTCATCGACGGCCTGCCGCTTTATCGCTATTGCGATAAGAACCGCTTGTCCCTTAACGAGCGGCTTCAGCTTTTTTGCCGCGTGACCGAGGCGGTCGAATACGCTCATCAAAAGCTTATCATTCACCGCGATCTAAAGCCGTCAAATATCTTTATCGCTCATGACGGAAGCCCGCGGCTGCTCGATTTTGGCATCGCAAAGCTTCTCGATCCGGAATTGGCTTCGGACACCTTGCAGCCGACAGCGACGGCTCTTCGGATGATGACGGTCGATTACGCGAGCCCGGAGCAGGTTCGCGGCGAAAAGGTGACGATCGCAACTGACATCTACAGCCTGGGCGTGATCCTGTTCGAATTGCTGACGGCTCATCGCCCGTATAAAATAAAAAGCCGCTTGCCGCACGACATCGCAAGGGCGATCTGCGACGAAGAGCCGTATCTCGCGAGCGTTGCGGCCGGCAGCCCCGATCCCGACTTGCCGGTTGTCAGGGTCAACCCGGCGGCTCCAACATTGACCGGCATTCCAGATCTCGACACGGACTCGCCTGAGAGGCTTGCTGATCTGCTGCGAGGCAACATCGACAGCATTATCACAAAGGCCCTGCGAAAGGAACCGGGCGAGAGGTACGCCACTGTCGCGGAATTCCGCGAGGACATCGAACGCCATCTGAACGGCGACGATGTCCAGATCCCCACGTTCTATACGTCGAGTACCTTCTATACGTCGAGTACCAAGGTCTCGGTATCGCCGTCGGCTGAGAAGAATACTTTGGTCGCTGTTCTTCCCCTGAGTCTGCTCGGGCCAACCGGATCTGAGACCACGGACGAATCCTACCTGATGGTAGGGCTTGCGGATGCGATAATTTCCCGGTTGACGAGGGTTCGCAGGTTGACCGTCCGTCCGACAAGTTCGATAACCCGCTACAACGAACATCAGATCAATCCGTTTCGAGCAGGAATGGAACTTGGCGTCGATTTCGTCCTCGATGGGCGCATTCGCCGCTTTGGCGAACGGCTGCGAATCTCGTTGCAATTGCTTGACGTAAAACAAGGTTCGGCTATCTGGGCTGGCCATTTTGATGAAAATCTAACTGACGTCCTTGCTCTAGAAGACGCGATCTCGCGACAGGTCGCTGATGCGCTCATTCCGCATCTGACCGGAAAGGACCACGAGAAACTATCGAAACGGAGTACCAACGACCCTGCGGCCCACGAGGCTTATCTTCGCGGGCGATTTTATTGGAATCAGTTCACGTCTCAATCACTTCCAAAGGCGCTCGAAGCTTACAAGGCCGCGGTGCATATCGATCCGAACTACGCTCAAGCCCACAGTGCGATCTCTGAATTCTACATCTGGGCCGGAATATATGGCTTGATCCCAACCGTCGAAGCGTACAGGAACGCTTGGGACTATGTGCATTCCGCTTTGGCCATCGAGCCTGAGCTTGCCGAAGCTCACGCCGCCAACGGTTTGCTGCTGAATAATGAATTTCGCTATGGGCCTGCAGAGACCAGTTTTCTTCGCTCGATATCCCTGAATCCGAAGTACGCCCTGGCCCGCGAATGGTATGGCGCTCTTTTGATAGGCAATGGCCGCTTTGACGAAGGCATCGAGCAGATGGAACTTTCGGAGCAGCTTGACCCGATGTCGCTGCGGACGAAAATCCTGATGGTCTGGTACTACTACCAAACCGGCCAGTACGATAGGGCGTTGGTGAAGGCTGATGAAGTGATCTCGATCGATCCTAATTATCCGCAAGGCCACCTGCAGCGAGGCAACGCACTCAGTTTTCTCGGCCGCCACGAGGAAGGTATCGAAGCGCTCGCTCGCGGCAACGAGATGATGCCATCTGCCGCTTTGGTTGAATATCACCTGTGTTTCGCGTATCAGCGTGCGGGACGTCTCGAAGAGGCTAAAAAGCTCGCGGACTCGATGGAGGCTCGGTCTAGAACGGAATTTGTAAAGCCGTATTTTCTTGGCATGGCAAATTTTGCGGTGGGACGGACTGACAAGGGCTTTTATTATCTCGAGACAGCCCTCAACGAACGCGATGCCTGGCTTGTTTGGGTTGGTACCGAGCCCAATCTCCAACCGCTCCACAACGACCCCCGCTTTAAACGGATAATTGCCGCGACACACCGCGAGATCTTCAACGGCAGGGTTAGGGTAAATGACCAAAAACTTCCGTTCGATACGTCGTATCATATCTCCGAAGCGGTGACCGAGCCCTTGGGCGACAGCAACACGATGGAGTTCGCTCCGGCTTTCTTTCGGCGGCATCGGATCGGTATTGCGGTTGTGGCAGCGTTGAGTTTACTTATTACGATCGGATATTTTTCGGGGATACTTAGTTTTTCGTTCCAGCCTGGTCAGCAGATCGCACTTCGTCAGATGCAGGGAGCACCGCGTTCGATCGCGGTACTGCCATTCGAGAATGAGACGGGTGACGATGCCAACAACTACATCTCGGACGGCCTGAGTGATGCCTTGACACTGCAATTAGCTTCATATCCGGAGATCCGTCCGGTCACCCGCACATCGATCGCACCGCTCAAAAAGAATAACCTCGACGGGCAGGCGATCGGCCGCGAACTCGGCGTGGAGAGCGTCTTGACCGGAAAGCTAACGCGACGCGACGATGGATTCTCGCTCAACCTGCAGCACGTCAACGTAGCGGACGGCAAGGTGCTGTTCTCAATGTTCTTCATTGAAACGCCCGACAAGATGCTTTCTCTTCAAGGCGAGATGACCAAGCTCACAATTGAAAAGCTCCAATTAAAGGCCGATACCGTCACATCCGGACAGCCGAGAAGTTACACCGCCAACAACGAGGCGTTCTCGCTTTACCTCAAAGCTGAATACAGCCGCCAAAAAGGTACGCCGGCCGGCACGAATGAGAGCATCGATTTCTATAAGCAGGCGATCCAATTCGACCCGAATTATGCTCTCGCGTATCAGGGATTAGCCCTTTCGTATCGGATGGCTCCGGCCTTTGGGACCCATTCGCCTCAGGAAGCTTATCCGCTCGCCAAAGCGGCTGCGATGAAAGCACTGGCGATCGACCCGTCGCTGGGTTCCGCCCACGTTCCGCTAGCGTCGATAAAATTTGTTTGGGACTGGGATTTTGCGGGAGCTGAAACCGAATACAAAGAAGCGATCAGGCTTTCGCCGAATAATGCTGAGGCACATTACAGTTATGGCAACGCCCTCGTCGCGTTGGGCCGGGCGGATGAGGCTCTGAACGAACTCAGGATCGCCCAGCAGCTCGATCCGCTTTCGATGACAATTGCCTCAAATACGGCTTGGGCTTTATACATCGCCGGACGTCTTGATGAAGCCGAAGTACAGATCCGCCAGGTCCTCGCCCGAGATCCCAATTATCCGCGTGCCCACCTTGTACTCGGCGAGATCTATCTCGAACGCGGAAAATATGATCAATCGATCTCATCGTTTCAGCGATCAAAGCAGCTTGCGGGCGACCCGCTGACGGACATGGCGATCGGCCACGTGTACGGTGTCGCCGGCCGCAGTGCCGAGGCCCGAAAGATCGCTGCGGAACTCGAGGCCAAGGTCCTGAAAAAAGAGGTTTCTGCCTTTCTGCCAGCCGTCGTTTACGCCGGCCTGGATGAAAAAGACAAGGCCTTTTACTGGCTCGAGCGTGCCTATCAGGAGCGCTCGAACTGGCTCACCCTAGTAAAAGTGGGCCGCCGCCTGAAAACCCTCCACGGCGACCCGCGGTTTGACGATCTGCTCAAACGCATCGGATTCTAGCGTTGGACGCTCGGCATTGCCGGGTTGTGATCGCCTTTGGGCCCGATCGCGAGACGCGGTTTTACAAAGTTAGTGAAATCCTTGGTTCCGGTCATTTCCGTATGAATACTGCTGGTCAATCCGGTATCTTTCACCGTCCACAGGGCCGATCTGACGGGCACGACGCCATCGCCTTCACCCGACCATTTGCAGCTGAACGGCACGGAGTTGCCGGCGAGGGCGGAGAATTTCACGCCTCGCTGCTCGGTCGTCGTTCGATTGAATTCCTCAGCAAAGTCCTGCCGCAGTTGGCTCACCGCCTGGACCTTTTCACCGAACAGGTCAAACCCGATGTCAAGCAGATCGGCACAAGGGCTGCCTAGATTTGGCGTTCCGAGCATGATCAGATGGCTGACGCGAGGCCGCGGATCCGTGTCGAGCGGCTCCATCATGCTGTGGATATAATCGCGGGCGATCAGGCCTCCCATCGAGTGTGCAACGATGTCTACATGCCAGGCGTTGCGGTCTTCCTGGGCGTAACGAACATAATTGCTCAACTGATACGCGTTCTGAGCGATTGAGTTCGTCGGGTTCGTCGACATAAATTCCGTTCCGGTGTTCATAATGCCGTGTTCAGGTTTTTCGCCGACCGCGAATGCTTTCCAATCGTAGGAATGCGACGTCGTTAGGATGTTCTGCCATGTTCCCCAAGCCCTTGACCAGTTGCTCCATAGGCCGTGAACGAGGACGACGGGCTTCGGAGCGACCTTGAGATTCTCGGTCTTTTCGTCAACCTTCTTGCCGTTCTCTTCGAGCTCTGCTTTTATCCGCTGAACGAGCCGCGGGCGGCCGTCGTCGAACCACGAATACCCACTCGAATCCCATACCATCTCGACCGTTTCCTCGCTGTTAGCATCAACGCGAACCGAGCGGACGCTGTCCTCAAGCGGAGCGTCGGGCTTAGCTCCGTCCCATTTGTCGCCCTTGTACGTTTCCTTAAATCGAATATCGGCGTACTTCGTCTCGCCTGATGTGTTGAGGATCTTCGCCTTTATCTTTACAAAATTCCCGTCGGTCGTACCGGTTTGCTCGGTTATTTCCTGCCAGTCATTCCAATTCGGGAATTTCATATCCTCGAACTGCAGATCCGATATCCGCAGCGGTGATCCGCATTTTTTGAGACTCCAGGTCATCGTTTCGGTCGTGTCACCAAAGGTCTGTGTCCAACTGCCCGAAATGTTATTCGGATCTTTCGGATCGATCCGATCACGGCCGCTCGAATTCATCGAATTGCCCTGGACTGTGGTCGGCGTGTCAGGCATCGTGATCGACTTACCCTCTTTGGGCTTGCATTGGCCTGAGTATGACGACTTTTCAGAGCCCGAGATGATTCCTTGGATCGATTGAATACCGATGCCGACGCTGTACGTGCCGTCCGAATTTACCCCAATGTAGGCGAGTGCGGGCTGATTTCCGGCTTGGCCGCGAGCTTCGGTCTTTGTTTCGAAATTGCCCTTCATCACCTGCCACGTTTTGCCCTGATCGCAGGAATTCTTCTCTTCGGCGGTTGTTTTATCGATCGAAGAGAATTTGTGCTCGATCGAGGCTTTTCCGATGGTCGAACCGTCTCGTTCGGGAGCTTCCAGAACAGCGACGGACGCCTTGTAGCGGTAATTCATTTCCCACTTTTTCTTGTCCTTGCCGCGGGTACTGACCCGGTCGACGGTTTTCTCATTGCGGGACGAGATCCTTTTGGAATAGGTGATATTTCCGGTCCACGCACCCGAACAGGTCGCTGCCGCCGTCGGTTTTCCCGCCGTATTCGACACTGGTTTCTTCGCCTGTGCAAAGCTCGAAGCCGAAAGCGAAAGAGCTATTGATAAAGCCAAAAATTGCTGAAAAATATTGAATCCGCGTCGCATATTAGATCTCCTCGATATGCAAAGCGGATTCTGTGTGAAATAGGTATCAGTCCACGAAAAATTATTTTTTCTCTCTGCCGTCATGGCCGCCTTCGGCTGAAACAACGGGCAGCGGATAAGTTCCACGCGGGCCGGTCACGATGTGCGGTTTTATGAACTCGCCAAAATGGATCGGCTCGATGAGTTTGGGGTGAATGTCCTTGGTGATCGCAAAATCGTCGATGCCGAATTTCGCAGATTCTACCGAGACAAACCCATCGTTCCATGTCGGGCTTGCGCAGAGCAGCGGGACGGAATCACCGATGAGCGCTGAGAATTTCGTTCCTTTACGCTGCGTCACATATTGATTGAATCGAGCGATCTCGTCGGGCATCAGCTCTTTGGCAGTCATCGCGTAGCGGTCGAATGCATCATTCAGATTCAGCGAATCGGCGCACGGTACGCCTAAATTCGGAACGCCAAGCAGCATCAGGTGCTTGACGACGGGGAATCCGTCGGGCCACACCTCTTGCCGATGGACGAACAGCCGCGCGACCAGACCGCCGGTCGAATGGCCGAGCATATCGACGTGCCAAGCGTTGTTGTCCGTTTGAATTTTTTGGACGTAGCTGCCCAGATTGTCTGCGTTCTCGAAAACAGACTTGCTCTTGCGAACCGGCCCCGGCGTGCCCTCTGTGTTGATCTTGCCTTTGCTCGAAATATCGATCACCCGTTCGGCTTTCCAGCCGTAGCTGTGCGAAATGGTGAGCAGGTTTTGATATAGCTCAACGATCTTAGGGTCGGTCCAGATGCCGCCTACGATGACCAACGGTTTCGGGCTGATCTTGAGGTTTTTGGTCATCTCATCTTTCTTTTTGAAATCCTCCCACGCCTCGACCTTTACCCGCTGCAAGTATCGCGGGCGGCCGTCGTCGAACCACGCGAAGCCCTGTGTGTTCCATAAAACCTCGACCTCGCGTTCCTCGCCGGCTTCGAGTTTGATCGAGACCGATTCGTGCAAAGGGTAATCGGGCCGCGCACCGTCCCATTTGTCGCCTTTGTAGGTTTCCTTGAAGGTGATCTCGGCAAACTTCGATTCGCTTGAGAGATTTAGAACGTTTGCTTTGACCTTGACGAGATTGCCGTCGATGGTGCCGATCTCGTCGGTGATCTCGACGTAATTATCCCAGGTCGGGAACTTCATATGCTCAAATCGAACGTCGGTAACTAGCAATTCCGCCGGGCAACGTGTGAACCGCCAAGTCGCGGTATAGACGAAGCCTCGCACCTGTCCCTTGCCATCGTCGCCCCATGATTTTGAGCCCGAGATCTGGTCGGGTGTCTTCGGGTCGAATTTTTCGTAAACCGAGACGCTTTCGCCCTCGATCTTAAAGGGCTCGTTGGTCGTTCTGTCGTAAGGCTCGTTGTTCTTTGCCTGGCAGTGGCCGGTGCGTTTAACGTGTTCTTCGCGTTTGAAAGTGCCCGTCGCTGTCGGGAGTTTCACGTTAAAGCTGTAATTTCCGCTCAACTCATCGACCGTCAGGTTAAATGACGAAGCCGGACCTTCCACCTTCGCCTCGGTCATTTGATTATCGGTGCCCTCGATGATGAACCAATGGCCGCTCTCGCGGGAATTGCAGGTATCAAAAACCCGCTCTTCGCCCCATTTCTTATCGTCGTCAGTGAAGGCGACCTTTGCTCTGACGGTCGTATTTTTCGGGTCTGAACCGTCGATGATCGCCGTTCCGGTGTACGTGTATTTCCGCGAATCGACGTGCTTGATACGGTCGATATCCTTGCGAATGCCCGGCTCGTCGGACGAGAGCGAGTCGTTCAAAGTCTTTCTGATCCGCACAACTCCGCGCCAGCCGCCCTGGCAGCCTTGGGCTTTCGGCGGCCCCCAACTGCCGGAGCTGCCTTTGCCGGCCGCCTTTTTCTGGGCATCGATCGGGATCGCCGCGAGCAGGGTGACTGAGAAAAGAAAAATAACTGCGATCTTGCGAATAGATGTGCGATACATAGAACCCAAGTCCTCCGCAAAGAAAAGCGAAAACGCCGCCTGTAAGGTATCAGGCGGCGAAGTTATTTTTTGCGGTGTATGGATGGAATATGTAGGGCTAACTGAAGTGTATAAATTGAAGGCTAATGAAAAGATAACTTCGCCGTCTGTAAACATCCCGGAACGTCAAAACTGACCGCTCTCAACTAGTAATGCGGATTCCGCGATCAAAAAGTATCATCCAAGTTCGTACCGCCCTCTTACGCAGGCGGTTCGGTCTTATTCTTTTTCTCGCCGGTAGCAGGTTTCACCTTTCGCGTTTGCGAGGCAGATGTAAAGTTTGTCGTATTCGTCCACCTTGGTTCGCAGCTCATAGACCTCGGGGTCGAGAACGTAGTTCTTCTCCTTGTTCGATGCCGGCGAGCAGCTATATGTGTTTTTCCAGTAGTTCTTCGTCAGGTTCAACGTGAGCTGCGAGCCGTCGAGCCGCCAGCGGCCCTGTTTGTCGTTGAATAGATCGGTCTTGCAGCCATACATGGTGGACTGTAAATAGCCCACAAATTCGAAACGCCCGTCGGGTCTGAAAACGAATTTCAACGTATGTCCGTTGCTCGGCGTCGTGGAGCCTGTGACCGTATTCCGATCCGCAAGCATCGACATCCCGCCCGTTCGCCAAATTCCGACGAGGTCTGAGTTCGTGATCGTGTCCTGTGAAAAGGCGGTTATAACGCCGATAACAACAACAATAAATAAAGCTAAAACATAATCTCTAAGCATATGATTTCTCCTGGGTCAGAACCGCCTGCGTTAGCGGGCGGAACGGACGGGTATCGAAATTAACATTCTTGTCAAAACCGACGAGCCCCGCTCGACTTACGGTGAATTCAAGCCACCTCCCTACCGCCCGCTCACGCAGGCGGTTCCGACCTACTTTCCGATCGCGTCGAGGATCGCCTGGGCGGCCTGTTCGACGACGGCAGATACGATGTCGTCGCCGTCCGATTTGGCTTTCGCCTTGAACTGCTTCGCGAGCGGCGAGCTATTGTCGGCAGGCGACTGAAGCTTCAGATCGAGCGTGAGTTCGTCTTTTGATTTCACATTGCCAGACATAGACGTTGCGGTGACGATCGCCGTCGTTGCGACCTGTCCGGCGATATTTCCGGCGACGCTTCCCGTATGTCCGATGCCGGTCTGGCCGACGACCTGGCCGAGCACCTTGCCGAACCCAAAACCGCCGCCGCCGCCTTTTTTATGAGCTGCGGCTGCGTAAAGGACGAAATCGCATTCCTTTTCCTTCGCTTCGCCCGTCAGAGCCGCCGCGAGTTTTGCCTCAAGCGGAACGATCTCGATCTTCGTGCCTTTCAAATATGTACCGAGCGTATTCTGGATCGCCGCACTCAGATCATTTGCCGTGATGCCTTCGCCGACGGCAGTGGTTTTGACCGAGACTCCGACACGGATCGTTCCAGGTTTTTTTGCACCCACATTTGCCGGAGCGTCAGATTGCGGTGTCGGAACCGGATTTGATTTGGCATTCATGATGCTCGAAGTCATCCCAGACGAAGGTGCATTTACCTTTGCTCCGTAGGGATCGCCGCCATAACTCAACCCACTGCTACTGCTACTACTGGCGGAAGCGTACATCGCGGCCGCGTCGCTCACTTCGCGATAGTCGCTCGGGGCTTCGAAAAGTGCCTGGTCGAGCGTCGCTTTTGACAATTCGACGACCTCTGAAATGGTCGAGAACGATTCCTTGCCGTTCGCATCGAAGGATGTCATTTTCTGCCACACTGGATAACCCGATTTTGCCGAACCGATCGTTTTCGGCACGATCTTATCCTGACAGCCGCCTGATTTGCCGTTCTTATATGGCCTATAGGTTCGCTCGGTGGTGCAGCCCGATGCGAATTCGGCGTCAATGACCCACATGTCCATTTCCATTTTCGACTTGGTCGGAAGGCAGGCATCCGCCGATGTCTCGGTCTCGATCGTCTGCACGATGTGCCGTGCCGTAAAGCCGAACATCTGTTTGCGTTCGCCGGTATCCCTGATCGTCGTCGTCACGAACATCGTGCCGCCTTTTGTTACTTCGGTCGATTTCGTCGTCGTCGGCTCGGCTGGCTTGACTGGCTGTGCGTCTTCATAGGTGTTGACCATATAGGTCTTCATCGCCGGATTAAGCTGCAGATCACGCCCGATATCACACTGCGTGATCGTCACCATCACGCCGCCCATCATCTCGGTCCGCGTCCGCTTGCCCTTAATAGAAGTTGTATTTTCCGACGTCTGGCCGGACATTGTCTGTTTCGTCTTGATCTTGACGTCGGCAAAAGCCGTCGCCGATAAAGCTAGGATCACTGTTGCTGCGAATAAAAATAATTTTTGCATGATCGCTTCTCCCAATATATGAATTCCAAACAGCGATATCCGCCGTCGATAGTTAAGGCGAGAAGGACAGGAAAAAAGTATCAGAAGACTGGAGCGCGGGGCGTCCCGCTTGCCAACGTCGCGAAAGCGGCGTGAAGCGCTGGGGATTTGGCTCGACTGGTTTCGATAGAGTGCGTGGAACCCCGGCCAGTTTTTCGGGCTTTGCCCTCATGGCAAGCGGGACGCCCGCGCTCCAGTCGTGGCGGTCGCGGCGGAGAGGGGCGGACGGCGGCGGCGGAGCGGACGGCGGTGACGGGGGAGATCGGAGATGGAAAAGACGGGGAAGAGATGAATTTCAGGCCGAATTAGCTCTAAAAACACGTTTGACCAATCTCTCAAATACCTCTACCAATCTCGGTAAACTACTTCACCGAACACGGAAAACCGCTCCACCAAAGCATATAGAATTTTATATTCGGAGTTAACTGATGACGCGGATCCCGGCGCAGGCGGGATCGCTTTTTAGGAGCAGGCAAAAATTGCGGGCAGCGAGACGAGTGGAAAAATATCTCGCGTGCTTTTCGGATTCGCCTTTTATGTAGTATTCGACAATGATCATAGCTTGATCGAACCCGCGTCAACGCATGGTTATCCCAACTGAACGCCGGGGCGTTCGATATCACAAAAAACCGCTTTCTATGCCAACAAAAAACAGGTAATAAAGCGGAGATTCCTAAAAACATTTGGGGTTTCGCATTAAGCGAAAAAGTTCCGCATGCGTGGAAAGATCTGCGGTATAATTTGTGGAAAAGTATGAACCGACGAGATCTGATAAAAGGCGCAGCCGCCCTTCCGCTACTCGGACAAACAATGACGGGAAAGAGCGCAGAACGGCCAAAACTGATCAAACCCAAACGGCTCTTGCCGGGGGATGCGGTCGGGCTAATTGCTCCGGCTAGTGGGGTTACGGCTGAGACTTGGGAACGGGCTATCAAGAATATCGAGGACCTGGGCTTTAAGCCGGTAGTGGGGAAGTTTGCTCGCGGGATAAATGGTTTTCTATCGGGAACCGATAAAGAACGGCTCAGTGACCTGCATTGGGCATTCAGCGACCCGGCGATAAAAGCCGTATGGTGCGTGCGTGGCGGCGGCGGGGCACCGCGTTTACTGCCTGATATCGACTATTCGCTTATTCGCAAGAACCCGAAAATACTTATCGGATTCTCGGATATTACGGCACTTCATCTCGCGATCCACCAGAACTGCGGGCTCGTCACATTTCACGGCCCGGTGGCTTCTTCGCAGTATCCTGATTACACAAAAGGCCATCTGCTCAATGTTATCAGCAGACCGAGTTCGCCTTATAAAATAGGGGTTTCTGAGTTCAATATGGCCAAAGAATCGCCATTTTATCGAACTGAGGTCATCAACAAAGGCAAATGCCGCGGCCGTCTGATCGGCGGCAATCTCGCGCTCCTTTCCGCCCTCGCCGGAACCAAATACGCTCTGGCAGATCTCAAAGGCAAGATATTGTTCATCGAGGAGGTGAACGAACCGCCTTACCGCATTGACCGAATGTTGACGCAGCTCCGGCAAAGTGTTGACCTGCGGGCAGTTGCAGGCATCGCCCTCGGCGTTTTCGAAGACACGAGTGCGTCGGCCGGGAAGACCGCGCAACCGGTTCTGGATGTCATCAAAGACCGTCTCGGAGACCTCGGAAAGCCGCTTATTTACGGTCTCTCGTTAGGACATATTCGCGACAATATCACGATCCCATACGGCATCGAGGCTGAACTGGATGTTGATGATGCGACGTTAACGTATTTGGAAAGTGCAGTTATTTAGTTGATCGTGGTGCAATGAAATAAGAATAGAACACAGATAAAACGGATCGAACGGATTCACACGGATGCCATATAAATAAATATTATCCGTGTAAATCCGTTTTTATCTGTTCTAATCTGTGTGCTATTTCTGCTAAGAACAGAATTAGGCAACCAGTCCAGCATAATTCGCCGCGTACTTCGGTGGGAGCGGGGTTTGGAGGAAATTAGCCCAGTTTTCCGGAGTCGCAAGATTTTGATAGACCTCAGTCATCGCTGGTGTGTTTACCTCGAGCATGAAGCGGTCTTCGATCCAGAATTCGATGAGCTGGAAAATTCCGCCGCCGCGATTTGCGGTGAAGCAACGCCAGCCTTCGCGTTTGGCGATCGATTTGATCGTCTCTTCGTCAAGCGGGGAATTGATATTGACGTGAACCGAACCGAACAGTGATCGCTCGTTGCCCGGTACAAAGGTTCCCTCAAAGTCCTCGGTTGGCGTCCCCTGTGTAAAACCTTCCTCGTCGGGAAAGCCAATTCCTGGGACAATATGAACGTCCGAAGGCACAAGCTCGATCATCGTTCCGCGACCGTCATCCGCAAAGACAACAAACCCACCCGGACTCGGCGGAAAAGGCATAGCATAACCGCCCCAAAGCTCAGCAATAACATTAGCGACGTGTTCAGGGTTATTAACTCCGATAGAAACATGATTGATCATTGCAGTATCTCCTAAGTATGAATATCGAACGATTACCGTCCGTCATCTGTTAAGGCGGAAGTGCTTTGATTTTGGTATCAGGGGATCGCGTTGAAAAACGCTCTAGCTTTTCGTCAATTGGCCATAAAGCCATGCCTTTGTCATCTTCCAATGTCTTTTTATGGTAATAGAAGAGACGCCGAGGACTTCGGCAGTTTCGTCCGTGGTCAGGCCGCCGAAGTATCTTAGTTCGACGATCTGGGCTTTTACGGGATCCATTTTGGCGAGTTCGGTCAGGGCGTCGTCGAGTGCGATGAGGTCGGCACTTTGTTCGTCGGATGCGTCGATCTCTTCGTTGAGGGTCATGATGTGAAACTCGCCGCCGCGTTTTTGAGCGTTGTGATGGCGGGCATGATCAACGAGGATTCGCCGCATCTGATTGGCTGCAACCCCCACAAAATGGGCCTTATTCTGCCAGGACACCTGCGTGATGTCGATCATTTTCATGTACGCTTCGTTGACGAGAGCAGTGGGCTGGAGCGTGTGATCGCGGCGCTCGCGGCGGAGGTAGTTGGCGGCGATACGCTTCAATTCGTCGTAGATCAGCGGCAGTAACTCGTCGACGACCTCCCGTTTGCCATTGGACAATTCGATCAGCAGGTTAGTAACGCCTTGTGTGCTCATTTGTTTAGAATATATTAGCTTGAGAGATACCTTAAAAACAATTTGCTATTACTGAGGAGAACGTGCATCATAATAAATGTTAATCCTTCTCTCGCGGCCCGCATGGGTTTCGCGCTTCGTCTTTAACGGTTTTTGGATAAGTTTGAGAGCAGGCCCAGTTAGATAAATAGAAGTTTTTGCTCTCTGATTTTTTGAGTATCCGAACCCGTTCTCGCGTATTAGATCCTATCTAACACAAGACCACTTGATTCGACGCTTCTTTAGAATTCCCGAAAAGGGAAAAAGGTAAATAAAACAATGTCAATGAAATTATACGTAGGAAATCTTTCCTTCGGCACAACCAACCAGGATCTTAATGACCTCTTTGGAGCCATCGGTGCAGTCGAATCAACAAACATCATCGAAGACCGCGAAACCGGCCGCTCACGCGGATTCGGCTTCGTCGAAATGTCATCGCAGGCTGATGGCGAAGCAGCTATCGCCCAGCTCAACGGTAAAGAAGTAGACGGTCGTGAACTTAAAGTCAACGAAGCTAAGCCACAGGAAAAGCGTGGTGGATTCGGTGGCGGCGGTGGTGGACGTGGTGGCGGCGGTGGCCGTGATCGCGGCTACGGCGGTGGCGGTGGTGGTGGATATGGCGGCGGCGGTCGCTACTAAATCTAATCGCAACGCGAATAGTTAAAAAGGGTGCTTTGATCGAAAGATCAGAGCACCTTTTTATTTATTTGACGCCGGCTAAATGGCATCAATATGGTGAAAACAAAATAAAATCAGGGCGAAAGCCGAAGAAAGTGCTATTCTGAGTTATGACATACAGCCCCCTTGCTATCAAACGCCGCCAAGTTCTGGCCGATCTCTACTCAATTTGCGATGCAGTTGAAATGGTTCCTGTACACCTCGACACACCTGAGGGGGAAAAAATTGGCTACGTAGATGAGGGCCTCGGCCATTACGCCGACGCATTTCTTTTTCACCTTCCCGAGGACGTTTGCAAGAAATTGTCGACTGGACATTATCTATACTCTTTCGATTACGACTACACGGATCCTGAATCGACTGGCCGTAATCGCCGTATAAAGATAAATTGCATCGTTCTGACTGGCCGCAAAGTACTCGATGCGGTGAGTCGTCAATCCAAAAAAGCGGCCGCTGCTCTCGAAGCTCTAGGAGCAGATCAGGTTCAGGAAACAGTATAAATTCGCCTCTAATTTAGCTATCACGATAAAGGGTCACGAACTGACAGGTTTGCGGCCCTTTTGATATTCCTATGTTACCTACCTAACACAGTCAACCAAACAAACCACCTATGATCTATATAACTACGGCCGCCTCGTGCGGCGTTTTTCTTATGATAGGTAAGAGTGAAGAAAAACCTTACGAACTGCGTTTCGAACATCGTCCGGCATATCTTTATGTTTCGCTTCGAGGAGAGGCGAACAATTACGAGATAGCAAAACGCTATTGGGGTGAGATAATCCGAATGCACAACATGCGTGAATATACGAGGGTCCTGATCGAGAAGCAGATATCACGATCGCTTGATACACAAGATGTATTTCGTATAGTCACGGAGGTTGCGTTTATGGCACGAACAGGAACGAAATTCGCTTTTTTCGCTCAACATTTTGATGCTGAGAAAAGTGAATTTGCGGAACTCGTCGCCAATAACCGAGGACTCAACCTGAAGTACTTCACTAGCTTACCTAGTGCAGAGCGCTGGCTCGCCGACTAGTTGATAGACACTGTCTCGCCGCCGGATCGAGGGTTGCGAGCAATTCCTCAAAGATCCTGACCATAGCGATCGTATCGAGTTCGCAGTATTTCTCGAGGTCCTCGAAGATCTGCTCTCTATCGGCGGAAGCCATGTGATCCCATTTTACGGCACGATACCAGCTTATCGTCGCCGTCAGGCCGTCGCCAATGCCGAGGTCAGTGTATTTCAATTCGGGAACAAGTACGGGCAGTATCTTTTTAATAGAACTCCTGCCTTTGAAATCTGGATGAATGTACAGTTTATCCGCAAAGATCTTCATCAGATCGTACGTCTTGGTATTAACTTCGTTAAAAAACTCGGCCAGATCGGGAAACATCTCGGCCATCTCGCTGTTTCGGGTCTTCTCAAACGCTTCATACCAAACGAGAACCGTCCCGATCCCGCCTGACATCGCGTCACGCAAGCTTTCTGCCATCGCCCTTGGCGGATCATCCTCACCGCGAGAAAGGAAGTAAGAATGCCTCGGAGCGGCGCCAGGGCGATCGATCGTGTGAAGCGAATATTGGAAGCACATCTGCTGAAACGGGCGAACGCCTTCGAACTGCGGTATCGCATAGGCAAACGTTTCATAATCCAGGAAATGGAGTGGATATTCCCATGCTTCTATGCGGTTCGCGATCTCCTGCTTATCGATCATTGTCTCTCCGGATTTTGCGGCGGAAACCTGGACCTGCTGTTTTTTTGATAGCGGGAAGTCGTCCGGGACGTCAGTGATAGCGACAATTCCCTGAGATAGCAATTCGCGGCGCTTGTCGTTCTTTAAGAAAGCGATGTCGAAGACGGTGTAATCAGGAAGATTAGGAAAGTTAAGCTTAATGAAACGGCAATCGAGTTTGTTATCAGTACAGTAATCTACGAGCGAAGCAACAGGCTCCGAATCAGCATACGCCCTTGCAGCCTTGATCTGATCTTCGGTTGTAGGAGCCAGGGCCAAGATGTCCTCAGTAACATCTTTGATGACAAACAGTTGCTCAGGATCGATATCGCCGTGGCGAACATATTCGCCATTCATTGTTATTACGAAGCATCGGCCAACCGAAAAGCCGCATCGTTCTGCAACGATCTTCTGAAATGAAACATCGTCCAGATGCTCGGGTTTGACCGAGCCAGAGCTTTTAATTTCATAAATGTCGAGAATGCCCGTTTCTTTATTGGTGACGACGATGTCGCTTTTGGCATAGAGGTCGTTAGTTTGAAACACCCGCTGAAAATCTACCGACCTTTCTTCATTTGGCTGAAATTGTTCCAGTTTCTTGACGTATCGCTCAACCGCGTAGCCCTGTTCTCGAAGATGTTCATATTCGAGTGTTGTTGGCGTTTGGAAAAGCAGCGGCATACGCAGCTTCAGCCAGAATTCATTCGGACATGACAAAAATCGGAGGAAATCGGTTTTATTTAGGCGGTCTTTCATCTTTTGAAACCTATAATGTTATTTTACGCTCAAGAACGAAATAAAGCATTTGGGGGAAAACAACGCCATGGCAAGCTCGGCATCAATATTTCGAATTTTCATTCCGGTAACCGATTTTGACCGGGCGGTAGCCTTTTATCAACGCCTTCTTGACGAGCAAGGCCGTGCGATCCATCGCGGTAGGCAGTATTTTGTATGCGGTGCAGTTATACTCGCGGTGATCGAGAATAGTGGGTCACCGATCAGCGATCACATCTACTTTTCCGTTGCGAGCCTTGAGACGTTTTTCACCCGGGCGAAGGAACTCGGATGTCTAGAACGATCAGATATCCACGGTTCTCCGTCCGATGAGATCCAAGTGCGGCCATGGGGCGAGCGGTCGTTTTATGCACGCGATCCGTTTGGGAATGGACTTTGTTTTGTTGACGAAACGACGCTCTTCACGGGCATTTGATAAGCTAGAAGAATGTTGGCTTTAGGTATCGAAAGCTCGTGTGATGAGACAGCCGCGGCAGTGGTTCGCGATGGCCGTGAGATCGTCTCGTCTATAATTGCTTCGCAGATCGAAATGCACCGCCCGTGGGGCGGAGTTGTGCCTGAACTGGCTTCGCGTGAACATCTCGAAAAGATCGAGCAGATAGTCGCCGAGGCGATCACACAGGCTGGGTGTTCATTTACTGACATCGACGCAATTGCCGTCACGCAGGGGCCGGGATTGATCGGTTCGCTGCTGGTTGGCGTTTGCTACGCAAAATCGCTCGCATATGCTCTCGATATTCCGTTCATAGGTGTAAACCATATCGAGGGCCACGTTTATTCAGTTGCATTTGAGAATCCACCGATCGAATACCCAGCACTCGCACTGATCGTTTCCGGTGGCCATACGAATATTTTCGAGATCCCTGAAGAAGGCTTGTACAGAGTTGTGTCGAGAACTCGCGATGATGCCGCCGGTGAAGCGTTCGACAAGGTTTCGAAGATGCTCGGCCTCGGCTATCCCGGCGGTCCGATAATCGAAAGGCTGGCTAAGGAAGGCGATCCTAAAAAGGTAAAATTCCCGCAGGCAAAGATCTCGGACGGACGTCTTGATCTTAGTTTTAGTGGATTGAAAACGGCAGTTGCCCGATATCTTCGCGAGAATGATATCAAACCGCTCGAGCCGGGCGAGGAAGCTGCGCAAGAGATCAAGGATGTGGCGGCCAGCTTTCAGGCTGCGGTTATAAAGGCGCTGGTGGGTACAATGGAAAAACTAGCCCGAGAGAATGAGCCAAAAACGCTGGTCGTCGCGGGCGGCGTGGCCTGCAACCTCGCCCTTAATCTAGCGGCGAACGAAGCCGGCAGAAAGCTTGGTTTGCCAGTCTATTTCCCATCAAAGCATCTCTCGACCGACAACGCGGCGATGATCGCTGCGGCTGGCCATTTTTACTTGAACAAAGGCCTCGCGGCAGACATGAGAATGACGGCGGACGTTACAATGCGGCTTCAGAATCTTGGGAATGATGAAGATATCCGCGGTCGTGGTAAGGTCAAATATAGGATGTGAATACGCTTGCACAACTTGTGGGCGAATCGTTACAATTAAAGCAGGTTAAACATGATTAAACTGCCAGCGATAGGTGTATTGTGAGACTTTCAGTTCCTTTATGGATCACCGTCGTGAACTATAAAGCAATTCAAACCTTACCGATACCAGACCCGACGACCTTTCGCCGAGACCGAACCAGGGGAGTAAAATGAAGAGATCAGGATCACTTTTTGTAGCTGCTTTTACGCTTTTCCTTGTCGTTTCGGGCATTTTTGCCCAAACGGTTCCGCCTATCAGACTGTTGCCTTTTATTTCGAGCGGGTTGAGTGCTCCGGTCTTTATGACCAGCGCTCGCGATGGTACGAACCGTCTCTTCATTGTTCAGCAAGGCGGCATTATCCGTGTTCTGCAGCCTGGTTCAACCACACCGACCACCTTCCTTAACATTACGTCACGGGTTCTATCGGGTGGTGAGCGAGGGCTTCTTGGGCTTGCATTTCATCCTCAGTACGCAACGAATCGCCGGTTTTTTGTGTATTACACTAGGCAAACTGACGGTGCGATCCAGATCGCCGAGTATCAGGCCTCGACGGCTGATCCGAACGTGGCTGACACGACCGAGAAGATCATCATAACGATCCCGCATCCGAGCTTTTCAAATCATAATGGCGGAACCGTTGCATTCGGGCCGGATGGTTACCTTTATGCCGGTCACGGTGACGGCGGCAGCGCGAACGATCCGTCGAACAACGCGCAAAATATAAATCAGCTTCTGGGCAAGATCATCCGTATTGATATCAACAACGTGCCGCCTCCACAAGTGCCTCAGTACAACATACCGCCGGATAATCCGTATGCCGGAGCGACGCCGGGAGCCGATGAGATCTATGCGATCGGGATGAGAAATCCGTACCGTTTCTCATTCGACCGCGGCGGTTCGCAGCAGCTTTGGGCCGCTGACGTCGGGCAGGGATTGACCGAAGAGGTAGATATCATAACGCTTGGCGGAAACTACGGCTGGCGGGCCTACGAAGGTACGGGCTGTACAAATCTAAACCCGGCGCAGTGTGCCGGCGGAGCCACGCCGATTCTTCATGCTCCCCCTATTTTTCAATACGGCCATACGGGGGGACGATGCTCTATAACCGGGGGATTTGTTTATCGCGGGACACTAGGAAACTTACCTCCTGGCAGCTATATATACGCCGACTATTGTTCAGGCGAGATATTTCTTTGGAATAACAATCAGCAGAATGTTTTGGTTGACCTCGCTTTCAGAATAGTTGCCTTCGGAGAAGATGAGGCTAACGAGCTTTATCTGGTCGGTGAGAACGCCACCATCCAGCGTATTGTACGAGCAGAGGCTTCTATCTCTGGACGTGTGCTTACACCTTCGGGGCTTGGGCTCAGAAATGCAGTTGTAAACCTGACGGATTCGCTTGGGCAAAGGCGAACAGCAACTAGCAGTTCTTTTGGCGTCTATCAGTTTGACGGGGTTGCGACCGGACAAACCTATACGCTGAGCGTTGCTTCCAAGCGGTACAGATTTGCAGCTCGCGTGCAGGATGTCTCCGGTCAGATAACCGATCTCGATTTTACAGGATTAGAGTAATTTCAATGCAGGACGGCTCGGGCAAGTGTGAAGACATTCACGGTTCCTGAGCCGTGTTTCTTTAGGGCTCTCGCACAGGAAGATGTGGTTGCTCCGGACGTCAGGACATCATCCACAAGCAGAATATTCTTGTCGGCGACCAATTTGGGCCTTAGAACTGTAAAAGCGTTCTTTACGGTCAATTCACGAGCCTTTTGATCCATTCCTGCCCGATGGATACGAGTGTTGATCTGTCGTGAAAGACTCTCGGTGTCGACAGGTTTTCTAATGATGCGGCCAATTTCGATGGCTATCAATTCTGCCTGGTTAAAGCCACGCTCTATCTTGCGTTGTTTTGAGAGTGGTACAGGGATGATAAGATGTGCCGCAAAAATTCCGGGCTCTCTTTCCGTTACACCTCGAATAAGTGAACGTATTCTGTGATCTAGATGAGGTGAAGTTTTTGCCTCAATTATGCTGGCAGCGAGGGCGTTTTCGTAAACTCCGGCTGCAAGAGCTCGCTCAAAATGATAGTCGTCGCACTTTAGGCATCGAACCGCCACGTCAGCAGCTTTCTCGCCCAACAAAGCTCCGCATTTGTTGCAAAGCATCTCCCGGCCTGAGAAGATTCGGGTATTATCCCAACATTCTTTGCACGAAACACCGTCGTTTAGATCGTCGACGCTGTTCGAGCATACTCTGCATTGCTGGGGATAGATCAGCGAAAGGAGGGAATTCTGTACGGACCTGAACATCGGTCAGAGTTTATTCTTCGTCAAGCAGTCCTTTTTCCTGAAGTTCCTGACAGTCGAGGCAGAATCGTGCTGACGGAAGTGCGGCGAGACGCTTCGGATTGATCTCTTTTTCGCAATTCTGACAGAGTCCATACTCGTCATCTTCGATCCGCAAGAGGGCTTCATCTATCAGAACGACCTGTTTACTCTCGTTTTCCGAGACGGCAAGCATTACGTTCTTGGAATAGTTTCTTACCGCGAGATCGACTGGATCAGGCGTTTCTGCATCGTCGACGGAGAGGTCGTTGCCTTTCAGCTTTTCGATCAAAAGCTCGCGTTCGGCGATCAGTTTTTCCTTGATCTCTTCTAAGTTCAATTTACTCATTTTTGGTACGGAAACCCCTTTATTATGGTATAGGCTCGATATAATTGTTCCAACACTAGCACACGAGCCATCTCATGCGTAAAAGTGAGAAACGATAACGATAGCATGGTGTCGGCTCTAGCCGCAACTTCGGAGGATGCTCCGTCGGCCCCGCCGATGACGAACGAGATCTCTTTCGTTCCCGTGTTCTGCCATTTTTCAACTTCCTTTGCCAGTTCGTGCGAAGAGATCTTACGGCCCAAAACATCGAGAAGACAGACAAAGGAGCTTTGATTCAATTTTTCGAGAATGCGTTTGCCTTCTATTTCTTTTGTTTCGTGAGGGGCCGAATCGCGGATCTCAACCACTTCGCATTTTACGAAATGCGAAAGTCGCAGCAGATACTCGTCCTGTAGCGACCGATAATTTTTATCCTTGGTTTTGCCGATCCAAACGAAGCGAAATTTCATCTGATTGTTTTAACGCAAAGACGCTAAGCCGCAAAGTCGCAAAGGTTTTTAGACTATTATCGATGGGCCAAATTCCTTAATTTCTTACTTTGCGTCTCTGCTCCTTTGCGACTTTGCGTTAAATATCTTCAGGTATTTCAACCTTACGAGCATCCAGCCAAAGTCGGGCGAGGTCGTAGAACTCTCGCGATTCGCCGTTGAAGACGTGCACGACAAAGTCGCCGTAGTCGAGCAGGACCCAATCGGCGGAATTGTAACCTTCGATGCGAACGGGCCGCGAGCCTAGTTCGGCTTTGAGCTTTTCGTTGATGTCATCGGCGATCGCCTGAACCTGACGCTGATTGGTACCGCTCGCGATGACGAAAAACTCAGTAAAACTCGTGATGCCTCGCAGGTCGAGTGCAACGATGTCGAATGCCTTTTTGTCGGCCGCACAGCGGATGGCGAGTTGGACTTCAGGGTCGAGTTCGGCGAACGGTGTGGGTTTCTCTGCAATTTCGATCTTGACCGCTTCACGCTGAAGCGATCGTTCTTGTGTTTCTTCCATTAGCTATAAATCTGATATTTTTCTATGTATATTGCAACCTCGCCGGGAACATCTTGCCGCCACGTCGGGTCGCCGTTTCTTATTTTCTTGCGGATCTCGGTCGCGGAAATGTTTTGATTTACCGCATCCGTAATGAAAATTGATTTCGGACTGCGGATCGCGGATTGCGGATTTAAATCTTTTTTCCGTTTCTCCTCGGCCGTCTGCCGAAGGTCGACAATTCGCTGCCGAATCTCGTCCGTTACATGGTTGAACGAGATGTCATACCCCGGACGATTCACGACGATGTGATTCGATAGCGTCAGTACCTTTTCCCATTCGCGCCAGGTCTTAATGTCCATCCACGAATCGGCGCCCATTACGAAAAATATCTCGTCGCTGGGCTGCTCGGCGTTCAACCTTGTCAAAGTTTCAACCGAATACGGCCGCTCCGGCATCTCGATCTCCATCTTGGATACAGAAATATGCGGAGCATCCGCCGTTATCAAACAAAGCATCGCGTATCGATCATACGCTGAGGTCGGTTTCAGCCGCACCTTGTGCGGAGCGTGAAACGCCGGGATGAAAACAAACTCATCGAGCCCAAACTGCTGAACCAACGCATTCGCTATCGCTAGATGGCCTTTGTGCGGCGGATCGAAGCTGCCGCCGTAGACCGCGATCCTTTTAGTTTTCAAACCAATATTCATCGGCCAGGATTACGGATTAACGTATGATGCACCGCTGCTTTCGCGGGCCGCTGCTGCCGCTCTTTCGGCTTCTGCCTCGTTCTCGGCATCCAATGCGGCGGATAGATGATTGACAAGCTCTTTTACACCGATGTTAGTCACGGCAGATATAGCGAAGAATGGCTTTTTATCTTTTTTCGCACGCTTCTTTAGAGCTTCTAGCCTTTCCGGTTCGTCGAGCGAGTCGATCTTGGTTGCGACGACGATCTGCGGCCTTGCCCCGAGGTTGGAGTCGTATTTCGTCAATTCCTGATTGATGATCTTGTAATCCGACAGCGGATCGCGGCCCGAAAGGGACGAGACGTCAACCAGATGCAGGATAAGCTTCGTCCGCTCGACGTGGCGTAAGAATCGATGTCCGAGCCCCGCACCGTCTGCCGCACCCTCGATAAGGCCCGGAATATCGGCAACGACGAACGTGCGAAAATCGCCCATATCGACAACGCCGAGATTGGGTTCAAGCGTGGTGAATGGATAATCCGCGATCTTCGGCTTTGCTGCCGAGATCACGCTGATGAGCGTCGATTTGCCGGCGTTTGGAAATCCGACGAGACCGACATCGGCGATCAGCTTTAGTTCGAGCTGCAGCTCACGTTCCTGACCCGGACGGCCTGTGTAGTGATATTTAGGAGCACGCTGCGTTGGCGTGGCAAAGTGTGAATTGCCCCAACCGCCTTTGCCGCCTTTGGCCGCACGGTAGCGCTGGCCAGCTTCTGTAAAATCGAACAAGAGTTCGTTCGTCTCTGGATCAAAAACCTGTGTGCCGACCGGAACTTTGACGATCGCGTCGACGCCATCTTTACCTGAGCGGTTGGAGCCTTCCCCATGATGTCCGCGTTCGGCTTTGTGTTCCGGATTGTAACGCAGATGAAGGAGCGTATTCAAACCTTCGGTCGCCTCCATCCAAACGCTCCCGCCGACACCGCCGTCGCCGCCTGAAGGCCCTCCGCGGGGTACGAATTTTTCGCGGCGAAATGCCGTCACGCCGTCACCGCCGTTACCTGCCTTGATCCTTATTTTTACCCGGTCGAGAAACATAACTTTTTATTATAGGCTTTTCGTTGGGCAAAGGGAATTCATTGCCAATCGCAGAGCACGATGTTCAGGGGGCTGAGTGGACGAACGGATCTCTTCGACTCCCCGTACTGGGGCGTTAATGTGGGAACGGATCCTCTACATTTTTCGCACATCGCACGAGATATTCGCTAGGGCCGCAAAAAACAAATGCGTTGCTTTGATCGCTCAAAACAACGCATTTGTTATTCCTCTGTAGCTCACCGAAGTGTTCTAAAAGGTTGGCAGCTCTCGCATGTACACGTTCGAACTGCCGTATTTTGTATTCCGAAGTGATCCTGCGGGGAACCCTCTCCGGTCAGCACCCAAATTGATTGCTCGCTCTGTGACGCTCTCGCGTCGTGGTGCCGTTAGGTTTTTTTTGTGGTGGCTTTTCCTCCACCGCCGGTTACGTTCCCGGCAACGAGGCTCATCTTTCTCCGAAGAGAAGTGAGCGGCGTGGCTCTCATTAGTTGATCATTTCCAATGAGTGTTCCTCGTTTTTATCCGAGCAACTCAGATCGTTCCTTTCGTCGCGATCCTAGCAAGCCTTTCGGCTTCGGCTCCGAGCGTACCAGGCAGCGGCATTCCGCTCCTTCTGCCCTCGAGCGATCGCGTCACCGCGTCCGCTCCACCTCTCGGTGCCGGTCAAGTTACCCGTAAGTAATCTCGACTATGTAACCATAGTACACCCGCTATTTTCAGTGTCAAGTAGAAAATACTTTAACTTTTGCCCAATAAACACGGGCACTCTGTGCATATACTGTGGAAAACTCTGTGGGAAAGATGTGGACAAAGATGTGCAAAATCCGGTAAGCGTAGATGCTGTTTAGTTTACCGATCGAGGCTGATCTGGGCCCGGTTTCGGCGGTGATTAAAAAAGAAAGAAAAATATGTTATGCTTCGTGAAAAAAAAGTTGCCCAACCAGCGTTAGACCAAGAAAAAGGGATGGAATCCATGTCGTAGGGGAAAAATGAAAAGAAATATTGCGAGTATTTTGGCGGTCGCGGCGATACTGGCTGCAGTCCTCGGCTGTGGCAAGAGTGAAGAAGAAAAAAAAGCGGATGCGGCGAAAGCTGACCGCGGTCCAAAGTTCTATAAGGCGAGGCTCGAGCTCGCAAAGAAACCGGCAAAGACAGTGCTTGTTCAGGAGCCGTTCATTAAGGGGACGGTCGTCGTGCTAACAACTACAGACGGTTCGGAACCTGTTTATGCGCCATATCCGCCAATGGAGTTTAGGTCGTTCGAAGCGAACTCACCTGAGGAACTGGGAACCGTCGTGCTCGAGGAATGCAAGTCATTTCAAAAAGGCGTTTATCGAACCCAGGAAAATCCGCCACGCGAAGTTCCGGCGATGGCGATAGACTGCGACGTTTCGCTGATCGACCGTCAGGCGGGAGCTGTTTATTTTACGAAAAGATTCGAGGGCAAACTGAATGAGCAAGCCAGTATATCTCAGTCATCGAACACCGTTTACAAGGGGCCGAACGATGAGATCAACAAATGGCTCGGGGCCTTGCCTCGGAAATAGATCGAAACGAGAGGTCGGCAGTTAAGTGAAAAAAGACATCGCTGAGATACCAAGGAGACAGGAAAAAATATGAAAAAAGTATCGATATCTATATTTTTTATAGCCTTTTTAGCGTGGTCAGCCAGTGGGCAATTAATAAGGCTCCCGAGACTCGGCAAGCCGAATAATCAGCCCCAGCCAAACCAGCCGCAGCCGAATGATGCTCAACCCCAGAGCTCAAACGTCAGTTCACCGAACTCCTCACGCGGTGCGAAACGTCAGGACGTCCTCGACGACGGTTTTACGTGGTTTGAAGCCGTGAACGGTGAGGCTCTCGGCGGGAACAACATTCCGTACAGCACCGGCTGGTATTTGAAGATGAACCTTAAGGTGCTGGGAGAATATCCCAATCGATCAGCATTCAAGGTCGTAGTTTCGAAGGGCGGAAAGGCAATCGCCACGACAAGATGCGAAGCCGGCCGCTACAGTAATACCACGGGAGCCCTTGACGAGAGCTATATGAACACCGTCGAGTGCTGGCGTAAAGATACGGCGACCAAGGAGATCGGGGTCTTTGATGTTCAGGTATTTACTGTCAATGGTGATACTGACGCAGAGAATCTGGTTCGAACATATAAGATCGATGTCCGCACGGTGAACCGCGTGCGATCCGGGCGGGAGGCCGGTTTGGCTCCTCCGCAGTACTATATTAACCGCCATAACGAAGCTCCTGTGAGTTGGCTTCATATGCGGCCTCGCGAATACACCGGATATCTGGCACGAGACAGCCGGCCTGAGCGACTTGGGGCAAATCAGGTCGAGTTCTATTTTAGCCTTTCACCGTCCGAGGTGGGTAAGAACTTGCCGCACGGATATATGCGATGTTCGGTGAACGGTAAACGGCTTACAATGCCAGGCCCAGAAGGATTTGCCGATCAGGCGCTCAGCAAACGCGAGATGTTTTACACGGTGACGCATAAGGACAGGATCGCACCGAAATACCAGCGAGGAACTGAATATCAGGACGAGATCGGATTCCACATGGTTCGTCTGCTCGCTCCCCTGACGTGGGGGGAACGCCGCAGTCGCTGGGAAAATCGTCTGGCTCTCGATGACCTGCCGGGCAACTGGGAATGCAGCCTGATGAACAACGGCGAAGTGTGGCGAACCTGGCGATTCGTTGTCGCGAACGGAAAACCGCAAATGCATCCGGAACAAAACGGCAATATTAATCTTGGCTACAACTCATATCTTCTAGATATGGAAATTCCGGCGAGCGGCAGTGCACTGGATAAAAGATTGAACGGAGCATCGACCGGTTTATTCTACGGATTGCCCTGGACAACCCCGGAAGGTAAAGCGATGGCGGGCCGAGTTCCAAAGGTTGGCAATCCGTTTCCGGTCCCGTCAAATTCGCCGAACGCGGTGCAGCAATGGTGGGAAAAGTAGGCGGTATAGTCTTAAGGTCACAGTGATAATGGAGGAATTTCGATGATAGGAAAAAACAGCTTTCTTTCTCGTGCTACGGCTTTGGAAACAAACATTCCAGGGATGATATTTTTTCCAGCTCTTGTCACGGTATTCGTGGCGTCAGTCTTTGCGTTTCAACCGACGGCGGCAGTTTCCCGCGGCGAGGTGGGACCGACGGCGACACCGAGTCCGCGAAAGATCCGAAACATAGCGGTCGGTGATGTGAACGGGGACGGCATGGATCCGGGCGTCAGGTCCGCAGCTTCGTCACCGGCAGGAACCGATCGATCTCGCTCGATCAGGAAGAAGAACCAGGATATCGAGGTCGAGAACGATGAGACGCATCGGGCAGGTTCGCCCGAACGCAGATCAACTCCGCGGAAAACCCGAACGGAGACGGTCAACAATAATGAGTCGATAACGCGTTCTGTGGGAAGCTCCCGTTCGGGCCATGCGTCCGGGAACAAGCGTGTCCGAACATCGACTGGTAACAAGGCTCCTCGGACGAAAGTAAATCGGGGAAGGCCGGCGACAAAGAGAAAATAGGGACGTGGAGCATAGGAAAAGGAGCAGAACGAAAAAGCACACGCCATACGGCGTGTGCTTTTGACGTAATTAGAAGTACTGTTCTATGCTGCCGCTTCAGCTACGACCTTAGGCGCCAATTCAGGGGCACCTTCGGCGTAAACGCTGATGAACTTGCCTTTCTGGCCTTTGTTCTCGAATTTAACAAAACCTTCGATCAGCGAAAAGAGCGTGTCGTCTTTGCCCTTGCCGACGTTGTTGCCCGGCTTCCATTTGGTGCCGCGCTGACGTGCAATGATGTTGCCGCCGAGAACGTGCTCGCCGCCGAATTTCTTGAGACCAAGCCGCTGTGCATTTGAATCGCGGCCGTTTCTGGATGAACCTACACCTTTCTTATGTGCCATTTTATTTAGTGGACAGTGATCAGTGGACAGTGGACAGTAAAGATCCGCTTCCAGAGTCGACTATCGATTAGTCTATTGTAATTTCTGTGAAACCTTGTCTGTGGCCTTGTTTGCGTTTGTACTGTTTACGGCGTTTCTTTTTGAAGACAATGATCTTGTCAGCTTTGCCGTGTTTGACGACGGTCGCCTTAACTGTACCGGCACCGAGAGCACCTTCAGCAAAAAGAGTGTCGATATCGACCTTCTTTCCTGCGTCGGCCGCGATCTTTGGTACACGAAGTGTCTGGCCGCTCTCGACCGCAAACTGCTTTCCGCCTGTTCTGATAATTGCGTAACTCATTATAGTGTTAGCTCCCTGTCTGACTGTACGAATAAGCGCACAAGTCGAAAAACTCAAATTATAGGGAAAAGTTGGGTGCAGGTCAATTCGGAATTAGGAAAAGTAACCACGAAATTACACGAATTAGCACTAAACATGAAAATACCGCTCATTTTCGTGATATTTCGTGTACTTTCGTGGTTCCAATCTTACGCAACTGACGGATCTTTCACTACACCGATAAACGGCAAGTTACGATATCTGCCCGCTGCGTCGAGGCCGTAGCCGACGACAAATTTGTTTGGGATGACAAAGCCTTTGTAATCGATGACAAGGTCTTTGTTTATCCTCGGTTCCGGTTTGTCGAGGAAACTTGCGATCTTGATCGACGCTGCCCCGCGGGAACCCAGGATCTCGATCAAGCGTGTCAGCGTTAGGCCTGTATCGACAATGTCTTCGACTATCAGAACATGCTTGTCTCTGATCGGATTGGTCAGATCCTTGAGGATCTCGACGTCGCCGCTCGATTGTGTGCCATCTTTGTAACTCGAAACCGCCATGAAATCGATCTTAAGATCCAGATCGACCGCACGCATCAGGTCCGCAAGGAAAATGCACGAGCCTTTGAGGATCCCGACCAGTACGAGGTCTTTCCCGGCGTAATCTTTTGTGATCTGAGCGCCAAGTTCTGCGATGCGTACCTGGATATCACCGGCGCTGTACATCACTTCGAGATTTGAGTTAGTGAATTCAGTTTCAGCCATTTGCGTCGATTCGGCGGCCATATTTTCCTCGCTCGTTTGAAAGAATTTGTATTTAGAAATACTATTCAAACGTGGGATAAGATTCAAGGTGAAGCGCTTGAATTAAGTTAACGTTGCGTGATTCGCCCTTGCTAACGCGCGGGCCTTGGCATTTTCTTATGAGTGACGATAAACAGCAAACACGTGACCGCGTACGAGCGTTAGTTCGGCAAGTTCTCGCGACGGTTCCAACTGAAGGCGAGGCGGGTCAGCCGGCGCAGCCAGCCGGCGTCGAGCATGTTGTTGTGAATTCGCTGCGGGAAAGGATCGGGAAGGAGTTCGACAGAGATGAATCGTCGAGATCACTGATCACAGAGGACGATCTCCGTGGGCTTGAGGCGGGTTCGAAGCTGCGCGTCGCCGCAAATGTTAAGTTCACCGCTCTCGCCCAGGACATCGTAAATGACCGCGGCATTGAACTCATCCGCAAAGAATCCAGGCAAAACATCACGAAGGTTCGCTCGGTCGCGATCGGTTCGGATCACGGCGGGTTTAAGATGAAGGAGCAGCTGAAAGCATTCCTCACTGATTTCGGATTGAATGTCCGCGATTTTGGAACCAATAATGAAGACGCGGTCGATTACCCTGATTTCGCCCACGCCGTCGCGAGGTCTGTCAGCGGAAAACAAGTCGATATTGGGATCATTGTCGACGGTGCGGGCATCGGCAGTGCGATGGCGGCGAATAAGGTGCCTAATGTTCGGGCCGCAGCTTGTTATTCGACGGCTCTTGCGAAGAACTCACGAGAACATAACGGAGCGAACGTCCTGACGCTCGGTGCCGGCGAAAATTCGTTCGAGGAAATCAAGCAGATCGTAGAGGCGTTCGTCTCGACTGATATTTCTGAGGAACGCCACAAAAAACGCGTCGGCAAGATCGATTCCATCGACCGCAGCTACCGGAGCTAGAAGATATGCAGAACGGCAATTATGAAAAACTGATCGACCAGATCACCGATATGGTGCTGGCAAAACTCGGCGGCGACGAATATTGCCCGACCTTTTGCCATGCCGATGTTCAGCGGATCGTTGACGCAGGTGCGGAGCGTATCGGGATCGTTTTGGGTGAAACGGCGACCGCACACGATTGGGCAAGTCTCATTGATCACACGCTGCTCAAGCCGGAGGCTTCGGAAAGCGATATTAAGAAACTTTGCGAGGAAGCGGCGACATTTGGCTTTGCTTCGGTCTGCGTTAATCCCGGTTGGGTCAAAAAAGCGGCAGAGTTTTTGAAGGGAAGCGGCGTTCCGGTTTGTACCGTCATCGGCTTTCCGCTTGGCGCGACATTGCCTGACGTTAAGGCTTACGAGGCACGCCGTTCGATCTTTAACGGCGCCCGCGAAGTGGACATGGTCATTAATATCGGTGCCCTGAAATCAGGCGATGATTGTCTCGTTGAGGACGACATTCGAGCGGTTGTTGAGGCAGCTCACGAAAACAGCATTCTCTGCAAAGTCATCATCGAAACAGCCCTCTTGACCGACGACGAAAAGGTCCGGGCGTGTCTCGCGGCCAAAAATGCGGGAGCAGATTTTGTCAAAACCTCGACCGGATTTGCCAAAGGCGGTGCGACCGCGAACGACGTCGCTCTAATGCGAAAAACCGTCGGCAGCGAGCTTGGAGTTAAGGCTTCAGGAGGCGTGAAAGGAATCGAGGACGCGAGAGCGATGTTCGAGGCTGGAGCAACACGCATCGGAGCCTCAGTCGGCGTCAAGATCGCCCAGGAAGCGAGCGGCATCAAGTCTACGATCGTGGCGGGAAGTTACTAGAATGCAAAAGCCCGCGCGTAAGCAAGGGCGAATCCTCCAACTTGGGTGAATCGCCCTTGCTTACGCTCGGGCTTTTGCAATTAACTTTTCGCCGAAAGAGACTTATCAAACGTCTTTCTGAAATCCCGCCCGTCGATCAGGACAGTTTTGCACATCTCATACAAACGCGAACGCAGGCGTGTTCCTATTCTGTCTTCCAGGACCTCTTCACGGTCGTTGCGGCGGTCGTCTAGGTAATTTGTCGTGAAGATCGTCAGCTTTTTGTCGTTGTAGCGGCTGTTGATGATGTGGGCCATCGTGTCGCGAACCCAGTCGGTCGGCTTTGATCCGCCCAGCTCGTCGAGGACGAGGACATCAGCCTTTAAAACGGGCGAAAGAACGCTGAGTTCGGACGTCTGAGTGTTGGGATTATACGAATCCTGGATCTCCTTTAAGAGCGAGTGGAATTCGTAAAAAAGGCAGGTAAAACCGCGCTCCGTCAAGCCTTTTAGGATCGAAACAGCTAAATGTGTCTTCCCGACACCGACGCTGCCCATCATCAGCAAGCCGCGATCAATAGCGGGGAATTCCATGGTCAGCGAGGTCGCTAGCTTGAACGCCGCTTCCTGGGATGCGGTCTGCGGTTTGTAGTTGTGAAAATGAAATCCGTCGTACCGCCGCGGCAATCTCACCGCTTCAAATGAGCCTTTCTGTAACTTTTTCTTACGGCAGATGCATGGCCTCGCCCCTTTATCTTTTACGATCTCGAGCCCCGTCCCATAGCATATCGGGCACTCGTCGATCTCCGGCTCGGCCAGTTTAGGGACTGCTTTCAGGGCGTGTTCTTTAGTTTTCGGCTGCGGCATCGGCTTGTTTGTAAGTAGGATTATAGCATTCCAACCGATGGTTGCCGAAGCCCGCACGTAAGCAAGGGCGAAACACCCAACCTGAACGATCCGCCCTCGCTTACGAGCGGGCTTTCGCAATGATGTTCCTGACTTTGCGGCCTTTGCCAACTTCGCGTCTTTGCGGGAACGCCTCTATTGCAGGGCGGCGTTTCCCGCAAAGCTGCAAAGGATGCAAAGCACGCAAAGTAGGAATACATCTGATATGCTATATTGTCTGTTTGAACGACTTCGCGTTATGGGAATGATCCGCAGTTTGATGATAAAGTTTGGGCTCGCTGATCTGAGCTCGGATCGGACGCCGATCAGTGTGATGCTGCTCGACGACGATGAGCGAAGGCATCGCTGGTTCAAAAAGCGTTTCGACGGCGACGATCTTTATATCGCGGCGAACGTCGACGAGGCGAAAGAACTGCTCGAAGACGCCAGCTACGACGCCATCTTCCTGGATCACGACCTGCTGCCGCACCATTACGAATCGAACGACCACGACGATTTTCAATCGACCGGTTACGCGATCGCCGAATTTCTCCACGACCGCCCCGAACTCCAGCGGGCGGCGACGATCATCGTTCACACCAGAAACGCTGACGCGGCTGTCAAAATGGTCCAGAAGCTCCGCGATTCCGGCCGCAGCGTCGAATACTGTGCGTTTCCTTATCTCGATCTCAAGATCAAAAATTACTGGAAACGATAGTGCCCGTTAAGCTCTTAACCCTCGGATCAAAAGATCGACCAGCTTCCGCGTCGTTTTTTGCAAAACCTTTCGGTCGCCCAATTCGAAGGCACTGAGGCTGAAGGGAAGCAGCGAATTCGTGGCGGTTACGAGCGTTCTCGCTACATCGAGCGGATCGCCGGCATTGAAATCGTTGGCCGTTTGGCCATCCGCGATCACCTTAGCCAGTATTTTTGCCTCGTCCTCAAAATGTCGGCGACGACGCTCCAGCAATTTCGGGCGCAGATATCCGAGCATTTCATTCAAACTCTGGGAATAATGTTGAATGCTGTCGAAGCGGTGCAGCACTCGCGTGGTCAACATCTTACGCAGCTTCTCGGGCGGCTCGAGCGATTCATCTCCGACCTTGTGCAGCTTGTCCTTGAGCCCGTCGATTATGCGGTCGATGTGCGACAAGGCGATCTCTTCTTTGCTCGGGAAATGCAGGTAAATACTGCCTTTCCCGATGCCGACCTCGCGAGCGAGATCATCGATCGTCATTTTTTTATATCCCGAACGCTCCAGAAGCAAGTCAGTCGCATCGAGTATCGCGTCGCGAGTATTTTTAGGTTGTGCTGAGTCTTTCATTTAGACGCTAATGACCGTTTTCCCCTAACAGTCATCATAGGAATTGACGGTAGGCTTGTAAAGCTAAACTGCGAGTACCAAGATGCGAAAGCCCGCGCGTAGGCAAGGGCGAGTCATTCAAGTTGAAGGATTCGCCCTTGCTTACGCCCGGGCTTTCGCACCGAATGAGCATCCGCAGATCTACAGCCCAGCCAAGTCCCACTTTTTAACCGTATCGAGGATCAAGTTGGCGACTTTATCGGTGACCTTTTTATAATAAAGATCAGCCTTGGCCTGATCGAATTTTGGGTAGCCCTGATTTTTCTGGTACAGGCCGATCGAGGAGGGAAAGGGAACCGCCGACCACGTGCCGGCAGTCGGATATGCTGTTGTCATTTCGGGGCCGGTATATTTTTCAGGATGGACGAGCGTCGGATCGATGGCTTGGATGAAAGCAGTCTCATTCCAACCTGCGTGGCCGCCGTCTTCGCCAAAAACCTCTTTTGTCTCGTCCGAGGCGAACGACCACCAGTTGATCACGAGCGTCCGGATCTTTTTCTCGCTCGCGACCTCGGCCGCGACAGCATTTAAAACCGCCGTCTGCCCGCCGCCGTGGCCGTTGAGGATGATAATGTTGCGAAAACCGTTCTTAGCAAGCCCTTCTAGTATCTGCTTAACGAACGGCCGGTACGCCGCCTCGGTGATCTGAAACGCCCCCGGATACGCCTCAATCGAGCCCGTAATGCCGTACGGCAGCGTCGGAGCGATCAGGGCATTCGTTCGCCGTGCGATCGTCTTTGCCATCGCAAACGGAGCTGTATTGTCCGCACCATTATTGATCACCCCATGCGGCTCAAGCGTTCCGGTCGGGAGCAGAACGGTCGAAGTTTTGGACGGAACTACGCTCTTGAATTCCATCCAGTTTATGCGTTCCATCTCGCGGGTGGAGACGAAGTCTTTGTCAGTTTGGGCGGCCAAGGTTGTTGTCAGGCCGAGAATGATCGCGATGATTAATTGTTTCATTGATAGATTTGCTCCACATCCCACTGCCGCGTAGCGGCAACCTGAATTTAGCCGTGGGTTTCAACCCACGGTTAAGAGATAACAACGTATCCGTCGCGTAGCGACGATTGAAAAAGGCCGCGATTCATACGTCGCTGACGCGACGGGTTCGATGGTATTGGACTGACCGTGGGTTAAAACCCACGGCTAAATTCATAATGCCGCTACGCGGCCATTCAAATCGCACCTCGAAAACTAGAAATACTTCCGCCCTCGCAACGTCTCCGGCATCAGGTCGCCGTCGGGGTCGTTGCCTTCGTCCTTGCCGTAGCCGAGGTCTTTCATGAGCTTCGTCGGGGCGTTGCGGATCTTCATCGGGACGGGAAGATTGCCAAGTTTTTTGGCATCTTCCATTGCTTCGCCGATGGCGTTGGTCGCGGAACGGTCTTTGGCTGCGTTTGCGAGAAACCCGACGCCGTGGGCCAGGTTGTGGATGCACTCGGGCATTCCGATGGTCGTAACCGCCTGGAACACAGCATTTGCAACGACGAGAGCGGTTGGCTGGGCGAGGCCGATGTCTTCGGACGCGAAGATCACCATGCGACGGGCGATGAATTTTGGGTCTTCGCCGGACTCGAGCATGCGGGCGAGATAGTACATCGCGGCGTCCGGCTTACTCGCACGCATCGATTTGATGAATGCCGAAATGATGTTGTAATGCTCCTCGCCCTTTTTGTCGTAGCGGAGGAATTTTGACTGCAGCGTTTCTTTTAGAGTTTCGAGCGTGATGCTGTCGTAGAGCCGCGAGGTGTTCTCGATCATTGTGATCGCCTGACGAGCGTCACCATTAGCCATTTCGATCAGCCACTGCTTGGCCTCAGGGCCGAGTTCGAAGCCCGTGCGGTCGATGATCGCTGCCATATCGGCTTCCGTGAACTCATTCAACACAAAAACCCGCAGCCTCGACAACAACGCCGGAATGATCTCAAAACTCGGATTCTCCGTCGTCGCCCCGATCAAAACCAACTCGCCGTTCTCAACAAACGGCAGCAAAAAATCCTGCTGGGCTTTGTTGAAGCGATGGATCTCATCGAGAAACAGAACACGCGGACGGCCGCCGGAACGCAGGCTGCCAGCCTGCGAGTCTTCTTTATCGTCACCAACGAGCGGCAGATTGTCTGTGGTTTTACTTGCGGGAAGGACGCCGGCACTTCGGCCGGAAACGATCTTTCTTATATCTTCTTTACCCGCAGAGACTGCCGAAAGCTCGTAAAAATCTGCATTTATCGCATTTGCATAGATGCGAGCCAGCGTCGTCTTGCCCGTCCCCGGAGTTCCCCACAGCACGAACGAGAAAATATGCCCCTGCTCGATCGCCAGCCGCAAAGGCTTGCCCGGCCCGACCAAATGCGTCTGCCCGACGTATTCGTCAAGCGAAAGCGGCCTGATCTGATTGGCGAGCGGTTCCATATTTTGCGTACCTCAAATCTAACATAAGGCGAGGGAATTAGTGAGTTCCCGGCCGACGCTCCCGGCTGAGGAATTGTTAGAAGTTTCGAGGCCAAAAAAACGTTTGACCAATCTATGCATTTACTCTACCTAACGACGTGTTTTTGAACGATCTGCGGGCGTTTCCCATTGACCAATCACGCTATTTTGCATAAATATGTTCGATAAACAGGGCATTTTATTTGAAGTGTGAATCGATTCACACTTTTTGAGTCGAAAAATTGCCGACAAGTGTTTTTACACGAAAAGTTCTCGACTGAGCAGCGACTGGAGCGCAAGCGTCCCGCTTGCCAAGCGGTTAAAAACCGCTGACCGCGCCGAGTTTGAATTCAACTTGCGAATGAACAAATCCTGACGCCAGGAAGACCCGGCGTGGCAAGCGGGACGCTTGCGCTCCAGTCAAAGAAAAAAAGCCGCCCTTTCGGACGGCCGTGAGTGGCTCAGAGGAGACTCAGTTTATTTTGGTTTCTCAACCGTCATCTTCACGACGAGATCGAGCTTATTGACCTTCTGCTTGGTCGAGACGGCGAGCCGGACGCCGCGTTCTTCGCGTTCGCCTTTGTCAACCGAGCCAGGTTTTCCGGGAGCCGTGAGGACATTGATCTCGGATTTGGTATCGAGACCCTCAGGCTTGACGACGTCGACCTTTAACTGCGTGTCGCCGGGTTCGAAGATGAAGCTGCGGTCCGAGACCTTATTGATCTTCTGATCCGAATGCAGATAGGCCGTGATCGTCTGCGGCCTGTCTGTTTCGATCGAATCGGTAACCGTAAAGCTGCCAGGGGCCGCAAATGCAAAGTTTCTAGTGAATTTCTTCACACCCACTTCCGGCTCATAGGCAGCAGCTAGATCGGCTACGATATTCGCTGACTTATCGTCCATTTTTACGCTGACGAGGCGGATTCTGTTCATTCGGTCGTATGGCACACCGACGAAGACGTCGTGGCCGCTGCCTTCCTTGTTCTGGCCTTTGCCGTCGAAGACTACGGCGTTGTGATGCTCGGTCATCGGCACGCCCGCGTAGCCGGAATCACCCGTCAAGTACTTACCATTCGCCCAGATTATAAAGCTGCCCGCGTCAGGATGCGCGTGGCCGCTGGATAAACGCCATTCCGGGAAGAGGTTGATCTTCTCGGTCGCACCGTGGCCCTCAGGCGGGCCTGCCTTGAAGGCAAACGCGGTCGCGTCGTCATTCCAGCTCGAACGCCAATACGCTACGTCGTGATCCGAAAAATAATGCCATTTTTCCTGCTTCTCGATCGGCACCGACCTGATCGAAGGGTTGTACCAGATAAACGTCCAAAACTCTTCCGCATTCGCCTGGCCCTTCGATTTCAGCCAATCGGCAACGCCCTGTATCTCGCCGTCGCCGTAGCGGGTCGCTAGGTTGAACAGGATGTTGTAATTGGTGCGGAATTTGCCGTTTATGCGTTCGCGGTCGTAGTCGTCGCCTTTGCGTGAACGTGTGATCGGCCCGGCGTAGATGTCGCCAAAGTCAAAATTGAATTCACCTCCCGGTAACGTCGAATGGGCGACGTATTTATGTGCGTTCTTCAATCCTGGTGTTGTTTTGTAAAGATCCTCGCCGGTCGAATGCAGATGAGCGTCCATGTAATGGGCGATCCACGGCGTTGAGAATATCCAGTATTCCATTCCCTCGTAGTAATAACCGTCTTCGGAATACGTTGCTAAAACGCGGTCAAATATAGCTCGTGACGTCGCCGCCCACTCTCTTGCCTCGGGAACCTCACCCATCAAGGCGTAAGCGGTGATCGCAAGCCCGGAGATCGGAATAAATGTGTGATTCTGGCTGTAGGCATAGCTTTTGCCGGACTTTGGTTTGAAGAAATCATTGAGCAATTTAGCCTGTTTAACGAGCTTACCGCGATATCTGTCCCGTTCGGCGGCCGTGAGGTCGTTGTAAAGCAGATCGTATGCCCAACCCATTCCGTAGAGCAGATGACCGGCGGCTAGATCGACGTTCGGCTTGTTGTACGAATAGCCCCAAACGTCGTATGAAACGGCTGCATCCATGTACTTTTTAGCAGCGTCAAGGTATTTCTTGTCGCCGGTGATCTTGTAAACGAAAGCCGCTTCGGCGATACCAATGCCTACCTCGTTCTGGGCACGACGCGTTTCAGCGGGCGGTGGCGGCGGCTCGACCTTAAGGGCTCGAACGCTGTTTAGGGCGGTCTGCCAGAGGTCTTTTTGGCTTTTTGTTTTGTCCTTTAAGGCGTCGATCTCAGCTTGTGTAACAAAAACGCGGGGATGAACTCCTTCCAGCTCTTTTTTGAGAGCGGAAGTTTTGTTTTTCATTACGCTGATAAGTGGATGTTCGCCTTTCAGCCTGGCACTCGCTTCGCGCTCGGCCTTTAATTCCTGAGCGTCTTGAGCAGGCAGATTCGCAATAAACAAGAGAGCAATGACGAAGGTCGGAATCGTTTTTCTAAGTAAGAATTGCATGTATTTCGTATGGTTTTGGTCGGTAGCAGAGCCTTATCGAGTTCTACCGGTCTTTAGAAAGCGTTCGATCCAGTCGGTGAGTTTGTCCGTCTGTTCGGGTGAATTTGCATGGCCCATTTCGAGTCCGAGGAGCAATGTTTTCGGGGCCGTGATTATGTTGTATGCTGCGTAAGAAGACGTTGGCGGAACGGTCTCATCATTAAATCCCCACGAGTATATGCCGGGAACCTTAAGTCTGCGGGCGAAATTGACCGCGTCATAGTAAGAAGCCGTTTCGAGCTTCTCCTTTGTCCGGTTTTTCGGGTCTTTAAAGGCGTGCGGCCATCCGCCGGCTCGGTCTGCCAGATATCCCGTTGTGTCTGAGATCGCCGGATATGAAACCTGCAAAGCCTTAACACGGGGATCGAGCGCCGCTGTAACGATCGACAAAGCTCCGCCTTGGCTGCCTCCCATTACGGCGAGATCTCTACCGTTGTATTGCGGAAGGCTGGTAAGGAAATCATTCGCCCGCACACATCCAAGATAGACTCGACGGTAATAATAAGTTTCCTTATCGTCCATGTTGTAAAACATGTACCGGTTCAACGAACCTGCACGCAGGTCATCATAAACCGACAATGGCAGATTCACGGGCATTCCATGAATACCGATCTCAAGCGTCAAAATGCCGCGTTCGGCTAGTGCGACTTGACCGGTATAAGACCGAACTCCGGCACCCGGAACACGGAGAAGTGCAGGGAACTTCTGATTCGGATCCGTTGACTTAGGAACTGCCAAAATCCCGTAAATACGGCTCACGCGACTAATTCCGGTACCGACGTTTTGAAAGCTGACGTGATAAACATCTGCTTTCGAAGTGCTAAGAGTGGGAATCAATTCGAGCTTGGGGTCGAGCGGAATCGCTGCAAGCTGCGTCAGTCCGTCCTTCCAAAACTTGTCAAAATCCGCCGGGGCGCTCATCACAGGTGTGATCAGATCAGGTCGAAAGCCTGCAGTCGCGACGCCGCGATAGGTTTTGCCGTCCTTTTCAACCGTCGCTATACAACGGTAGAATCCCGGTTCCTTCATCGTTCCGCCGTCGATAGAAATGGGCGTCGAACTCGTAGTCACCGTTTTCACTATCACTGGCGGCATCGCTTCTGGGCCGCAGGAATATTTAAGTGGTAGCCCTGCGATTTGCGAGTTATTGAGCGTGACCGCGAAGGTAAATTTCGGGGTTTGATTCAACTCATAGACCCAATTTTCCTTATCCAGAGACACGCGTACCTGATATGTACCGATGCTTTCCTGTGCCTTCGCGATCGAAAGGCTCAGGAAAAGGGTCGTCAGTAAAATCGCTAATTTTCTAATTAACATTGAATTAAATATGTTTCGAAGGCCGACACAAACGACGGCCTTCGAAGGTTAAGGATCAGGGGCTAGAACGTCAGCCTGGCGCCGAACTGGAGTTTGCGCATATCGCCGGCACTGGAGATGACGCCGAAGGTGGTCGACGTGGTTCCGGCGGCGGGGACGGATGCGTTGGGCAGATCGTAGTTGACG